>ERZ1090879.836-NODE-836-length-18010-cov-23.144472_pt1 | contig 18010 bp, 13 predicted proteins | sample MGYA00478472_ERZ1090879 | MGnify/ENA primary metagenome ERZ1090879 (study PRJEB33644, sample SAMEA5815723) | chicken gut metagenome | biome: Chicken; feature: Gastrointestinal Tract; material: Caecum | place: Ireland | collected 2019-01-01 | study: A study of the...
ATGCTCAAAAAAATTGACAGAAACTGCTTTTTGTGTTACAAAAAATCGTTTCTTTTCTATTCGATTTTTAATCTGCATTGACCGAACAACAGTTCGGGCTGTCCCCTTTCGCGGAGAGAGCTTACCTATTATATCATAGGAGCTATTTCCGTGTCAAGCATTTTTTCGAACTTTTTTCGATTTTTTTCGGAATTTTTTTCCGATCTGATCGATCGCTTGTTCGTGCCTGCGGCTTTCACCAGACAGCTTGACTATCTTATCACAAGTGCTTATGTTGTGTCAAGCGTTTTTCGCAACTTTTTTCGACTTTTTTCAGATTTTTTTTCTGACCGTCCTGAAGTTGTTCCGCTTGCCGTTCCGCACCGGACAGCTTGCATATTCTATCATACCCCCAAGGAGAAGTCAATCGTTTTTTACTCATTTTTTCGCTTTTTTTTGCTTTTTTTTGAGTTTTTTTTCACGTTTTGCGGGGCGCACAAGTTGTTGTGTTTTCACTCAATATATGGTACAATATATCCGATTTTATACCTCTCCCGGAGAAAAAAGATGCGAACCCTTCAAACTGTTTTTTGTATTCTTGCCTGCCTGTGCGTGATCGCGGCGGTCATTGTGGGCGCCTTCTGGCACAGTCTGGTCGGCGTACTGTGCCTGCTGCTCGGCGCCGTTCTCTTCGGCGGCGGCATGTTTTTCGTAAAATCGTGCGCGAACGAAAAAGAGGAACGCGAGGAACGAAAAAACCGCCCCGACTTCATGAACCCGCCCGACACAGACGACAGCCGCGGTAAAGACGACGCTGACAGCCGCGACTGAGCCCCTTTGCCCAAGTCCCTATTACATTATATATAATATATAAGAGGCGCACCCCGAAGGATGCGCCTCTTTTCGGACTGATCCGCGATCAGATCCTGTTCGTGCTGTTCATGATGAGCGCCATGCCCGTCTTCTTGCCCATCGCCGTGACCGTAAGCCCCGCGGCGTTCTGGTGATCGATCCACGAAGGCATGACCACGCCCAAAAATTCGTCGCCCTGCGTCTCGACGGAGATATAGCGGGAACCGTACATCTTCCAGGCTCCCTTGTAGGCGCCGTCCATCGTGCCGTCTTTGTGCAGAACGACGCGCTTCGCCTCCGCCGTGGAGACGCCCTGCGTGAAGAGCACCGCCTCGAACTTGCCCGCCGCGATATTGAGCAGCTCCTCTTCCGTCACGTCCTGGATCTCTTCCTCGGCGTAGCGGTTGGGGTTCATCACGGGCCAGCCGTCCGAGTTATAGTCGAACTGCGAAAGATAGAGATAGTGGAAATTATTGGAACGCGAGAGCTGTTTTTCGATAAAATAGTTGGTGCGGCAGTGATAGGCAATGAGCCGCACGCCGCGGGAAGTCGTGAACATATCGTTATGCCCGGGGCAGAAATAGTCCACGGGATCATCTTCCCAGCGGAAGGAGCCGAGCATCTTGTTGCCCGTTCCGATATCGGTGGAGCAGACGAGCGGGTTCCCGTTGACGTCCGTATACGGACCCTCCGGGGATTCGCTTCTGCCGCAGCGCATGTTGTATGCGGAGGAAAGCGATCCGTAGGAGCACATCAGATAGTAATAGTTCTTTTTCGTCCACTTTCCCTTCTCGAACACGGGAACGCCCTTTTCGTAGTGCAGGACGCCGCCCTCGAGCGAGCCGCTGGCAACGTGCACGCCGTAATATTCTGCGAACGTCTTTTTGCCGGACGCGAAATCGGCATACGACGCGCCGTCTTTGCGCAGCCCCGTAGCGGGATCGAGCTCGATGATATAGAGTCCGAGCCCGAACGAACCGTAGACCATCCACATCCTGTCCTCAGCAAAGAGCACCTGCGGATCGATGGCGTTTGGCGTACGCCAACCGGCGGGAGACTGCACGACGAGCCCTTCGCAGACGAACGGACCGAGCGGGCTCTCCGATTTTGCCAGTCCGATGCAGGACTTGGAACCGCCGAAGTAGCCCGTAAGGCAGAAGTACAGCCAGAACTTGCCGTCTGTGCCGCGCACGCAGTGAGGCGCCCAGAAGGACATGGTGCCGTCCGTGCGCGTGCAGATGCCGTAGCCGACCTCTTTCTGATCGGTGACGCACCAATCGAACGCCGCCTGCAGATTGCCGTACGCGCCGCGTCCCTCGCCCTTTTTGTAGCGCGGCGCGACGCCTTCGAGCGTGAAGGCGGAACCGACATATTCCCAGTGCAGCAGATCGTCGCTGACGCGGATCTGATAGCCGCCCGGCGCGCCGAACGTGTCCGTCGAATAGGCGTAATATTTCCCCTCCCATTCGAGGAGCGAAGGATCGTGCGCGCAGCCCTCCTGCCAGGTCGAGTAATCGGGAGAGCGCATCCTGAGCTTGTTGAACCTCGGGTTCTTCGGATATTTGAGTGCCATTGTGTTACCTCATTCCCTCAAAAATTTTCACCGCCGCCTGCGGTTCTGTGTAACTTACTTGCTGACCGCCCAGATCGTTGTGGCAAGCCCGGAAACAGCACTGATGCAGATAGCGCCGCCTTCATCGGTATATGTGTTCCAGCAGTCCGCAAGCGCACCTTTATAATCCACACCGTTCAGCGTGACCGTGATATAACTTCCGGAAACGCTAAACGTACCGACCTGATTCCCGCCCTGATCGATCGTGCCGTTTGCATTGAAAGTATACTCGGTAGAATGTTCGAAAGTTGCCGTTGTCGTATTTATGAAGAACAGAAGATCATACGTTCCGGCAACGTCACGCTTGGAGAAAGTGCGCGCCTCTTCGCCCGTGTAGCGGCAAGGCGTGAGAAGCGGCCAGCCGTCCTCATTGAAAAGCAGTTTTGCCGTCCACATGGAGTGCGCCGGCGTTACGCCGCCGTTCCCGTCTTCGCGGCGGGAGTGAGAGACAGAGAAAAATTCGCCGTCTTTTTCAACGATGGATCCGTGTCCGATCGCCGCAATGCCTTCGGAATCCCCGAGGAAATAGTTGCCTGCAAGTTTATAAATATTGCACGTGCTGGAATTTCCGGAGACATCTGTTCCGCTGAGATCAAGATAGGGGCCGTTGGGATTGGTGCTGCGCGCCACACGGAGATTGTAATCCGTTGAAAGATCCCCGTAGCTCGTAACCAGGTAATAATACCCGGTATCCTCGTTGTAGAACACAAACGGACCTTCCACGACCGTTGACCCCGGAGTACTCCAGACAAGCTTGCCGAATTCTCCCTGATCGGGCTTCGGAAGTCCCCAGTTTTCCCCTTCGTTATACAATTCCAGCATATAGATGCCGCCGTAGTACGAGCCGTATACCATCCAGAGCCCGCCGTCTTTATCGTAGAAAAGTTCCGGATCGATGCAGTTCGGCTTGTTCAGACTGGTACTTGAAGCCCCGTCCACAATGATCACTTCATTGGAGTACGGCCCGAGCACATTGTCGGACTCGACGCGCCCGATGACGGAAACAGGTCCGCCGAATCCGCGCGTGAGCGAATAATACATATAGTATTTGCCGTTATAGTACTCCACATCGGGCGCCCAGGTGTTTTCCGTGCCGCCGACGAGCGCATCGCTCTTGGCAAGAACGCTACGCCAGTTGCTCGTTCCGTAAAGCATCGTCGCTCCCGAAACTCCGTCGGTTGTTTCCTGATGCCAGTTGACAAGGTCTTTTGAAGATGCAACGGCAAAGTGCGAACCGAACGCGTAATATGTGCCGCTCTTTTCATCATAGAAGACGGACGGATCATGCACATACGCATTCTCCGTGATTTCAATATCAGGTTCCGTTTTTGAACTTCCGCCTCCGCCGCACGCGCCCATCAGGAACGCCGCGGCAACTGAAATCCCCGCAGCCGTCAATGCAAGCAATCGATTTTTCATAATATAGTTTCCTCCGATTCCCCTGAATTTTACCCAATAAGGTACATATCATTATAAAGCATTTTTATGAACTTTTCAATAGTGTAGAGAAATTTTTTTGTGTTTCCTCAAAACGATCACAAATCATTCTTCGGACAAAAGACCCGATCCGGCATATCGTATCCGCGCCGGAAAGAAAAAACAGGGCTTTTCCGCCCTGTTTTTGTTTCTTGGCTGTTATTCTTTGGAACCCGTAAGCATCAACGAGCCAATGATCATCTTTTGGAAAATCGCAAACAGGATGATGACGGGAAGGACACACATAACTGCAGCCGCGAGGATGGGGCCTTGGTCGGACGCGAACGTAGTACCGCTGTTCATGATCGTCATTGCGTGCGGCAGGTTCACCCAGACCGATGAGCCCGTTATGAAGATGTAGGAACCCATGTAGTTATTCCAGCACCCCATGAACGACAGAAGTCCCTGCGCCACGATGGCGGGCATTGCGAGCGGAAGGATGAATCCGACGAAGATCCTGCCATAGCCTGCGCCGTCGATCTTCGCCGCCTCGATGATGGAAGTGGGAAGACCGAAGAGGAACTGACGGATGAAGAACGCCGTCATGATTGCGCCGAAAAGTCCGGGAACGACCATGACCGCCCAGTTGTTCAGGAACCCGAAGGACTGATACATTGCGTACTGCGTCGTCATGATAGAGGGACCGGGAACCATGATCGCAGCGAGCAGGAACATGAACACTGCGTTACGGCCGATCCAGTTGATCTTCGCGAAGGAGAATGCCGCCATCGCCGAAGTGATGACGCCGACCACGACGGGAACGATCGAATAGAAGAGGTTGTTCGCAACAGCTCTCCAATAGCTGAACGAAGGATCGAAAATACCGCCCGAGAAACCTCTGTCGAACAGAACGACATAGTTCCGGAAGAATCCGCCGACCGCATCATCGTAACCGAACGCGGAGGGCGACGGCCACCAGTCAAGTCCGCTGAGCGCGTTGTTGCCCTCCTGTCCGCCCGTCTGCGCGAAAGAAGCAGCGATCATCCACCAGAAGGGATAGATCATAAGAAATGCACCGAAAAGAAGAACGATGTAAGTAACGATATCCCCGACGAGCTTTGCGCGCTTTTTGCTGGCGCGATGCGTTTTGGAAGAAAATCCGAAGAACGCAAGCACCGAGTTGAGCCCGTAACGGAAGGAGGAGACCTTGATCTCTTCTTCGGCTATATCAACTTGTACAGATTGCATGTTTTCCATAACCGTCCTCCTTAATCGTTATTCTTGCGATCCAGCCAGAACTGGAAGAGCGTGAGCACAAGGATTATGACTGCGAGAACCATACCATAGGCGGCGCCGAGGCTCTGATAAGCCGCATTGCCGGGGATCCCGGGATCATAGTAGTTCGTATCGATGCGAGCCCTCGAAGTGACACCCCAGAACCAGATAAGAGAAACGTAACCGGAGGTGAGGAAGTTCGGATAAGAACCCGTTGTGGATGCCGTCGGGAAGAAGAGCTCGGGCTCTGCGTAGATCTGCATACCGCCGATGACAGCCGTAACGATGTTGTAGAAAATAACGGGATACAGATCGGGCATCGTTATTTTCCAGAAGATCCTCCAACCGTTTGCGCCGTCGATCTGCGCAGCTTCCTTTGTGGATGCGTTGACGCCCGAAAGACCTGCTATGTACAGGATGATCGTACCGCCGAGCCCCTTCCAGACAGCCATGATGATGATCAGCGACTTTTGCAGGAGCCCGTGTCCCCAGAACGGATCGCCGCCATCCGTAAGCGTGAGCCAGGGTTGGCTGACTTCCTCACGGAACCACGGGATATTCGCTCCGAGCAGACGGTTGATGACGCCGTCCGTTCCGAACATGTTCGTGAACGTATAGACGATGGAGACCGTGCTGGCAACACAGGGGAGATAGTAAACGACACGGAATACATTGCCGCCCTTGATATCGCGGGACATGCATACCGCGAAGAACATTGCAAGCACCATGCCGATCGGGATACCGATGGCATAGAACACCGTATTGAAGAGCAACATGCCCGTAACATTCATCGGATAAGGGCTTGTCGTTGTACCCGTGGAATACTCCTCCCACTGGAATACATATTTATACCAGCGAAGCGGATCGGTATTCCCCACACTATCGCTATATACATCTTTTCCGGCGAACATATCGCCGAGGAAGGTCCAGATACTGTCACCCGGTCCGAGGATAAGCGAGTTATACGTCGTAAACGAGAGCAGCAGCGCCATAACAAGCGCAATATAAATGAACAGGACCGTTCCGACGATAAGCGGTACGCAGAACGCCCAGCCCCACAGATTATCTTGTAGTTTCTGCTGGTTTATGGGCTTTCTCTTCTTTTTCTGCGGAAGCGCCGCCTCTGCCGCCATGGAATCCACTGCCGCGCTTTCTTCTACGGCGACAGTTGTGTTATCTTCCATGAAAAATTCCTCCTTATTCATATTTCTCAGTAATGGGAGCGAGACATCCCCTCCCGTATGAGCGGAAGGGATGTCTTACTCCTGCGTAAGTTCGATCAGACGCCTCTTTCAAGTCTGTCCTGAGCGACCGTGACCTGACGGATGCAGAGAACTGCGGGGGACATATAAGGATGCGTCTTCGTATCCGCGATCTGATCCATCTGCGTTGCAACGTTGCCGGGATATACATCTTCCTCGAAGAGGATCATCGTGGTAGCGACACCTGCATTGATATAAGCAAGCATGTTACCTGCGGCACTCTGTTCGAGCGCAGCGATCCACGTTTCGCCGGGCGTATACATGAGCTGGTCGCGTGCAGAGTTAAGACCATACTGCATACGGATATTCAGATCGCGATCGATCTTTGTGAGATTGATCATGCGAAGGACGCGCATCGAATATGCGATATACGTTTCGCCATCGCCGGGTGTGAAGGCGTTGAGCGCAACGTTTGCATACTGAGGATCGTAGGAGACGGGAACCTTGCTGCCATCGTCAAGCGTGATCTGTTTGTCCGCAAGATACGCCTGAACGGTCTTGGTCTCACCGCCTCTCGCTGCGGCAGCCATATCGCGGACGATCGTATAATACTGATCCCACACGTCGTTTCCGGCTGCGTCGCCGTCTGGCGTGATCATATCTTTGAACGCGCCGTCTGCATAACCTTCTTCCTGATAATTCAGGAACTCGATACACTGCTGTTTCACGTTGGGAAGCTGCGCGCCGCCGTAGGTGAGCGTGAGCTGAGCATCTTCATTGATGGTAAGTTCCATGATCAGATTTGCAACAGCTTCTGCCTTCCATTCGTTGTTTGCAAGCGCACCGTTTGCGGAATAGCCGACGGAGTCCATACGGCCGCCCCACTTATCCTGGCGCTTGAGCTGGTTCATGATGATCTCGTCCTGCGTGAAGACGCGTGCTTCAGGATCTGCTGCCTGCGCATAGTCGCCGGTGTTGTCCGTTGCCGTGCCGGCGGCGTTGCCGACGCCCTTTTCTTTCGTTGTATCGTTCGCATAAACATCCACATCTTTATCGTAATATGCGTTGCGAACGGTCGAATAAAGGGCCAGCTTCTCGGAAACGGGCGAAGGGATCTGCCCGACGCTGAGCGTATCCGTATCGACGTTGTTACGCGTTGCGCTATCCCACGTACCTGCGCCGTAGAAGACCGCCGCGCCTGCACGGAAATAGTCCCAACCGGAACCGGTCTTGTTGCTGGAATAACCGTCGCCGGCATTGCCCGCATTGCCGTTCCAGATAGAGCCGTGGTTGTGGAATGCGCCGTACGTTTCGATGAAGTTCTCGCTGTCCATACCGTACTGGACTTTCGCGTCACGCGTACCGCCGTCGAGCGTCATTTTCTGGATCGTTTCGGAATTCTTGCCGACCCAGGTCTTTACATTGGGATCGCTCCAGCTGCCCGTATTATTATCGTTGTTCTGTGCGTCGTCGGAAGCGTCGTTGATATAGGCGGCGTCGTTGGAGTACAGCCAGGGAAGCACGTATCCGTTTGCGCCGAACCCGTTCTCGTACTGCTCGCCGGCATAGATGTTCTGATAACGTTTCGAGTCCGTATAATATCTGCCGCCCTGTCCGGAAAGAAGATTCTGGTCGTTATCCCATGCAAATGTGTTGAGATAGTAGCAGACAGCCCAGCTCAGCGCGCCGTATTCGGCATAGGTGAAGGTGACGTATGCCGAATCCGTATCATAGATCGCGTTGGGATCCCTGTATTTTGCATACTCTTCGCCGGAGATATCGTACTTCTCGCCGGGGAATCCGGGAATGGTCACGACAAAGCCTGCGCCGTTCGTATGATACTCCGTCTGAACAGCGATGGGATCGCCCGCGTCGAGCGCGTCGTCGTAGTTGGAATACCAATAGAAGTTGAAGGGCTTGTACGCCGTCGGAATGCCGATGTTGATGATGGGAGCATTGTCTCCGGCTTTTGCGTTGATGGTTTCCTTTTCAGCCGTGTAAGGATTATCGTAGTTCTCAACATTGCATGCATAGGTGATCGCGCCATCCATCGTCGCGCCGCCTCTGTGCGTGAGCGCCTGCGCATTGTTGAGATTGGAATCCGTATACTTGTGGCTGATGACCTCTCTGACTTGCGTCGCCAGCTTAGTAGTATAGGCTTGTTTCATTTCATCCGTGAAGAAAACGCGGTTATAGCCCATCGAGAAGTTGGAGTAATCTTTAGGAAGGCCGTAAATACCGACTTTGTGCTCTCCGTCGTAGAATCCCGCCTCGACGGTATCGGTCGCTTCGCGGTACTCGACGGTACGAGCGTTCGACCAGGTGTTGCCATCCTGATATACGCCATAGAAAGCAAGCGAAGCCTCCCAGATCGACGTTGCGCCCTGAACGCCCGTTTCCGATTTCAGCAGGTACTCGGAGAGGTCGAGAAGACGACCCGTCATAACGTTGGAGCGGAGCGAACTCGGCGCAATGTACATAACGTCGGGCACGTTGATCTGCTGCGAAAGACGGGTGCCGATATCGTTGAAATACTCGCTATCGCTCTCGTTGTAACGGAAATCGATCGTAAGATCTCTGCCGATCTGCTCGCCGTATCTCTCCGCCCAGTTTTTACAAATCAACTCATTTGTCGTTGCGTCGGAGGCGTTACAGAAAATATACACGGAGATCGTGTTTTCGTCGCCGCCGCCGCAAGCCGTGAACGCCATGGCAGTACCGCCCACCAGAACGGCAGACAGCGCAACCAGGGAAACGTTCCTGAGAAGTTTTCTCTTCTTCATCTCACTTACCTCTTATAATATAGTTTTTGTACCGCCGATTTGCGGTTTTTTGCGTCAGTCAAAGGAACTGCGGGGGGAGCGGTACCTTTTAAAGACACAAAAAAGCGCCCATCGGCAGAAATTCAGCCGAGAGGTCGCCAAAAAAAGCAAAAAACGCTTTGCCGCCCGTTAACATTCATTTTGTTTGGCACCGATGTGCCAAACAAAAGAGGGAGCTCCCTCTTTTCCGCCCGCGGCATACGCCGAAAAACGGAAAAATGCAGACAGGACTACAAAACGTTCCTCACAATCATGACTTTCCCCCCGTCGTCATTTCTTGTACTACACATAATATATCACGCAATGGTCACTTTGTCAATGGGATTTTTAAAATTTTTTTGTGAAATTTACATCTTTTTCCATGATTTTTTTGGGCGTTTTCACCAAAAAACGCATTTTTCGCAGAAAGTTTGTTCCCGCTCCCGCCTCTGCCACAAGATGTTGATTTTGTAAAGATATAAAATGATCTGTCGGGGGACGCGGCGGCGGATCCGCCCTGCCACACACAAAAAAAAGCGCCCGCGGCAGAAAGCCGCGGGCGCACGCACCGTCACATGGCGGGCGTTTTATAATAATAGATATATGTTTCGTCCTCGCCGCTCCTTCGCATCCCCGCGCGCAGCAGCATGTTCCCGGAACGTGCGTTTTCTTTATAGTGTTTTGCCTCGACGCGCTCCAGTTCCAGCTTGATGAAGGCGTGTTCCGCATAGGCGGCGACCGCCTCCGCGGCATAGCCGTTCCCCTCGTATTCGGGAAGCAGGCGCACGCCGATCTCCGCCTCCGCCCGATAGCCGAACCGATGCAGGACGACTTCGCCGACGAGCCCGTTTTCGGCATAGATGCCGAGGGGCATCTCCATCTTCTCCTTGAACAGGCTGCGCGCGAATGCAAGGAACCAGCCCTCCTCGGGCGCGGGCGCACCGCCCGCATCCTTCGGGGCGTCCTCCCGCCAGTCGTACCCCCACCAACGGTTGCGGCCGACGTCCCCCGCCAGCCGCGCATAAACCGCGGCGTCCTCGTCCGCCACCGGTCTGAGCGTGAGGCGCCCGGTGCGGATGGTCGGAAGATGGGCGACGCCGTCGATGGCGCGGCGGGGCGAAACGTTGTATTTGCCGACGATCTCGCACGGCAGATACTGGAGTTTGGACTTCCTGAGTCCGCCGTCGCCCGCGTCGTCCATGCGGTTGAGGTACTCGACCCCGTCGCCCGCAAACGCGAGCGCGAATTGCTGCGCGATCATCGGATAGGCGCCCTCGTAGGCGCGCAGCGCCTTTTCGACGTGTACGACGATCATATCGCCGCAGCGTTCGCCGATGGAGCACGCCACGATCTTTCCGCCTGCCGTCAGATAGCCGCACAGCAGCCCGAACCGACCGATGACGGGCACGAGTTCGTATACCTCATCCATCTCCTCCGACGCGAGATAGCTGCCCTTTGCGCGCTGGGCGGCGTCGTACTCGTGCAGGAAGGAGAGGAGCGCGCCCTCGTCCGCCGCGTCGTAAACGCGGAACTGCCAGTCCGGATAGTTCTTTTTGAACTTGTTGACGTGATTGCGCTGTCCGGAATATTTGCCGCCCGCATAGGTGCGGAAACTCTCGGCGGTATACAGATAATCGCGCCAGCGGCGGATGTTCGTGACGGAGACGTCCTGCCCGTAGCGCAGCACCAGTTCGGGGACGAACTCGCGCGGCACGTTCGTGAAGTGCAGGCGGATCTCCGCGTCGCGGCAGTACTCCTCGAGCGCGGCGACGGCGCGGAGCTGCGCCCCGGCGTCCCCCGTACGGGAGAGCGGATAGTGGAAATAATACTTGCCCGCATACAGCTCTTTGAGGACGAGACAGTCCTCCACGATGGCGTAATCGGGCGCGAAGTATTTGTGCCACATGAATTGGAAACACAGCGAAAAATCGGAGACGTGCGTCCGCTGCTCCGCGAAAAACGGCGCGTAGGCGAGGACGTCATCCTTCTTGGTCTTGGTAAATTCCAGCATAAGCCGTCCGCGCAGGGCGGACAAAAAATTTCTCCTTTTACGTTATGATATCGGCCGCATTCTGCGGCAGATCGGGCGGGACAGGACAGAAAATGGCAGCACCATGTACGAAGATGCGGCGCATCCGCCCCGCCGCGCGGACAAGGCAAACCATGCCCGCGCGCAGAGCCTTATTCCTCTCCCTGCGCAGACATGGTACCCCGATTTCCGGCGCAGCGCGCCGTTACTCCATTCTGTCGATGATATCGAGCAGTTCGCTGATGCGGTCGAGATCGTCGCGGGTGTAGTAGTCGATATAGATACGCCCTTTCTTATCCGTTCCGATGAGCGAGACCTTCGTTTTGAGCGTCGACCGGAGCCGCTCCACAAGATGTTTGAGCTCCGCGTTGGCGAGCGCGTTCTTCTGCTCCTTTTCGCGGCTGAGTACCTCGGGCGGGTTGAGATACTGCTTGACCGCGCGCTCCATCTCGCGCACCGACCAGCCGTTCTTCACGCATTCCGTCGCAAGCGCGACCTGCTCCTCCTTCGCCACGGGCACGAGCGTGCGGGCATGTCCGGAAGAGAGCTTGCCCTCGCGCACCATGTCCACGACCTCCTCCGCCAGCGTGAGCAGGCGCAGCGTGTTGGCGATGGCGGGACGGGACTTGCCGAGCCGCTCCGCGAGCTGCTCCTGCGTGAGCCCGAATTCCTCCATCAGCCTCTTCATGCCGTACGCCGCTTCGATGGGATTGAGATCTTCGCGCTGGAGGTTCTCGATGAGGGAGATCTCCTGGATCTCCTTGTCGTCCAGCTCCTTGATGATGACGGGCACCTTTGTGAGCCCCGCCTTCATCGCCGCGCGGTATCTGCGCTCGCCCGCGATGATCATGTATGTGCCGTCTTTGTTCTTGTTGACGACGAGCGGGCTGATGATCCCGTGTTCGCGGATGGAGTTTGCGAGGTCATTCATCGCATTCTCATCGAAGGATTTACGCGGCTGGTGCGGGTTGGGGAATATCTCGGAGACATCCACCTCCGTCGCTCCGGCGAGACCCGTCTCGCCAAGCTCCGTATGCGCGTTCTCGTATGCCTCTTCCGTGTCGCTGAACAGCGCGGAAAGGCCTCTTCCAAGTCCTTTAGCCATAGGTCATTCCCCCTTTCCTTCCGTTTTTTTCAAAAATTCTTCGGTGAGCGCCGCGTACGCCCGCGCGCCCATGCACTTCGGATCGTGCAGGACGATGGGCTTGCCGTGGCTGGGCGCCTCGGAGAGGCGCACGTTGCGCGGTATGACGATCTCATACAGCTTTTTGGAGAAATACTTCTTGATCTCCGCCGCGATCTGCTTGGAGATGAGCGAGCGTCCGTCGTACATCGTGAGCACCACGCCCTCCACCTTGAGGGATTTGTTGAGATGCTGCCGCACGAGGGAGATGGTGTTCATGAGCTGAGAAAGTCCCTCGAGCGCATAGTACTCGCTCTGGATGGGGATGATGGCGCTGTCCGCCGCGGAGAGCGCGTTGATGGTGAGCAGCCCCAGCGAGGGCGGGCAATCGATCAGGATATAATCGAACGCCCCCTTCGCCTTTTCGAGCGCGGCTTTGAGCACGCGGTCGCGGTTCTTTTTGTATACGAGATCGACTTCCGCGCCCGCGAGATCGATGTTCGAGGGCAGGATGTACAGCCCTTCGAGCTCCGTTTCGAGAATGTTGTCCTTGACCTCTTCTCCTTCGATGACGACGTTATAGACGGATTTTTTCAGCGCCCCCTTCGAAAACCCGAGCCCGGTCGTCGCATTTCCCTGCGGGTCGAGATCGATGAGGAGCACCTTCTTCCCCGCGCGGGAAAGATACGCCGCCATGTTCACGCAAGTCGTCGTCTTGCCTACTCCGCCTTTCTGATTGGAAAACGAAATGATTTTCCCCATATTCTCTTACTCCTTGTCCGTTTTACCGTCGGAAGGAGTTTCGTCTGCGGGAGCGTCCGCAGGCGCGGATGTTTCGGGCGCGTTCTCCGCGGAGGGAGCGCCCGTCTCCTCTGCCGCAGGCTTTCCTGCGCCGGACTCGGACGCCATCTGCGCAGAGACTCTGCCGAACGGATTATCGGGCATGCCCTTGTCGTGCTCTTCCATATATTCAAGCACTTCCTGGTAGGATTTGCCCTGCATGAGAAGATCGACTTCCGCCGTATAGATGGTCTCGCGCTCCACAAGCACGCGCGCCATATTGTCGAGGATCGGTCTGTTTTCGCTGAGCAGTTTCTTTGCGCGGGCGTACTGGCGGGAAACGATCGCCTTCACCTCTTCGTCGATGATGCCCGCCGTCTCCTCGGAATAGTTGTTGCGCTCCTCGAAGTCGCGCCCGATGAACACCGGTCCGTCGCTGCCGTAGCAGATCGGCCCGATGCGGTCGCTCATACCCCACTCCGTGACCATCTTGCGCGCCATCTGCGTCACGCGCTTGATATCGTTGGACGCGCCCGCCGAAACGTCGTGGATGACAAGCTCCTCCGCAACGCGGCCGCCCAGCGCCATACAGATAAAATCGTTAAGTTTATTAACTGTCATATCATTATCATCGGATTCGGGGCGGGTGAGTGTATAACCTGCCGCCATTCCGCGGGGGATAATGGATACTTCGTGCACATTATCGGTATGCTGGCACAGTTTGGAGAGGATCGCGTGACCCGCCTCGTGATATGCCGTACACTTTTTGTCTGCCTCGGTCACGACGCGGCTCTTTTTCTGGGGACCCATAATTACTTTGTTGATCCCCTCGTACAGTTCAAGATTTCCGATCATGCTCTTCCCCGCACGGGCGGCAAGGATGGCTGCCTCGTTGAGAAGATTTGCGAGATCGGCTCCCGAGAATCCGCTCGTCATACGGGCGATCACCTTGAAATTGACGTCCGGAGCAAGGGGCTTGTTGCGGGCATGGACTTTGAGGATCGCCTCACGCCCCTTCACATCGGGCAGATTGACGTAGATCTGACGGTCGAAACGCCCCGGACGGAGGAGAGCGGAGTCAAGGATATCCGCACGGTTGGTCGCAGCCATGACGATAACGCCCTCGTTCGTCTCGAAGCCGTCCATCTGGACAAGGATCTGGTTGAGGGTCTGCTCACGCTCATCGTGACCGCCTCCGAGCCCCGCCCCTCTCTGGCGACCGACGGCGTCGATCTCGTCGATGAAGATGATACAGGGCTGATTCCGCTTTGCCATATCAAACAGGTCGCGCACACGCGATGCACCGACGCCGACGTACATTTCAACAAAGTCAGAACCACTTACCGAGAAGAACGGAACGCCCGCTTCCCCGGCAACAGCCTTCGCAAACAGGGTCTTACCCGTTCCGGGAGGCCCCACAAGCAGTACGCCTTTGGGGATCTTCGCCCCGAGGTCGGAGAACTTCTTGGGACTCTTGAGGAATTCAACGACCTCTTTAAGCTCCTCCTTCTCCTCTTCCGCTCCCGCGACGTCGGAAAAGCGGACTTTCAGGTTGGTCGATACCTTCGCCTTGGTCTTGCCGAAGTTCATCACCTTGCCCCCGCCTCCGCTCATGGAACGAAGAATGAGGAAGAAAGCAACTACGCCGACCACAAGAACGGCGATATATAGGAAATTCCCCCATCCGCTGCCTGCATTCGGGTCACGAAACTCAATACGGATACCCTTCGATATCCAGTTCTGCAAATACTGCGAGTTGGAATCGAACTGGCTGGGACCGACTGCGGAATATGAATAGGTATTGCTGTTCACATCCGTATAGCCATACAGATTATATCCGTCAATGACGATTTTTACGATTTCGTCGCCATCAGCCGCCACTTCCGTCCCGTCGCTGAGTTCAAGGAACTCATCAAACGACCTTGTTCTCTGTGCGTTGATCTGAGCGTTAATGAGAAAGTATACACCAACCCCCACGACCGCGACGAGCAAGACGATGATGATGGCTTTTACTGCCTTACTCAAAACGTGTCTCCTTTACATGTGATTATTTTCTGTCGCATAAACATAGTGTGCGCAGAAGAAACGACTATATTGTAGCATAAGTCGGAACATTTTTCAAGTAGTTGACCGAGATAACTGTACGATTTTACAAAAATATCATTTACAGGCGGATTTACCCATCTGTTTTCACAAAAAATTGCCTTGCGTACCCCTTTTTTCGACCAAAAAGTGTTTCATGTGAAACACTCCGAAGAATTTTTTCGATTTTGGCACGTTTCACGTGAAACATTCGGTGCAAAAATGAAAAATGGGTGCTTTTTGCCTGATTATGAGCTCAAAAGGGCAAAAAACGGGCGTTTTTAGCGTTAAAAATGCCTCAGGTACCCTTACCTACATTAAGGGTACCCCCTGAACGCTGAAAAAACGGCTTTTTTGGCAAGAAAATGCCCCAAAATCGGGGTTTTCGGGCGAACTTCATGCACGCAGCTTTACTCAGAACGGCAAAAAAACAGAGTCAAACCCCGAAAACTGCGTTTCAACCCTCATATTCTCCTCCGATCTCCCTTTGAAAGACTCCCTGACGGAATTTTCAACACCATTTCCTCAAAAATATGACTCCGAAATTTCCGATTTCGCTGAAAAAACGGGCTCTGTGGTGCGATGAGAGCGATTTTTGACCCTGTTTCTTACCCTTTTCCCGGGCAAAAATACGCCCGTTTCGGGAAAATCAACGGTAAATTTGCGGCAATTTTCCCCGAAAACCCATTACTTTTCGTCTTATCTGCATAATTTACCGTATCCGAAGCACTTTTCCACAATACAAACAATACTTATCCCACGGATCGGCTCCCGTAAACGGCGTAAAAAGGGCAGCTGTGCAAAAAAAGGGGTACAAAAACATTTCTCAACGATCGGATCCATACATGCAGACCACTGTGCAGGGTTCTTACACGATCCGTTACTCTTGAATTTATTCCACTAAAACGCACTGCAACGGGGAAAAGTGTGTGGATAGCTCCGCCGATTTAAGCTATTTCATGCAGCAATATCCAAAAAAATGGCGCTCTGCTGCGTTTTTTTCATAGAAATTCCAAATGCGCTATAAAATCATGCGCTGCGTAAAAAAGGAGCGCTTTGGAATTTTGCGCCATTGTTTTTGATTGGCGCAAAAAATCATGCGCCCCCATTCAAACAGGAGCGCATGATTTTTATTAAGTATTTAATTTATTCGATGCCGTTCAAAAACTGGAATTGCGCCGCCCACTGGAAGGCGTCCCATTCAAAGATCCTTCCGACCACAGAGCTCTCGCCGATGAACGCATGCAGGCTCTCCGAAGGGATCCAGTAGCAGATGGTCAGAAGCAGGAAAATCAGAATTAGACCTTCCGCAAGCCCCAGAATACCGCCCAGAAGGCGGTTGATCTTCCCGAAAAAGTCCGACCGTTCCGCCGCAGCCGTGCCGACTTTCCCGAGGATCCAGCTCAGCAGTTTCACAATGACGAAGAGGAGCACAAACGCGATCGCGATCGAGAGCCAGCTTGCCGCCGTGACCGCCACATCTGTGCCGCCCATGCCGTTTGCGATCGCCGTCGTCATCCCGAACCAGTTTTCAAGGGTGTTTTTGAAAGGGTTACAGAACGTGAAGGCAACAAAGAGAGCAAAAATTGTGCCGGCAAGTTTACATACGCCTTTAATAAAACCGCGCCATGTTCCGAGCAGCAGTCCCAATAGGAGAATGACAAAGAATACGACGTCCAGGATCCACGCAGACGACTGCGTTGCCGTTAACAAATCCATGTGCATGACCTCCTTTTTTATACGTTTTATTCCTGTATGGTGGGATTATTATACCATGTACGCAGAAAAAAGTCATGATTTTAAGCCAACTTGTTATAAAATTGCCGCAGAGGGGAACAATTTTCATCAAAAAAGAAGGAGCTCTGCTGTGGAATACGCTTTTCACATCTATAATACGCTCGCGGAGACGGGCGTATATCTCGCACTCGAAAAATGCCTCGGAAAACTCGAATCCCCGCCCGTGATCCTTTGCATCGGCAGCGATCTCGCACTCGGCGACAGCCTCGGCCCCGTAACGGGAACGATGCTCGTATCCTCTAAAACTCGGTTCCGCGGCTATATTTACGGTACATTGCGCAATCCCGTCACTGCAAAAGAGGTAAAATATGCGGGACAGTTCCTGCACCGGACGCACCCCGGGAGCAAGATCATCGCGGTCGACGCGGCGGTGGGGCAGGAAGAGGATATCGGGCTCGTCAAGGTCGTTCCGGGTGCGCTGCGGCCGGGCGCCGGCGCAAACAAGCGCCTTCCGAAGGTGGGGGACGTCTCCATAATGGGGATCGTCGCCAAAAAATCCCCGCTCGCGTATCCGCTGCTGCACCTCACGCGCTTTTCAACGGTCTACGCAATGGCGGAGATCATCGCCGGCGCGGTCTCCTCCCTGTGTACGGAGGTAAAATCAGGTAATTTTGTGAACTATTCACAAAAAATCAATATGAACGATAACTTTACGAAAAATCGGTGCGAAACTGCATGATTTTGAAAACTTAACACACGTTTATTGACAAACTGTCGGCAAGGGCGTACAATATTGATAAATCTTTTATAAAGGAGAATCACAATGGTTAAGACGACGAAGACGAAGACCTACGACACCGCGACGGCTACCGTTGTTAAAAAGGTAGTATGCGGCGCCTTTGGCGACCCCGCAGGCTATGAAATGACGATGTATCAGACGCCGGAAGGGGACTTCTTCCTGTACACCAACGGCGGCGAAGCGTCGCCCTACAAGGAAGAGGCGATCAAGTCCTTCACGAAAGCCAACGCGAAAAAGTGGCTGGAAGAAAACTGAAAAAAGGACCGCGTCTGAAGTGAACCCCAAAGTTTGGACAAAAAAGAATTAGATTGTTTGGGAATGAG
>ERZ1090879.837-NODE-837-length-18008-cov-12.885757_pt1 | contig 18008 bp, 5 predicted proteins | sample MGYA00478472_ERZ1090879 | MGnify/ENA primary metagenome ERZ1090879 (study PRJEB33644, sample SAMEA5815723) | chicken gut metagenome | biome: Chicken; feature: Gastrointestinal Tract; material: Caecum | place: Ireland | collected 2019-01-01 | study: A study of the...
CTACACTTCTAGCTTCGTCGGCAGCGTCAGATGTGTATAAGAGACAGGAGTTATGTATGTCAAAGAAATTAAAATCATTTATAATCTCTTTTATCATTTTGGCAATAATTGGGTATGCGGCAGGTGTGGCATTGCACTATTTCACTCAAGACCCATCAAGTTTTGTGGAATCTCTGACCACTGATTATGCCTTTGTCGGCGCAGGTGTTGGTGCTGTTGCAGGAATAATCTTCGCATTCATGTCAAAACCAAAGAAAGAAGATACCAAAAATTCCAAAGGTAAAACGGCTGGCGGTCAAGAAATGGAACTTTCATATGATGCTCAGTGGCTGAGTGTTGACAAAATTGCTTCCACTCCTGGGCTTATAAGTACAACATGGTCCGCTTTGCCATCTTTGAAAAACACAGGCATCGTTTTCAGAAACCAAATCGTCAATGGAAAATATCAGATTGGAATGAAAGACGAATATCACTGCCTGATTATCGGAACAACCGCTTCTGGTAAAACTTCAGTTTGTCTTGTTCCTTCAATCAGAATCTATGCCCACTCTGGAGAAAAACCATGTATGGTCATTTCTGACCCTAAAGGCGAACTTTACACAAAAACAAGCAAAATTTTGGAAGATGAGGGCTATCGTGTCATAACACTAGATTTGAGAGATCCATTCTCCTCAACTCGTTGGAACCCAATGGAACATGCCTATGAAACTTATCACAAAGGCAAGAATTGCAAGAACAACATCAAAAAATGCACCAATGGAATCAGACCAAAAGATGCTGGTTATCAAGAAATCCCTGGTGAAACTTATGGACAAGAATGGTTCGGATTTGAAGGTGTGGCTTACCCAGATGAAAACCAACTCAGAGTTGCTGTAACAAGTGCAGAACAAGTTTACTGTGACTTAGCTCAAAATGAACTTAGAGAAATCTGCAACACAATTGCTCCAAAATCAAAAGCTCAAGACCCAACATGGGAAGAAGGTGCTCAAGATTATTTGTATGGCTGTGCACTTGCCATGCTTGAAGATAGTTTGAATCCAGAACTTGGAATGACCAAAGAAAAATTCAATTTCTTCAATCTTTATAAGATTGCAACATTCAGAGATCCAGATGCTGAAGCTCCATTCGAAACAGTCAGGAAATATTTGTTGCAAGGCAGAGATGAAGCAACTTCAACAGTTCCAAACTTGACATCTGCAGTTATCAACAACTCTCCAAACACAACGAAATCATATATTGGTGTTTTGAATGGTAAAATTTCATTTATGAACGATATCGGCATTTCATACTTAACTTCTCAGAGCGACATCAATTTTGACGATTTCACAAGCAAACCAACGGCATTCTATTTGATTATTCCTGATGACAGAGAAGAAAGACACAACCTTGCAATTCTGTGTTTGTCACAACTTTACAAGCGTCTTGTTGACAAAGCAAACACATATCACGACAAAAAACTTCCTAAACACGTTTATTTCATCTTGGAAGAATTTGGTAACTTACCACCAATTCCTAAATTTGACAGCATGATTACCGTTTCTCGTGGTAGAAACATCTTGTATGAAATGGCAGTTCAGTCATATACTCAGCTTGAAACAAAATATGGTGCTGACGCTTCAAAAACAATCATTGGGAACTGCAACGCACAAATCTATCTTGGAACTGATGATCAACCAACCCGCGACAGTTTCTCAAAAATGTGTGGTGAAGTTCAACTTATCCATGAAGAAAAAAGTTCAAGTGAATCTAAGTCCGAAAAAGACAAAGACGGAAAGAGCACTACAACAAGCACACAAATTCAGAGAACGAACAGAGCACTCATTACTCCATACGAACTTGGACAGATTGAAAGAAACACTGTCATCGTCAAACTTTTCCGTTTCAACCCTATGAAAATCAAACAAACGCCAAACTATGAAACTCCTTTCTTCTATAAGAAAGATGCCGAAAAACCTGTTGGCATCATGAAGAGTTTGGACACCGCAAAAGTTTACTACGACATCAAGATGAGAAACAAGAAAATTTTGAAATCTACAAATCCATTTGATTTCTAAGCGTATGCAAAAGCATACGCTTTTCTTTTTGTCTATTATAAATTCACAAGATAAACCAAAGCAAAATCTTATGCATAAATATGACTATGGAAAATATTTATGATGATGAACTTATGCCCGAAGATTTTGAACAAATTGCAAAAGCATATTCAAAATCACTCAAAAACAAAGGGTTTGTGTTTATAAGATTGGAAGAAGAGGAATTCAATCTCCTTCTTGGAGAGATCTTTGTTTTGTTGGAAAAAATGCTCGCTTGCCTGGATAAACTGAAAAATAAAATGGATTCCAATGTTTTGAGATGCAAAATAAATGAAGCAGAAAGAATGCTCTCTGGCAAATTTCACAAGAAAAAACCACACAAATTTCTTTGTGTGGAAGATGAAAATTTTTCGTTTTTAAGTTTGGTTTCAATTGAAAACCTACTCATTATCAAACTTATGCTGTTGTCTGTCAAAAGTGGTGAATTGGAATTGTGCAACAACATAATAACAAACATTGCAGGTGTTTTTGCCGAAAGTTTTTCTTGCGAGAGCTTCACCTTGGATAATTCCGCTTTTCCAAAATCTGCAGATGAGTGTTGAATTTTAACTTACCAAAAACTCAACAACTCTTGGCAAACACTTCTCCATTGCAGTTAAGTATGGTCTGTTTTTCTCCGGTGCATAGTTTGATACAACTTGTTTAAAGTTGACAAGTTGTTTTGCATCGATTTTCAACTCATCAACAATTCCTTCACAAATCAAGTTGCTTATAACATAAAGAGCATTGTCTTTTGTGATGTTTTTTCTTCTTAAAGCGGCTGCAATAATTTCTGTGTTGTTGACAATCTCGTCAATTGCTGGATTGAGAAAGAATTCCATTTTTTCCAAAGAGAATTCATTTCCGTTTGCACCTGCCAAAATTTGCCAAGACATATAATTTTCAAAATTAGGAAGCAACAAATCTGGGATTCCTTTGTTGAAAAAATATGCAACAACATCTTGTGCTATGCAGTCATTTGCCATAGCACGAGCACAAAGGTCCGTGAAAATATCAGAAAAGTTACCTTTATCCGCACTTTCGAAAACTTCTCTCCTCAACTTTATAAAACCTTGATAGGCAATATCTCTATCTGTGAAATCTCTGTAGTCCAAAAGTTTTTCTCCTTATACGGAAATTATAACTAAAATTTGCAAAAAAAACAAATAAAACAGACTTTTTTATGAAACCGATTGAGTCTTTTTTCTTTTTGCCATGATATAACAATCTGCAACCGTCAATTGCATCATCGGCATTGCAAGAATGACTAAAGCAAAAATAGCGACTCCCAAAACCAAAACAATGTACACCGCGCTTGGAACAGTCAAAAAGATGTCAAAGATGAGAATGACTATAAACATCAATGTCATGACAACACACACTGCTGCAAGTGACAACAATCCCCAAAAACAAATTTGCCATCTGAAACCCTTTGTCAGTTCTTTGCTGAGCATCAGTGTTCCCTTAACATCCAAATCATCACTCTCGGCCAATATCAAACCTGTGAAAGAATAAGAAATCAAGAATATGACACCTGGAACAACCAATAAGATTGTTCCAAAAATGATCATAACCATTTTGACAACTGCCGTGCAAAAGATTCTTATATATTTTTTAATTGAAACAAACAAATCTTCATATTTGCAATAATCTCCTCTTTCTTTTTTCAAAACAAACAAACTGAGCCCAACTTCAAAATATATAGCAAGCAAAACTGGCAATGCCAAACTTATCACTGGAATGAAAGCAGAAAGACAAACTGCTGACAAAACAATAAGATTTGCCAAAATCACATCAGAGATTATTCTTGTCTTATTCAAAGTCATGTTTGCATAATTGTCATTAGGTTTTGCCGATACTTCTGCCCTCTCTTCAATGTCTGTTTGACTTTTTTGAGAGGTTTTTTTTCTTCTCATTTCATTCTTGATAATGTTTTTTTGTTGTGATTCCTTATCCATATCAGAATTATTGCATAAAAAAAGCGTTTTATTCAAAAAACGCTTTCTTAAACCTATAAAATTGGTGAGAACAATCTAAACAATGCTTGAGCAAACTTTGTCAAGAACAACTTTTTCTTGAAATAAAATATGTCTGCCTGTTTGCAATGTTGTAAGTCTTGTTTGAAGTATCCCTTATATTCCTTATTTAATTTTTTAGAATACAAAATCACAGTATCTTCAAAATTCAAGTTGAAAGATCTGTTGTCTAAGTTGCAAGTTCCAATTGACAATATCTCATCATCAACGACCAAAGTCTTGCTGTGTAAAAATCCATCATAGAAATAAACATCTACACCAAGTTCAACAAATTCTTTCAAATATGATTGTGTCACCCAAAAGGCCGTTCTGTGATCTGGTTTTGAAGGAACCATAATCTTGATTGAAACTCCGCTCGCAAGGGCAATTCTAAGAGCGGACATGAATGACTCGTCTGGTATGAAATAAGGAGTTTGAATCAAAATTTCTCTTTTGGCATTCGTAATCAATTTGATATATGCTTCTTTTATGTTTTGCACTGGATTATCTGGACCAGATACTACAACTTGAAGAAAAACATCTCCATTATTTTCTGGCTCTGGAAACATACCCTTTTCCATATAATATGAAGAAGGATAATTTTCTTTTTTAACATATCTCCAATCATTAAGAAAAATATTTTGAAGTGGATAAACCCCTGTTCCTGTGATTCTTATGTGTGTATCTCGCCATGGTGACAATTTTTTGTTTAAACCCATATGATTGTTGTTGATATTGATTCCTCCTGTATAAGCAATTTTCCCATCAATTACAACAATTTTTTTGTGATTACGATAATTCATTTTCAAATTAATCATACGAATATAAGCAAATGGTGGGAAAAATTCAGCAATTTCTCCGCCTGCCTTTTTGAGTTTTCTGAAAAATCTTCTTGGAGCACCAAGGCAACCAATGGAATCATAGATAAGTTTGACCTTGACGCCTTCTTTTGCCTTTTTGATTAGTGCATTCATGACTTGTTTCCCTGTTTTGTCATCAGCAAAAATATAATATTCAATATTGATGCTGTGTTTTGCGTTTTCTATGTCAAACAAAAGAGCCTGAATTTTGTCTGGTCCATTTGTGAAAATCTTGACTTCATTCTGTGGGCATAAAATACTCCCATAATTATAACAGCATTTCACAATTCCAATAAGATCTTTGTCGCTCTGAGAAATTTGTGCTCCATCAAAATACTTGATTATCTGTTGGTCATATTCCATGCCATAGAGTTTGTGATTGGAAATCATTCGCCTAACTCTGATTGACAATCCACTTCCAAAAACAACATAAAACAAGAAGCCGAGAATAGGCAAGAACGTCAAAACAGTAAGCCAACTTATCACACTGCTAAGTTTTCTTCGTTCGATGAATATCATTGAAATCATAATCAAGAAATTGAGTATGATGTAACTAATAAATACCCAAAACCAAGCGTTCATGCCTATCTAACCTTTGTCAATTTTTTAGTCTATGAAATTGTGAATTTGATTGTCACTAAATAATAACCATTATTGGTTCTTACATAGTAGGTTTTTGTTGTTGTTTCTTCCAAAACAACAGTCTCAACTTGCTGCAGGTCTGTTCCATTCAATTGGTAATATCCAAGAATGTCACTTGCACTTCCTTCTCCAATTGCTGTAGCAATGTCACTGTTAAGGTCTGACAATCTATATGCATTGTTTATGGTTGTTTCTTTGTTAATGTCAAGTGCTCTGTCATAAACATAGAAACTAAATGAGAATCTTGCGTATCTAGTGCTGCCTTGAGCGTTTGTGTAAGTCACAATATAATTCTGTGTAATCAAGTAAAGTTGTTGCCCGTCTTCACCTTTAACATCTGAAATCAATCTGTTTTCTGTTTCCAAAATTCCAGATGAGGACATCTTTTCAATTGAACTAATTTTGCCTGCTTCAACACCAAGAGTGTTTGCAGCTTTTTCCTGAACTTTTTCATCCATCTCGTCTGTTGTTGCCACAAACATTGCTTCTTCTGTCACATTTGAAGAAATGAATTTATATGTAACTTCATAATTTTTAACAGAAACATATTCTCCATCAGAATTTCTTATTACAACAACATAAGTTGCTTTTGTGGAAGTGTTTTCTCCCATAGCAAATGATTCTGAAACTCTCTTGGTAATGCTGTTAACAGTTTCTATTTTATAGAACTCTGCTGTTTGTCCTGTTGTTGCTGTTACCAAATTTGAAAGTTGGAAGGTTGTTGTTGGTCTCAACGCCACTGATTTTTCCTCAGGTGTTGTATTGTCATAGACATAGAATGTCTTTGTAACAAGTTTGGTTTCACCAGTTGCATTTGGTTGAGCAATATATGTGTTTGTATAAATTCCAATAGCACCAGGACTGAATGTTGTAACATTCATTTCTATACTTCCATCTTCATTCAAAAGATACCAAGTGTAACTTGAATCAAATGCCTCATTAAAATCATCGCCTGTACTTCCAGCATATTGTTGCTCTTCCTTAGTTGAAGTTTCATAGACAATTATCGTTGCTGTGATAACTTTGTTCGTCAATGCTGCCGTTGTACTATCTCTACCTGTGACAACCAATGTCAACTCGTAAGTTCCTGCTTGTGTAAAGGTCCAAGAATCCAGATTGTTGAAGTAAACATAAGTTTCAGTTTTTTGTGTCTCTTCTTTGTAATGTACAAGATGGAATGTTGTGTTATATGTGAATTTACTATCTGAATAAATTTGTGTGAAATCCACTTCATTTCCAACTTCTGTCGCATATGTTAAGTCAATCTTCTCTACTGTTCCCTTCATCAAATCTGAACCAAATCCTGTTCCAAATGACCCAACACTACGTAAAGTATAGTTTGTTGGAATTGTGATGACACTTGAACCATACCAATAGACTCCAGAACTTACAGCAGATTCTGAAGGAGTCTTATCTCCGTCAAGATAGATTCTGAATGAACCAAGTTGAACTCTTGTGCTGCTTTCTTCAAACGCACCGTTTGCACCGGACATCTTCATGTAAACATTTACAGTTATGGTATGAGAAACAATGTCAAAATCTTCTGTTGTTGTAATCATACCATTCTCATCTATGAACGCCGAACCAGATCCACCGGTTGAAGTATTTATCTCAAAGAAGAATTTGTAAGGAGTTCCAACACCAGATAATGTTCTGTTATCTACACCTGACAAATTGATTTCTCTGCCCCAACCTGTAAGTGGAATTATGTAATAAGTGCTTGAATTTGACGAATTTGAAACAATGTAATAATCTTCAACTTTAAAGTAATTTCCTTCGTCTGTAGTTGCAGAATCATAGAGAGGCTTGATGTTGAATGTGTTGACATATTGATAAACCTGATCATTTTCTGGATAGAGGAAATATAAAGTTTCAGTCTTCGTGTTGTTTGAGAGCAATTCTCCAACATTTTCAATATTCATTGTAAGTGCTGTTGAACTATTTAAATATCGTCCAATTAATCTATTTGCTGTTGCACCAGAATCTGTTGGAGCAAGCAATTGTGAACCATTATATTTGATTATAGGAGAATCTGTCAAAGCAGTAACAAAGACATAGAATCTGTCAGATGTTGTCAGGTTTTCTTCCAATCCATTAATGCTTGCTGAGATTCCAACATATTCTGTCACAGTGTATGTTTTTGAGTTTGTTAGAGTAATCAATTTTGCAGTTTTTGTCTTTTCTCCGTCATCTTCGTATGTCATAACTTTGTCTGCATTAATGCTCTTTATTTCTTTGTCATTAACAGCAAAAGTTATGCTTTCGCCTGGGTCCAAAACAATCTCTAACGTGTCATTATAAACTGTTTTTGTTGCTTGTGGAGACTTAGTGTCAAAGATGTCTGAATCGAACAAATCTTCTGTGCTTGCTTTTCTGTTGAGCGTTATATATTCGCTCACAACACATTCTTCGTCTTCCTGTGTCGTATCTACAAGCGTGATATTCATCTTAACATTTGAAACGGTTCTTCCTGTGCCATAGTAAATTCCACTAATAGTAGGAACAACAAATGCTGTGGATTCTGAATATTCTGCTCCTGTCTGTATTTCTGCAGAACCATCTTGTTCTTCTGTTGTAGGTGTTACTTCTGTTACAAATGAATAGTCTGAATTTGTGATTAATTCAATCTTTTGTGCATCTGTTGGATTATACGATGCATTTACAGATGTAGAAACATAACCTGAAGAAGTTCTATATGTTCCACCAAGCCATGTGTCACCAAGATAGAATTCAATCTTCGTAACCTTAATCTTATCAATTTTTGAAGTCAAGTCCTGATTTTGAGCATCATTTTTCAAACTGTCAACATTAACCGCTCCCATTGTGTTGCTGAAACCATAAGCTCCAATTCCGGACAAGCGAACTTCTGTTGTAGGGATTGCTCCCGAACCAGTAAAGACTGGTTCTTGATATGAACTTGAAACTGTGTAAACCTGATTCAGAACTTTCTTTCCATATTTAACTGAATAGTTGCCAACTGCAGCAGTATTTTCCGTTCCATCTGCCTTTTCAGGTGTCCTTTCAACCTTCATCGACAGAACACAAGATGCACCATTCAATGCTGTTTGAGTTAAAGAACTCTTGCTAATTGCTTCTCCATTGTAATACCATTCATTCTCTTTGCCTTCAACAATCGTTACTGTTATTTCATTCCCTGTCGTTGGAGACAATGTTTTCGTAATTACAGAACCCGCAGGAATTTCTCCTATTGCAAAATTTATTGTTGCTTCAAGTTTAATTTGAGTGATGGAGAAATTGTTAGAGTGATCGTTCAACTTAATAGAAATTGTGTTCTGTGGATTACTTTGTCCAGTCTCAACTCCATAAGTGAATTCTTCAAACATCACATTTCCTTCGGTTGTTGTGGAAGGTGTCACTGTTTGGAATCTGAGACCAACACCAATTGTATCTCCTTCAGTCAGTGATGAGTTGCTCATGGAGAAGATTGTTGGATTGACATCTGCTGTTATTGTGAAGTAGAACATAACCTTAAAGCCAAACACATTTTCCATCTCAATGATAAACTTTCTTTCTCCGAGATTTATTGTTTTAACTTTTATCTGTAGGTTTCCTGTTGTATGGTTTGTATACTCAGAATTGTAAGTGTAGACTCCACTTGAATTGCTCCAATCCGCTAAACTATCTTTAATTAAATCACTATTATCATTATATCCTTCTTTTTCAAGGTTTGAATTGTATGTAAACTTAAATGAACTTGTTGAACTTGAAGATTGTCCATACATATTAGCCAAAATTACAGAAGCTGTAGCATTTGTGTCACTTTCAGTATTCCACAAATTGAAATCTACCGTGTCACCTGATGTTGAAATGTTTGACAACATAATTTGATATGGAGCAATATCGTTGCTTGCCACTGTTTGTCCATTGACAATTTCTGTTGAACTTGAATTGTAATTCTGTGCGTTTTCATGTTGGCTCTTGAATCTTATTGTTGAATTCGGAACAACTTTGAACAAAATGTTGTGTGATTCTGTGATGTAAACTTCACCAATCTTAACCATATATGTGATTCTCATCATAACATAGTTTCCATCATTGTTTGACCCTTGAGCATAGATGTCATAGTCAACAGTTTTTCCATTGTTAAGCACACCAGAAATTGTTATATAGTTATGTCTCAATTCTCCAGCACTGTTTGCTTCATTAACATCGAATCCTGCTCTTGGAGAGAGTCCAGTGCTGTAAACAACATCTGTTGATAAATCTTTGCCGGCTGTGCTTATAAGGTTGTTGTGAATTTCCCCTGCAGTTTTTGCAAGATTTTCTTCTTCAGAATTTGTATCATAACCGTTTAAATTTTCACCTACCTTGATTGTGTCAGAGAAACCATAAATTTGCAAAGTAAATGTCCCCGTTGAATTGTACATACTTGTCGCATCATACAAAAGTCCTGTTCTTGGATTTTTGATTCCAAATGATGTGTATGACAATAAGTTTCTTTCAACTCCTGCATTCACTTCAACCGTTGTGTATGTCTCGGACTTATCTGCATTGCCTGTAACTTCAAACTCAATGTCAAGATACAAATTGTAAGTTCCTGATGTTTCAATTGTTTCATCGCCTAGTTTAACCGAAACTCCAAGATTTACAGTCGTTCCATAGTCATCATTTGTTAATACAAATTTATTTGCTTCTTTATCAGTTGTTGAACCGTCTTTTGTGACTGTAAGCATAAGTATAACATTTGTATTAAACACAATTGGAGTGTTGTCATAATAATATGCCACAATTCTGTGGGTTAAAACAGGAATGCTGAGATAAATTGATTCATCGTTAACTTTAAGAGAATCAGTGTTTCCTTCTGCTCCAGCTCTGCTTGTAAATGTTCCTGCATAACTGAAACCTGTGTAACTCTTTCCCAAATCTACATTGACAATTTGATTCAATGTTTCTGCGTTCAAGGTGATAATTTGAACTTCGTTGCTTGAATTTGTAAATCTCAAATAATAAGTCGTTCCAGAAACAACTGATGAATTAAATGAATAACTTAATATTCTATTCTGTTCAAATAAATATTGACTTGACTGTGCTGCCAAATCCTCAGCATAAATTGTTTCTCTATTGTTTGTATAATTTGGAGTGTTTGTTGAAATCTTTATGTTGCTCCCTGCAACAATTTCAATGTTGTATGTTGTTGTGACATTATTAACTGTGACATCAAATGTCACCAAACCATTGCTTGAAGAGTTGACAATTGAAAATTTAATGTTCAATCCACCAACTGTCGTTTCGTCAACATTTGTGACAATTGTCATATCTTCAGATGAAGCGTTGATAGATTTTGTAACCCCTCCTGTCACTTGAACTGTTGCATTGCTGATTGAAGCAACACTGATGCTCCAAGTTTTTGTCAAATCGTCTTTATCCTTAAGAGCATCAACATTTTCAACAACAATTCTCTTTGCTTGCCCAAATGGTGCTGTTGATGTAAAGAAAGCACTGTACATTTCTGAAGTAAATATCTCGTCAGCACCTTGTGTTGTTGAAATATACTCAGTTGAAAGTTTTGTTTTTTCATCTGGCATTGGATAATTTGCTGTTACTACAACATTTGGTTTAACTGTGAATCTATATGTAACTTCAAAATTGAAAATTTCCTTTTCATTAAATGTGTAAGCAACTGTAAATGTTTCATTTTGCAAAGTTGAAGATGCAACATTTGCAGGAGTGATTTTCTTTGTATCAACATAAGAAGAATCTTCAACATATTTATATGCTGATTTCGTCAATTCACTTCCGTCTGGAGCATCATAAATTGGCATAAGATCAGGTATTTTTGATCTCAATTCATCTATTTCAATGTCAAAATCAACACTGCCATAACGATCTGTCGTGTCCACAACTCTTCTTGTTTGTTCAAGCACAAATGATGACTTCACATTCAATTCGAAATTAAATGAATATGTGTTTGCACCAGAGTCTGTCAATGTTCCAACAAACACAAATTTTGTGTCTTTCAAAAGATGTGAAAATTCAACTGTATTGTCTGTATATGTTGTTGCATCATTATTGATGTAAACCAAATCTTTTAATGTCAAGCCTGCTTCATAGTAGGTGTCAATTTTTGCAACATCAAGTTCATCAACTTTTGCATATGTTTGAGTTTCTGCGTTGTATGTGTAATAAGTCTTTCCTTCTTGCAATTCAGTGTCCGTTGTCAAAACATAACTGTAGATTTCGTCACCATTATCCAGCTTAAGATCAAAATCAGTTATAGTCAAGCTTGAAAGTGTTGAATCAATTTCAAGTTTTGAGAACAAAGCATTGGCTCCGCTCTTGATTGTGTATCTTTCTCCACCTTTAAACACAACACCTGTGTTGATTTCCCAATCGAAATAACTTGTCACAGTCAAATCAATTGTAAACACAACTCTTTCATCTGTAAAGAAACCGATTTCAAAATAACTGTCCTGTTTGATTGTTTCTTGTGGTTTGATATGCAATTTTTGACTTTCGTCAAGATAAGCGCAAGTCCAACCAATAGCCTCTGTTTTTGCGAAATATTTTGTTCCATCTGTATCTGTCAAAGTGACAATTCCGCTTCCATTTGGAGCCAAACTTTCAATTGCAGCTTTCCAATCTCCTACAACCAAATCTCCCTTTAATGTCTCTTTGACAGTTTCGCCTGTTTCATCTGTGTAGATGTCAAATCCCGCTTTAACAAATGATTTAACCATCAAGGAACTTGTCATGTCATTTCCGGCAATGTAAGCAGAGAATTCACTGACCTTGCTTTCTGTTCCATTGCTTGAAATCTTAATGTCAGGAATGAAGACAACTTCTTCACTTCCCGCATTGACTGTTGCAGAATATTTGTTGTTTTTGGCGGTCAATGTTGTTTCCGTTCCGCCATTTACAGATTGTTTAAGTGAGTGAACATAGTTCTCGCCTTGGTTGAAATACATGATATATTGCATTTCGCTTCCAATCATCTTCACTCCATTGACCAAGAAACTCTTTTCAAGAGTGAGAGTCAATCTTGTTGTATTGTCCACAAGTTTGATGTTAAACTTGCTTCCTTCAAATTGATAAGTGAAATATTCTCCAAAATTAGAAATTGTGTTTTCTCCAATCTTAGCAGTTTTGATTGTGTATTGTTCTGTCACGGTTGGCTCTTCGCCTTCGTCATAACCAATCCAATCTGCTATGTCTCCAAAACGCTTTCCTGTTCCATACTTGCTGTTTTGTGCAGTGAATGGTTCTTCAAGATCAATTGTGTAACTTTCTGTTGTTTCATCATAGTATGGAGAATAAGTGTTCAAATATTCTCCGCCATCATTATATGGATATTGAACAGAACCAATTGTGAAGCTTGGAGAAACCTTGATGCGATAATACCAAACATAATTCAAACTTCCTGAATATTGATAGAGCTCAAATCTCAATACAATATATGCCTCAGATTGAGAACTTTCTAAGTGATTGATTTCAAGTTGTGTTGGAATAAGGTTGTCACCTTCAGTTTTTAATGTTGCAAGTCCGTCAATATATCCTTCCGCATTTGAAACAATTGAAATTTCATATGATGCAGAATCATAATTTACTTCGGTGAGGTTTCCATCATAATAGAATCCAAACGCATCTGCAGAAGAAGTTATTGCTTCACTGCTGTCGTGAACAATTGTGTATGTTTGTCCAGCCTGCAATGTTTGATAAATTTCTGCACTTTGAAGTCCTGAATAATCACCAATAATCACACTGAAGTCGTTATCTCCAAAAATGTTGAATTCCATGTCAGAAACATTTTCTGGCAGTGTCTCGTTGTTGTAATAAACATATTTGTCACCAATCTTGCTTACGATGGCGCTCAACTTAACCTCAATTGTCAAAGAGTTTCCTCTTGTGTCAGTCAAAGTTTTTTCTGCATTGAATGTGTTTCCTGTCAAACTTACAAAACCATTGATGTTGTATGTTGACAAAACGGTTTTTGAATTGCTGTAAACATTCCCAGTTGCAGAACCATCGCTGATTGAGAAATCATTTTGAGTGTTGTATTTTGCATCTGGAACCAACATCAAATGTGTTTCACCATTATAGGTCACAACATTAACTTCTTCTCCTGAGTCACGTTTCAAAACACTTGATGCAAGATTTTCGTCGCTTCCGCTTCCAAATCCTATATCAAGAGAAACAGTCAAATCTCCTGATTTTTCACAAAGCACAATTTGTCTATCTGTGCCATTTTCAATGATTTTGACAGCATCAACAATTTGTGTTGTTGTGGAACCAACCACTTGTGCAACGATTTGATATTTTTGTTCAACTTTTTGTCCCAATGTCAAAGACAAAGAACTGCCATTGACAAAGTAATAATTATAAACATTTGTACCAATTGAATTTTGTTCAATCGTCAAATATTTCTCTGTTGAAACATTTGAATAACTTAATGCAATATTTCCGGTATTTGTATTTGAAACAATTTCTTCCGCTCCGTCAAAACCACCATTTTCAATATATGATGTCATCTTATAGAGTTTGTAACTTGAAGACAATGCTTGAGAACTCAAAGTCTCCAAATTTACAAAAGGATTGCTTTCGAAATCTGTTACTGTTTCTCTAACCAAAATATTTGGGTTGACATACAAAGTGATTGTAATGCTGCAAGCATAGAATGAATTTTTGCCATAGTAAATTGTGAAACTTACGGTTCTAAATTGATATACATCATCAATTTTCAAAAGGATTTGTTTAACGGCATCTCCTTCCTTTACCACTGACAAACTGCAGAAATCTTGTGTTGAATAGAATACTCCATTTGGGTCAGAATCCAATGACAAAGCACCAAGAGCACTTGTCCAAGAATAATCAACTCCCAAATGAGAGGAGAGTGTGACATATTCGGCCAAATCATATGTTTGTCCTGCAAACACACTTACGGCATTTCCGCTCGTTACCAAATAATCGGAATTCTCTTCATAATATGCATTAAAGTTTTGGCTGACCGTGATATCAGCTTTCAAAACCAAAATCAATGTTATGTCAAACAACGATTCATTTTCATCTCTCACAGAGAAAATGATCTGTGTGTCTTCTTTGAATGGATTGATTATATTGACTGTTGAAATGACTGTATCTCTATAATTTTCAATTGAATCCGTTTCCTCTTCGTCCATTGTTGCAACAGAATTGAATTTTATCATTTTCATGATGTCAACTTTGTTTGTTGAACTCAATCCCGAAATGAAACTTTCGTCCAATTTATAGACAACATTTTCTGCTTCAGTCAATTGTCCGTCCGTTCCAGAAGTGTAAACTTTGAGCAATGTGTTCATATCAATCGTTTGATTGCTTGTTACATATTTTCTGACAGTCACTTGACTCAAGCTTGAGCTTGTTGCATAAGCATCTTCGTTGATGGCACCAACAATATCAGTAGGGTCATATTTAAGTTCTTTAACCCCTTCACTTTGAATCTTGAATGTCAAAGTTTGTGACGCTATGAGATCTTGTGTGACATTTCCAGCTTCATCAAACGCATAGACAAAATTGTCTTCCCTGTCCACAATATAAGCAGTCAGTGATGTTGTCTTTTCTTGTCCTTGAGTGGATATAAAATTTTGTATTTTTGACAATGTGCTGTCGAAACTTAAGATATAATCATCAGAACCTTCTGCAGGAGTTTCAACAAGTCTGATGTTGTAAATTCCAGAACTTTCTTCAATAACATTTCCAAATTGGTCAGTCAATGTGAATGTCAAAAGGTCATTTAATGCTGACAAAACTTCTTCAGTCGTTCCTTGAATTTTTCTGTCACCCCAAGTGATGCTGATTCCGTTGGAAGCAGTGATGTTGACAACAATATCATCAATAACGCCGTCACCGTCCTTATCCAAATCAACCTGATCCTCAAACTCTGCTTTCATAGACACAGGTTGTTGGTAATAGATATAGAAATAATCTTTTGTTTCATCTTTAATTGTCACATTTTTTGTGTATGTTTCTTTTCCGTCATCATATTGAAGTTGAAGTCTGATATATGTTCCCTTATCCCAAGCATTTCTTCCTGCTGAGAAGTATGCTTCTTCAATTGCCAAAGTTCCTTCAAATGTTATTTCATTTTCACCAACATTCTTTTCCACCAAACCTTGCAATGTCACATAGTCATTTGTTTGTCTGCCATTAATGTCCAAACAAGCAATCTTAAGGTTTCCAGAATTGAAAGCAGTAATAACTTTTTGAGAGTCTGTTGTCGTGTCTTCGCTGTTGTTCAAAACAAGTTCAAAAGTTATCATTGTTCTTTGAGAAGCAGTTTCATTTCTGTTGATTGCAGGAATGTAATAATCATTGTTGTTTTCAGCATTTGGAAGAATTCCGGTTGCAAATGTAATGCTTGGATCCATGTTTGCAATAGACAAAGTGCTTTCAACCATGACATCTTTGACTCTGCTTGTCTTAACAATCAAATATTTTCCGTCTTCTGTCACATAAGGTTTGTTGTCAGCATCTGTCTTTATTGTGGCAGCAATAACCTTAACTTTTCCAGAAAAACTCTTTATTGCTGTAAGCACCGTTCCATCAATTTCGTAAAGTGTGTAACCATTGTCTGGTGTTTGAGTTCCTGCAATTGCCAAAGTCTGCCCTTTATAGTCTTGAGTGTAAACCTTTCCTGGTCCGCACACAAAGGCACTTTGCATATCCAAATCTTCAGCGTATCCAACTTCCTTGTCGTCAATCAACAAGAAATATCTTACTGTCTTATAGATGTTCTCTTGATTTATTGCATTCAACTCTTTTGACAAATCAATGTTTCCAGGAATTGAATTTCCTTCTTCGTCATAATTGATTGTGAGCATGATTGTGTCATTTGTTTGCCATGCAGGTTCTTCTTCATAGTCATGTTCTTCTGCGACCAAAGTAATTGTCTTCTCAGGATTTGTTTCCCCGCTGAAAGCAAAGAAATTTTCCCAATTTCCTTCTTCGTTTTCAAAGAAGAAATTGATTGCAAGTGTGTATTCTTCAGCAGTTGATGCTGCAAATCTCCAATAATAATCAGCAAAATCTTTTGGAGTGTTGTTTGGAAGAATGTAATATTCCGTTCCTTCAGGTGCAGCAGAATAGTCAAATGTTGAATCAAAATCTTTTTGAGTTATTGTTGTTCCACTTTCAGTTGTCACAACCTCCATAACTTTTCCGCCAAGAATGGTCAAACCTTCAACATTCTTTGGAATCTTGATTCCGACATTTCCAAACAATGAGTTAAGCAAAGCACCACTGCTGTCTTTGATTGACAAATCAAGTTTTCCGTCACCATTTGCAGATGCAGTTGTCAATGTGAAATATTGGTCAAGATATGTATTGAAAGAATTTCCAGTATTTCCAATTTCAACGCTGTCAACATCAATGTCAAGAACTTTGATATTGACTGTCTTTATCATGCGTGCTTCTGGATGATCGTCAAGATATCTCAAAACATTTGATGTCAAAAGTTCTCTGTCTGTTATTGACGAATACATATCCATGATTTGTTTTTGATAATAAGAATTTGCAAAGGTATAGACAGTTATTGTATCTGTGTTGTTTCCACTTCTTTGCTCTGCAACAAATCTCTCTTCTTCCCAATCATAAGAGATGTATGAAGATGTGAAAGCATAGAACACTTCTTTTTCTCTTGTTTCATCAGAGAAGAGATATTTGCTTTCTGTTGGATAGAAGATTGTATCCAATGTGAATGTTGTTCCAACAACAACGTCTTGAGTCGTTCCAGTTTGAGAGCTTCCTGCAACCTGCACATCGATTCCATGAACAGGAACGTCAACACAAATTGTCACTGTTTGTGCGGAAAGCAAAACATTTGAAGATTTTGCAGTCAAAGTTGAAACCCCACCAACAATCCAATCTTCCAAAATTTGTGGATTGGAATTGTATTCTGTGTTCAAAGTAACTGTGAATGGTTGATTGAGAGAAACCTCCTGAGGAACGGTGATGATTCCATCTGATATGTATCCATTTTGAGCCACTCCATTTTTCAATGAAAGAGTCACTTTTCTTTCTGTGACATTTTCAGTTGTTGTTGTGATTGTCATGCTGAAATCAGATGACACCTCATATTGCCCAAGTGTGGTGTTGTAATATCCTGCCCCATCACTGACATCTTCAACAAAACTGATGTTTTCAGGTTCGACATATTCTTTATCAAATCTCCCCATCAAATAGAGAGAAAGCACGGTCACCCCTGCAACTCCCAAAATTCCGACTATAACAAGTATGATAACTTTCCAAAGACTGAGAACTCCTCTCTTTTTTTTCATACAAACTCCACTCACAAAAAATTGACTTAAAAGTCTAAGCAAACATTTTACTGAAAGAAACTGCAGTAAATAAAAATCTTACAAAAATATTGTTTGCCTTTTTCGACAAATTAATTATACAATTTTTATCTTTCTTACGCAAGTGAAAAA
>ERZ1090879.838-NODE-838-length-17998-cov-20.915900_pt1 | contig 17998 bp, 15 predicted proteins | sample MGYA00478472_ERZ1090879 | MGnify/ENA primary metagenome ERZ1090879 (study PRJEB33644, sample SAMEA5815723) | chicken gut metagenome | biome: Chicken; feature: Gastrointestinal Tract; material: Caecum | place: Ireland | collected 2019-01-01 | study: A study of the...
ACTCATTCCCATACAATCTAATATTTTTTGTCCAAACTTTGGGGTTCACTTCACGGTCAGCCGCGGGCGGCGCAAAATGCAGCGGCACAGCGCCGGTATCCTGCCGGCGATCCGCGCCCCCGCGCACACGGAAAGAAACCGGACGAGACTCGTCCGCACCGCAAAAAACGCCCCGCAGCCGATCGCTGCGGGGCGCTCATACATTATTTTTTATCGTTCTTTTTTCTGCCCTTGAGCTTTTCGAGATCGACTTCCTTCACGTTCTTATCGGAAGGTTTGACCACGAAGAGAATGACGATGATGACCGCGAGCACCGCCGAGATGGAGAAGAGCACCACGGAAGTGATGTTGTTCTCGAGCCAGTACGACTGCCCGGGGATGATATCGACGGGATTGCGCACCTCGATCGCCATGTACTGCGTTGCCGTCATGCCCGAGAGGTTGGGGTCTGTGACCAGCAGTTCGACGAAGTAGATGCCCGAACGCTGCGGCACGAAGGAGAGCGAGGAATCGGGATCCCACTTATACGCATTGTCGGTATCGTCCCAGTTTTCGTCGTCTTCCGTCACGTCGCTGTTGTAGGTATTGATGACGACCATGCTGTCTTTATAGGTGTTCGTGACATAGTCCTCGGCATTCTCGACGCACGCGTCGTAGGTGGGCATGGTCTGACCTTCGCCGAGCAAGGAAGAATTGAAGTAGTAGAGCGTGTAGTCCTCGATATATCCGTCGAGCGCGATGACCTCGAAGTCTTCGATGGAGTAGGTGCGGTCGCGGTAGCCGTAATCCTGAGCGCCCGGATCCTCGATGCTCGCGCCCGTGTAACCGATCTCGACCGTGAACTCGGGGATCTCGTCGATCTCCCACACGTTTTCGCTCGAGAGCGTTACAAGCTCGCCGTCTTTGTTGTAGTACTCCATTCCGTTGGAGGAGGCGTCCGACGCGATAATGCGGATGCGGTACGTTCCGCTCTCGTCCACCTCGATGCGCAGGTCGTTATAGTCGAGCCCGCTCGCCGAGGAGGAAGATTCATCTGCGGACTGGGATTCCTTATAATAGAATACCGTGAACTGCAGGTTGCGGTAATCGGCGTAATCGCTGTAAATGAGTCCGCGGAGCGAAGGCAGGTAGAGGTATGCGCCGGAACCCGCGCTCGTTGCCGCCGCGGCGTCGTCGAGCGCGCGCTGGTATGCCTCGCACTCGTTTTTGAATGCGGTCTCGTCCGAATAGACGTTCTCCTGATCCACATCGTTCGTCGTGAGCCCGACGTAGGCAGGCCCCTCTTCGTTGCGGTCGACGCGGATATAGTCGCAGCCGTTCAGCGTTTCGACGATGGGCTTTTCCTGATCGATGCTCTCGGCGGCATACCATGTAAGATACACGCGTTCCGCAGTTCTCTCGTCGTCGCTGCGCGTTCTGCCGTCATCGAGATTGAAGTAGATGCTCACATGCTCCACTTCGCCGTTCGTGACGGGCATGAAGTAGGTAGAAGTCGTCAGCGTGCTGTATTCGTAGTCGTCGTCCGCCGAGGCGTCGGGCGCGATATAGTCGCCGTTGTCGTCCTGTGCCGCCATATAGTAGGAACGCGTGACGGATACGGTATCGTCGCAGACGTCGATCGCCTCATAGGAGAGGGAGAAACGCTGCCCGAGCGTGAAGGCGTACACCTCCTCGTTGAGCACGAGCACGGGTGCGGTGTCGTCGTGCACCTTGCCTTCCTCCGTGAGCACAAAGGACTGACCGTTGAGTTCCTTGACGAGGACTTTCTGCGTTGCGCCCTCCGCCGCGCCCTCGGGAAGTTCCGCCGTGAAGGTCATGGGCGTGTTGGGCGACGTTGCCGCAGAGGAGCGGTACTCCATGAAGTTCCCGCCGATGTTGGTGAATTCGCTGCTTAAAACGGTCTCGCCGCAGGTGAGTTCGACCGCATAATCGCCCGCGACGGCGCCCTCGGCCGTCGGATCCTTGAGTTCGATCGTGATGTCTCCCGTTGCGGAAGCGGCGGGGATGGTAACGGAGTCGAGCCCTTCGGCGTTGTTCTCCATATCCTGCTGGGAGGCGTTTTTCACGACGGCAGTGAGAGAACCGTCATCGTTTTTGATAAAGACGATGCTGTTGACCGCCTGTCCGTCTTTGGAGATGTTCTCCTCGTCGCCCGAGAATTCCAGCGTGAGCGTTTCGAAATCGAGGGACGGGAAAGAAAAGACCAGCTTGAAATGTCTTGCGATGCCGGGGGTCGCGGCGTCGGGATCGCCTTCCTCCCCTTCCTGCGCCGCGCTGTACCATTTGAGCGCGAGATCGCGCCTGAAATGCACTTTGCCGCCGTCGGAGAGCGAGAACTCGACGTAGGAGGAGTCACCCTCGCCCGCCTCGGACGCGCCAACGGTACCGCCGACGCCCGCGGCAAATACCGCGCCGGGATCATAATCGACCGCCGTGACCGCCTGTGCAAACTTTCCGGGAAGCACAGAACCGACCGCCAGCGCGAACGTGACGATCAGAAGAGCGATGAGCGATATCAATGTAAAAAAGCGTACTTTAACTTTGTTCATGAAAACGGACTCCGCAATCGGAGATATCCCCGACTTGTTTTAAACTGTCTTGTATATTCTACACAAATTTTTTTCGTTCGTCAAGCGGTATCGGCACCGACGGGGGCGAAAAATGCAAATTTCGCGCAATTTACACGGGACGGATATATTTTTCCGTCTCGAAAAACCTCCACGGCGTTTCTTCGGCGGGCGGCTCTCCGATGAACCGCATGCGCTCTTTGGTGACGGGATGCGTGAAGGTGAGCGAATACGCCCACAGCGCAAGTTTTCCCTTCTGCGCGTATTCCCCGCCGTAGCGCATATCGCCGAACACGGGGTGCGCGATGCCGGCAAACTGGACGCGGATCTGGTGGCTCCTGCCCGTGTGCAGCTTGATATCGGTGAGCGCGAGCGAGCCCTTCTTTTCGAGCACGCGGTAGTCGAGCGCGGCGTACTTCGCCCCGTCCGTCCCCTCCGTGGAGAGATACACCATGTTGTTGACGGTGTTCTTTTTCAGCCAGTTGGTGAGTTTTCCGCTCTCGGGCACGGGCGCGCCGTTGAGGACGGCGAGGTAGCGCTTTTCAAAATCGCCGGAGCGCATCTGCTCGGAGAGCCTGCCCGCCGCCTTGCTCGTTTTGGCGAACACCATCACGCCGCCCGTGGGGCGGTCGAGCCGATGCACGAGCCCGATGTACACGTTCCCCTGCTTGCCGTAGGTGCGCTTAACGTACTCTTTGAGCAGATCGAGAAGGTTGTTATCGCCGCTCTCATCGGGACAGGAGGCGAGGTTCTGCTCCTTCAGAACGACGAGGAGATGGTTGTCCTCGTACAGAATGGTGGGTTCATAGACTTCATTCATGGATGTAAATACCTCCCGCGCCGCAGGGAAGAGGGATCCCCTCCTCGGTGGGCAGCCCCACCTCGTACGCCTCGACGCGACCTTTGCGCCCCGCAAGGCAGAGCGATAAAATATTGCTTAAAACCGTGGGCTGCAGCCCCGTGGTATAGCTGTTGATGAGGAAAAAGAGCGGATCGTCGGCGAGGAGCTCCGCGCACAGCCGCACGAAGGGAAAGAGCTCGGATTCGATCTTCCACATCTCGCCGTTCGGCCCGCGGCCGTAGGAGGGCGGATCCATGACGACGGCGTCGTAGCGGTTGCCCCGCCTGATCTCCCGCTGAACGAATTTTTTGCAGTCGTCCACGATGTAGCGGATGCCCTGCGCGATGCCGGAAAGGCGCGCATTTTCGCCCGCGCGCTCCACCATGCCCTTCGCCGCGTCGACGTGCGTGACCTCGGCGCCCGCCTTTGCGAGGGCGACGGACGCACCGCCCGTGTAGGCGAAGAGGTTGAGCACTTTTACCCGCCTGCCCGCGGCGACGGCGCCCCTGACGAGCGCGCCCGTCTTCTCCCAGTTGACCGCCTGCTCGGGGAACAGCCCGGTGTGCTTGAACCCCATGGGCATGATCTTGAAGGTGAGATCCTTATAGCCGATGTTCCAGCTCGCGGGGAGAGGTTTCCTGTACTCCCATGCGCCGCCGCCCTTTTCGCTGCGGCGGTAAACGGCGGAGAGCCCGGGATAGGCGAACATATCCTGCTGCGCGCGCCAGATGACCTGCGGATCGGGACGGAGCAGAACGTGCTCCCCCCAGCGCTCGAGTTTATAGCCGTCCCCCGTGGCGAGGACGGAGTAATCTTTCCAACCGTCGGCAATGTGGATCATATAGAGTTATTATAGTAGAAACGGCGCGGTTTGTAAAGGAAAATGCGCCGCCAACGCGATTTTTGCACAGAAAAATCCCCGCCGCGCGGCGGGGATGACGGTGCGTTATCTGCGGAACACGAGCACCTGGAAACTGCGGGGCGGGAGCTCCACTGTGGCGGGCGCCGAGGGCGCGATCTCCGCGGGCGCGAGTTTTGCGGGCTCCTCCATCGTGTTGTAATCGGTAAGTTCGCCCTGCATGCGCACGATGCGCAGCAGCTCGCCGAAGTTGAAATCCGCCTCTATGTCTGCGGTCAGCGTTTCCTCGCCGGCATTGACGACCTTGACGAACGTGAGATCGTCGCGCGAGGTCGCCGAGGCATAGGTGCGGGGCGCGTCCGTTCTGACCTTGTAGGAGACGTCGCCCGTGTAGAGGCTGTACAGCTTCTGCACATAGTAGCTCGCCGAGCCGTAAGCGGACTTGCCGTCGAACCAGATGAGGTCGGGGCTCCACTGGGTGTAGCCGAGGCGCGCGAGCAGCGGCGCATACGACTTCATCACGACCACGTCGGCATTGCGCTCCATGCCCGTCATGAACGCGGCTTCGGCGAGCGCGCCCTCCCACACGTTGGACTCCGGCGCGTTCATCCTGCCTGCGCCCGCCTCCATGACGTGCGCGGCATATTCGCCCGCATATACGAGCCCTTTGCGGGGATATCCGTCGTATACGTCGGCATTGTCGTACAGCCACTTGGGCGGAACATAGAAATGCTCGTCGCAGGCGTACACGAAATCGGGATTTTCTTCGAGGTTTTTGCGCGTCCATTCCCACGCGCTCTTGTGCGAAGGGGAATCCACCGTGGGGCCCGCGGTGCCGATGATCCTGATATCGGGATACTTTTCGTGGATGCGGCGTTCAAACAGCTCGAAACGCTTGTAAAACTCGTTCCCGTCCGCTTCCCACTGCTCGTTGCCGATACCGAGGTATTCGAGCGCGAAGGGTTCGGGATGCCCCATCTCGATGCGCACCCTGCCCCAGACGGTATCCTTTCCGCCGCGCGCGAACTCGACGAGGTCGAGCGCCTCCTGGATGTATGTTTCCAGCGCGGGATCGCCGAGCGGGACGACCTCGGACGACATGTACTGGCAGGCGATGCCCACCGAGAGCACGGGCAGCGGCTTGGCGCCGAGATATTCGCTGAGGAGGAAGTACTCGTAGTACCCTACGCCCAGCGTCTGCCCGTAGTGAGAAAAGTCTGTGCGGAAGCCGTTTTCCTCGCAGGCGCCGTGTACCGCCCAGCGGCTCCAGTTGTGCCTGCGGCGTTCCGTCTGCCCGACGGAATTTTTCCAGAGATACCGGTTCGCAAGCGTGTTCCCCTCCACGATGCACCCGCCCGGGAAGCGCAGGAATCCGGGTTTGAGTTCCCGGAGCATCTCCGCAAGGTCGCGGCGGAAAATGCCGAGCACCGCGTCTTCCGGCATGAGCGAGAACCAGTCGACGTGCAGCGTTCCCGCCGCGGAGAGCGTAAAGCGGAACTGCGCGCGTTCGCAGCTCTTTCCGGCGCGCACGCCGAACTCGTATTTGTGCCACTTCCCGTCTGCCCGCGGCTTTGCCTTGACCTCGAAGATCTTCTCTCCGCCGGCATAGACGCCCGCGAACACGGGCGCGCGGTAGTCGTAAGAGCGCATCCAGAACGAGAGCTTATAGCGCATGCCCGCCTTGCAGTACACGCCGTCGTACGCCTTGTTGACGATGCCGGCGCCCGCCTTTTTTGCCTCGATGCGCAGATAGTGCGGGTTTTCGACGAACAGGGGGCGGTCGTCCTTGACCTTGATCGCCGCGGCGTCCTCCGCGGGAAAGACGCTCCACGCGTATTTCCCGTCGGGCGTGACGGTGAAGTTATCCTTGTCGCCGCAGACGTCCTTCGCCTCGAAATTTCGGTTTTCCAGCATCTGCGCATACAGTCCGCCGTCCAGAGAATAGTTGATATCCTCAAAGAACAGCCCGAAGCTGCCCGCTCTGACGGGGACCTTCCCCGCGTCCGTCATCGTGATCTTCATATTTTTCTCCTTGCGTGCGCCTTTGCGCTGCATGCCGATAAGTATACCATATTCTTTTTTTCAGTCAAACATTTCGCGGGAAGATTTTCAAATTTTATGATTATTTTTTTCTTCGGCAGGCAAAAAGCCGATGCGGAAGGTACTTCCCTTGCCCGGTTCGCTCTCCACCGTGAGCTGCCAGTTCTGTTTGCCGCAGAGTTTTTTGACGACGGAGAGCCCCAGCCCGAACCCGCCGTTCTTTCCGTTGTGCGACTTATCCACCGTAAAGAATCTGTCGAAAATGCGCCCCAGATCCTCCTTTGCGATGCCGATGCCCGTATCCGAGACGGTGAATTCCTCACGGGTGAGCAGGACGGAGATGCTCCCGCCCTCGCGGTTATAGCGGATGGCGTTGCGGATGATGTTGCCGAAGATCTCCGTGACCCGCTCGTAGCGGCTCATCAGCATGACGCCGTCGCAGATCTCGGAGAGGAGGACGATCTTCCGCTCGGCGATCTCGGGCGAGAGCGCCGCGAGCGTTTCGCGGGCGATGCGGGAGGCGTCCACCTCGTAGAGAGGCAGATCGTCGCTGTCGATCTCGCTGTAATTGATGATGGAGGCGACGAGGTTCTGCAGCCGCTCGCTCTGTGCGAGGATGGTTGCGGACGCCTTGCGGGCGCGCTCGCCGTCCAGCGCGCCGGAGGCGAGGAGTTCGGCAAAGCCGCGGATGGAAGTGAGCGGCGTATTCATCTCGTGCGTGACGTTGGCGATGAATTCATCTTTGGACTGCTGCGCGCGGACGACCTGTTCGCGCTCCGCCTTGCTCTCGAGCACGCGGTTCTCCGCCTCGGCGTTCATGCGGTTGATGAGCTCCGCCACGGGCTCCAGCTCGCCGCATGCGGGCTCGACGCGCTCCCCCTTCGCCGCGCTGCGGACGAGGTCTTCCATGGGTTTGAGCATAAATCCCGCCGTAAGGTAGGTGATGAGCAGGCAGACGAGCGCGTCTGCCGCGAGAAAACATGCGACCGCGGGCAGAGAATCGACGTAGATCCCCCACACGGAATCGGTGCGCACCGCGATCCGCACGAGGCAGTTTTCGTACCGCCTGCAAAAATAGGCGAAATTTTCGTCCATCGTGGCGGAGGAGCGCGCGTCGAAGCCCTCCCCCGTCTCGATCGCCTCGCGCACCTCGGGGCGCATCGCGCGCGACGCGTCGTCCGCATCCTCCGAATCGGCGATGAATCCCCCGTCCGGGGTGAGGAAGGTGACCCGCGCGCCGTCCAGCTTTTCGGAGAGCTCCTCGGCATACGCCGCGTCGAGCGTGCGCGTCTCGTCGAACGCGTTCATATAGGCGCGCAGATACGTTTCGGCATGCGCGATGCTGTTCCTGTAATATACGTCCGTGGAAATGACGGAAAAGACGATGAGCGCGACTGCCGTAATGGCAAAACACAGCCACATGATACGCTTTTTCATACCCTGTTCCCTCGCGGTTGACAAAATCCGATGATAAAAAGAGGGGCGCGCGCCCCTCTTCAGTCTGCAATAAATTTATAGCCGACGCCGAAAACCGTTTCAAAATTCAGTCCCGCCTTTCTGAGACGGGCGATGTGATTGTCGAGCGTGCGCGTTTCGCCGCCGTCGTAGCCCCACACGTCGGAGAGGATGACCTCGCGCGAGAGGACGCGCCCCTCGTTCTGCATGAAATATTTGAGGAGCTGGAACTCCTTGTTGCTCAGGTCGAGCTCCTTGCCGTGATAGGTGACGGACATGTTCTCCGTATTCATGACGACCTGCCCCGCGCGGATGACGCTGGACTTATGCGCGCGGCGGAGCGCCGCGTTGACGCGCGCGATGAGTTCGAGCACGCCGAAGGGTTTGGCGATATAGTCGTCCGCCCCCGCGTTCAGCCCCTTCACCTTATCCGTCTCCTTGCCGAGCGCCGACAGCATGATGACGAACAGCGACGGATAGCGCGCCTTGATGCGGGCGAGCACGTCCAGCCCGTTGCCGTCGGCGAGCATGATGTCGAGCAGAACGACGTCGGGCAGAGCGGCGTCCAGCGCGGCGTTGAACGCGCGGATGGTCGTGAACGTCTCGCAGGAGATGCTGTGCATATCCAGCGTGCATTTGACGAGCTCGCAGATGCTCTCGTCGTCTTCAAGCAGGTAAACGGTGTTGCTCATATAAATATCCTGTTTCTTCGTATGTTACACGCAGCCGCGGCGCTCACTCGATGGAGTGGGCGATGTAGGTGATGTGATCCGCCGCGCGCTCCATGTTCCCGACGAGGTTGATGAACACGCTCGAATTTTCGGGCTGGCACTTGCCTTCGTTGAGGCGCCTGATGTGCTGGCTGACGAGGCGGCGGCGATCCTGGTCGATCCCCTCCTCCATCTCGTCCACCACCCTGAGCTTGGCAAAGTCGTGTTCGAGGAAGGTCTCGTACGCGACCGCGGAGAGCTCCTTGATGCGCTCGTACATCTCTTCGAGCATGGTGAGGAACTCGCCCGAGAACACGAGGGAATCCTTTTCGTAATGGTCGGTATATTTGGTCACGTTGTCGGCAAGTTCGCCGATACGCACGATGTCGTTGAGCACATAGTGCATTTTGGAGATGGTCTTCTCATCCTCGTAGACGGGCGCGCTCGCGGAGAGCTTGACGAGGTACTGCACCGCCTCGCGGTTTGCCTCGTTGAGTTTTTCGTTGCGGCTGACGACGTCCTCCTTGACGGAAAGATCCTTTTTGAGGAAGGCGGCGACCGCCTCGTCGAGCGTGCCGACGGCATAGGCGAACATCTTGCCCGCGCTCTGATAGACGTGCTCCACCGCAACGGAGGGCTGGAGCAGCAGACGTTCGTCGAGATCGCCCACGACCTCGTTCTCCGTCTTTTCGGGCGCGGCTTTCTCGCGCACGAGGATATTCGCCAGCTTGACGAATCCCTTCGCGAAAGGAAGGAACAGACAGGTGCAGGTCACGTTGAAGAGCGTGTGGAAAAACGCGATCTGGAACTGATAGTCGCCGGGGAAGATCTTATCGAGCGCCGTCTCGGCAAAGGAGGTGCCGAAGGGCTGCCAGCACAGCAGGAATGCGGTAAAGATGACCGCGCCGAAGCAGTTGAACAGCAGGTGGATGATCGCCGCACGGCGGGCGTTGGGGCTTGCGCCGATGGAAGAGAGCAGCGCCGTGACGCAGGTGCCGATGTTGGAGCCGATGATGACGTAATACACGCCGTCGCCCGTGCCGCCGATGAGCACGCCGCTCGTTGCGAGCACGACGACGATACTCGTGACCGCCGAGGAGGACTGCACGATTCCCGTTGCGACGATGCCGATGAGCAGCAGCAGGAAAGGATTCTTGACGACCGCGAGCGCGTTTTTGATGGCATCCATGATCTCGGGATGCAGTTCGGGATCCATCGAATCGGACATGAACGCCAGTCCGACGAAGATGAGGCCGAGCCCGGCGAGAACGTTGCCGATCACCTTGACTTTTTCGCTCTTGGAGAGCATGGTCATGAATACGCCGATGACCGTGAGAATGAGCAGGAACGCCGAGATATCGAGGCTGCCGAGCGAGGCGATCCAGGCGGTGATCGTGGTGCCGATGTTGGCGCCCATGATGATGGACGTCGCCTGGAAAAGCGTCATGATGCCCGCGTTGACGAGGCCGACGACCATGACGGTGGTTGCCGAAGAGCTCTGAATGATGACGGTGGACGCGGCGCCGATGCCGACGCCCGCGATACGGTTGTTCGCCGTTTTATTGAGCATCGTCCTCAGCCTGCCGTGCGCCAGACGCGACATGCTGTCCGACATCATCTCCATGCCGATCAGGAACGCCCCCAGCCCTCCCAAAAGCTGAAGGATGAGATACACTACTTCCATAAACACTTCCCTCTTGCGTATAATTGCAAACAGACAAATTCATTATAGCAAGAAAGAAAGGGCTTTGTCACGCGTTTTTCACTATGTTGAAAAATTTTGTATACGCAAAGGAGAGGGCGGTATTTCCGTCCCCTGCTTTGCGCGGTATTTTTTCTGTCGGGAAAGCGTTACTGATATTCCTTGTGCACGCCCGTGACGAGGTATTTCGCCCACTCGCCCACGTTGACGGCATAGTCGCCGATCTTTTCGAGATACTTTGCGACCATAAGGAGCTGAACCGCCTGATCTGCAACGAGCGCGTCGCCGCGGATCTTTTCGATGAGCTCCGCCTTGACCTCGTTGAAGAGCGCGTCCATCTCGTCGTCGGCGTGGATGACCATATCCGCGCCGCCCACGCTCTCGTTGAGGAACGCCTCGACGCTCTGATGGATCATTGCCACTGCCAGATCGCCCATGCGGGTGATGTGCTCGGGCTCCTTGAAGAGCTTGTCGTCGGGATAGGAGCGCACGATCTCGCCGATATCCGCCGCCTGATCGCCGATGCGCTCTACGTCGGTGATGACCTTGAGCGCCGTGGTGACCTTTACGAGATCCTTCGCAACGGGCTGCTGTTTGAGCAGGATGCGCATGCACTTCTTTTCGATGGCGATCTCAAGATCGTCCACCTCTCTGTCCGTCTCCGCGACGGACGCGCCGAGCGTTCTGTCGAGCGTTTTCAGCGACGCAACGGCGTCCTTGATCATATTCTCCGTGATCGAGCACATGCGGCCGAGCGTGGAATGCAGGTCGTCGAGCTCTTCGTCAAAATATTTTCTTGCTGCCATGAAATTTCTCCTGATATCTCTCTTATCGCTGTCAATCGTGGGAAAAGCCGTCGCTGTGTTATGGCTTTTCCTCTCGGCGACACCAAGGTAGTGTGCCGCCTGCGGTACTTCGCGCGTAGCGCTCGTGCGCCACTTCGTCGAAATTCTTTTGCAAGGAAGACTTTCTCCTCGTGTCGGACACAAATTGCCGCTGAAATGGCAATTTCTTAGTTCGCGGCGCGCGCACACCGCACTGCGGTGCTGCGCATAACGCGCCGCTCACCTACATTTGCCGCTCACGCGGCTTGCGCGGCTTGCGCGGAAAGATGAAGCCGCCGCGTGCTATACTGTTGCGAAAACAGCGGCGGCGAAGAGATCCGCGCACAAAGCGAGAGCGACTGCGGGGTTTTCTTAAACCTCACGGAATTTCTTTTTGTCAGCACAAAAAGAAATTCGTGAATTGTTTTAACCGAATCTGCCCGTGATGTAACGCTCCGTCTCGGGATGAGAGGGTGCGGAGAACACCTGTTCGGTATCCCCCATTTCGATCATCTCGCCGAGAAGGAAGAACGCCGTTTTATCCGAGATACGCGCCGCCTGCTGCATGTTGTGCGTGACCATGACGATGGTGACGTCGTTTTTGAGCTCTTCGCACAGCTCCTCGATCTTGCCCGTGGAGATGGGGTCGAGCGCCGAAGTCGGCTCGTCCATCAGAAGGATCTGCGGCCCGACGGCGAGCGCGCGCGCGATGCACAGGCGCTGCTGCTGCCCGCCCGAGAGCCCGAGCGCGGACTTGTTGAGACGGTCTTTGAGTTCGTCCCACATCGCCGCCTGTTTTAAGGAGCGCTCCACGATCTCGTCGAGCGTGGACTTCTTCTTGATGCCGAAGGTACGCGGCCCGTAAGCGATGTTGTCGTACACGCTCATGGGGAACGGATTGGGCTTCTGGAACACCATGCCCACGTTCTTTCTCAGTGCGGAAAGATCGACGCGCTTATCGTAAATATTGATGCCGCCGATGGTGATCTCGCCCTCGACGCGGCACCCCTCCACCAGATCGTTCATGCGGTTGAGCGTTTTGATGAGGGTGGACTTGCCGCAGCCCGAGGGGCCGATCATCGCCGTGATCTTATACTTGGGCATCTCCATATTGATCTTTTTGAGCGCCTGGAACTCCCCGTAATAGAGATCGACGTCCTTGATCGTGATCGCGTTCTCGCCCGAAAAATCAAAGATATCGAGCGGGCTTTTTTTCTCTGCGGTCTCGTCCGCAGCCGTTTCTTTTTTCTTTTTCAAATTGAACATAGCAACCTCACATCTCCCAGATCATCTCTTCTTTTTTACGTGGCGCTGGATCAGATAAACACACAGATTGAGAAGCGCCGTCAGAATGAGCAAGACGACCGCCGTTGCGTAAGCCTGATCGTAGCCAAGGTAATTGGTAGGTTCCGCCCAGCACATATAAAGGAATACGGTGAGCGTAGGCGCCATATTGCCCGGATTCGCCGCCGCGCCCGCGGATGTGATGAGCATACCCGACGTATAGATGAGCGCAGCCGATTCACCGATGATACGTCCCATCGCCAGAATGGCTGCCGTCGCAATGCCGGGGAACGCGGAGGGAAGGACGACCTTGAAGATCGTACGGACTTTGCTCGCGCCGAGACCGTAACTTGCCTCTCTGAGCGATACGGGAACCGCGAGCAGTGATTCCTCCGTGGAACGGATGATCGTGGGGAGGACGACAAGCACCATTGTGAAAGAACCTGCCCATACCGAATATCCAAACGCAGAAACGAACAGCAGATTACCGAAGAGACCGAATACGATGGACGGCACGCCGGAGAGCGTATCGACAAAGGTGCGCAGCACCTTGACGACCTTGCTGCCGGGCTTTGCGTATTCCACAAGATAGATCGCCGCACCGATCCCGAGCGGAAGTGAGATCGCAAGCGTTATGAGGATCGTATATCCGGTAGCTATAAACGAAGGCACAAGCGAAGGATGTTGATGCGTCGATTCACCAAACAGGAAATCCCATTTCAGATTGGGAATGCCGTTGATGAGGATAAACAGGATGAGCATCGCCAAAATGACGACAATGACTGCCGCAAAAAACATTGCGACATACTTCAGGATCTCCGGAACAAGCCCCTTCTTCTGATAAATGATCTCCGCACTCTCACCGTGGAGTTCCTTCTTTCCGCGCTTCCCCTTGAACTCTTTGGGAACGAGGTTGACGGAAAGGTTAATGAGAAGGACGATCACAAGCAGGATGAATCCCGTTGCAAACAACGCTGCGAACAATATCGAGCCCTGCGATGCATCCGCAAATTCCAGCGCAATGTTTGTCGTCAGCGTACGGATAGGCGTAAACAGTCCGTCCGGAAAGTATACGCGTCCGCCCGATACCATGTTGACCGCCATCGTCTCTCCGACAGCTCTGCCGATGCCGAGGATGAGCGCCGAAATGATACCCGAACGCGCCGCAGGGAACACAACGCGAAACACCGCCTGCGCTTTCGTGTTGCCCATTGCAAGCGCCCCTTCGTAATAGTGCTCCGGCACCGCCTCGAGCGCATTCTTAGAGAGCGAAGTCACCGTAGGAATGATCATGATCGCAAGCACAAGCGCGCTGGAAAGCGCACCCTTTCCGATCCCGTACACATCAAATCCCGCGAAGGCTCCCACAATAAAGGTGAGCCCGAAATAACCGAAGATGACGGACGGAATCCCTGCCAGCAGTTTAATGACCTGATCAAACACAGCGCGCAGATTGATCTTATTGATCCACGCGGTGAAGTTTTTAAGGAACTTATTCTCCCCTTCATAACGAAGATGGAACTTATCGGGACACCAGAACACCAGGAAAATTGCCGTAAACACGCCGATCGTTCCGCCGACGAGGATCGCTCCCAGCGTTACGACGAGCGTACTTACGATCATCGGAAGTACGCCGTAAATGCCTGCGTCATGGTTCCAGTTCGTACCGAACACGAACCGGAAGAAACCGACGTCGCGGAAAGCAGGAATCCCTGCATAGAGGATATAGCCGATAATACCGAACACGGCAAGCACGGAAAGCGACGCACAGACGAAGAACAGATACTTCGCCATCGTATTCTTCACTTTTCCGGCATTTATGGTATTCCCCTGTTTACTTTCTACTTTTGCTGCTTCCATAATTTTAATAAAATAACCGTGAAATTCCGCCGAGGCGCCTATCTGCTCCCCAGCGGAATTATTATTTGCTTATGTGAGGGTTACTCTGCGTCAAAGGGGATCGCCGTGCCGTTGATGTAGAGGTTGTAAAGCTGATCGAACGTAACGTTCGAAAGATTGACGTCCTTCTGCACGATAACAGCGATACCGTCAAGCGCGATGGTGTAAGCGGTCAATGTATCAGCATAATCGGAACCAAGTTCACGGGAGATCATACCAAGATTGTTCTTGCCTGCAACCGCATCGGTCTCGCCCTGACCGGAACCGGTACCGGAGCAGTTGACCGTGATCCCGAGATTGAGTTTGAGGAAGGCAGGGATGATGAACTCATTCATGAGCGGCTGAACAGAGGTGGAACCGGTGAGCGTGAGCACCTTCTCGGTTCCGGCATACGGCGTATAGTTTTTCACCGTCTCAGCCTGCCCGATGTAATCCTCGTTGACGAGCGCCTGACCGTCGGCGCTCTCGATGAAATCGATGAAATTCTGCGCAAGATCGCTCAGACCTTCCGACGTACGATAGACGAAGTTGAACGGACGGGAAAGCTTGTACGTACCCGCTTCGATGTTCGCGACCGTAGCCTCGACCCCGTTCACTTTGACGGCTTTGATCTTATCGGTGTTTGCCGCAACCGAACCGAGGGAAATATAGCCGAGCCCGTTGCTCGTAGCCGCGACATCCGCGATGACGTTACCCGTCTCCTGAGAAGTCTGCACATTGCGCGCAAAGCTGCCGCCGTCCTTAATGAAATCGTCGATCGTCACGCCGTCGCTGTTTACAACAAGTTCATTGAATGCGCCATAGGTGCCGGACGTAGACGGACGGCTGAACGCAACAGTGATTCCTTCTGCGCTCCCGTCGCCGCAGCCCGCCATAAGGCCGACTGCCGTCACGGACATCGCTGCTGCCAAACCGATTGCCAAAATCTTCTTTTTCATAGTTTTGTTACTCCTTTCTTTTCTTCTTTCCTTTTTCGTTTTGTGCCTATATCATAGCACGCGGTTGTAAAAACACCCGCACAATTTTGTCACACAGTTGTAAATTTTTCCGCTCGTTTGTAAAAAGTTTTTTACAAGTCCGGCGCGTCTCCCCCATTCCTGTACAATATTTATATGCGCGTGCGCGTGACCCGCTCTCTCAGTATGCGCAGAACTGTTTTTTCTTACAAAAAAAAATCCCGCACATCGGAGCGGGAGTTTTTTACTGTTTTGCCTGCGTTTATCCGACGACGCCGAAAACGGTGATGACGGCGACAACGATGAGCATGATGACGAACACCGCGGCGCGGTAAATGCCGTTCGCCGCGAGCCGCTTATACCGCGGTTTGGAAAAGAACGCGCACACGAAGTAGCCGACGATGCACAAAAAAGCGCCGATCGTCCACCACGGGTTTTTCAGAAAATACGCGACGAGCGCAAACACGACGGCGACGGCGAAAAACACGATCGCACAGACGTACATCTGTTTCGCGCGTTTCATCTCCATCCTCTTCCGGTTCTCCATGTCGTCGTCCGAGACGAGTTCGTCGAGCGTGCAGTCCATGAGCCGCGCGATGAGTCTGAGACTGTCGATGGCAGGATACCCCCTGTCTGTCTCCCATTTTGAGACGGCTGCGCGCGTGACGTACAGCCGCGCGGCGAGCTCCTCCTGCGTCATTCCCGTATCGTTGCGGAATTTTTTCAGTTTTTCTCCGAGCGTCATACCTTTGCCTCCTGCCCGTATTGTAGCACGCCGCGGCGGAAATGTCACGATACTTTCCGTTGCGCCGCCCTGTTTTGCGCGAAAAAAGGCGTTGCGCCGCCTCCGCAGAGCCTGCGGAGGCGGCGCTTACGTTTCACGCACCGCGGTGCAGCGTAACACAGACGACTTCGGGGCGGTTATTCAGGCGAATGGGCACCGAACTGTTGCCGAGCCCGCGGCTGACGACCATATACTTCCCCTCTTCGCAGTACAGCCCCTCGGAATACTTGGGGAAGAGCCCCTGATCGGGTGCGATGAGCCCGCCGAGAAAGGGGATGCGGAATTGTCCGCCGTGCGCATGCCCGCACAGCGCGAGATCGGCGCCCGCCGCCCGATAGACGGAAAACAGCTCGGGGCGGTGCGCCAAAAGCACGGTGAACACGCCGTCCTGCGGCATGAACGCTCTGAGCGCCTGCGCGGAAACTTCGGCGAACGCCTTTTTATCGGAGGTGAAAAAGCGGGCGTCCGTGAGCCCTGCGAGCACGATGCGCTCCCCCTTCCGCTCCAACGGGAGGGCGGCGTTTTGTAAAATACGCACGCCGAGCTTTTCGAGCGCCGTTTGCAGGGCGGGAAACTCCTTCGACTTCGCCTCGTGATTGCCCGCGATATAACAGACGGGCGCGATGCGGACGGCAAGTTCGGCAAATCGCAGCGCGTTGCCCGTGCCCGGGCGGCGCTTATCGATGAGATCGCCCGTCACGACGATGAGATCGGGCTGAGCCGCCCCGACGAGCGCGGCGAGCTTTTTCTGCCCCTTTCCGAAGCGCGCGTTGTGCAGGTCGGAGATCTGGACGATGCGGTACCCCTCGAACATGGGCGGCACCTTTTTACTTGCGACCGCGACATGGGTACACTTTAAGGCATGGTTCTCCCATATCCCCCGCAGGATGAGCGCGACCGCAACGCCGCCGAGTACGATGAGTAAAATATAGTACCACGCCATGCTCAGCCCCTCCGCCCGCGCAGCCGACCGGGGAGAAAATTTCCGCAGCATACGGGCGCGCCGGACGCCCCGTACGGCATATCTTTCCGCGGGAAACGCAGAAAGACCGGCTTGCCGCGCCGCACCGTACACGCGCCGTACCCGGTCGTGCCCGCCGGCGAAAAGGCAGAACAGCCGGAAAATTCTTGCAGCAATTTTTTCATGGCAATATTATAACACGCCCCGCCTGTTTTGACAAGGGGTAACGCAAACCCGCCCGCACTGAAAATCAAACAAATTTTCGGAAAGCCCTTCCCTTTCGGGTGCGGATGTGTTATAATCCTTTCAAAAAGGAGAAAGCTATGCAACGATATATCATTATCAGAATGTACCGCGCAGAGAAAATGCTGGCAGATTGGCACGATATCAACCTGGACGACTGCAAAACGCACAGCGCCGCGCTCCAAAAATGGGCGAACGCGCAAGGCGCAGTCTGTTTTTTGCATGACTCGGAACACGACCTTGCCGTGAGCGGCGCGTTTGCGGAGATCGAGTACAATTTTGACCTCTCCCCCGTGCAAAAGAACGAGTTGACCGAAATGATCAAGCCATTTTTCATTGACGGAGAAGTTTCCGGCAAGGGCAGCAAACTGCATATCGAAACAGCCTGTACTCTGAAAGCCGTGCGTTTTTTACGCACCGACGGTGAACTGATCGGTATAGAATAACAAAAGCGCGCCACATTTTCAAATGCGCCGCAAAATCGCTTGCAAAACCCCGCCGCCTTTGATATAATATACACCGCAATCGAGGCGTAGCGCAGTTTGGTAGCGCGCTTGGTTCGGGACCAAGAGGTCGTGGGTTCAAATCCCGTCGCCTCGACCAAAAAACAGACAGACATTTTCGTCTGTCTGTTTTTTGATGGAAACAGTTTGCGGCGGGATTTGAGGGTGGAGACGCGAGCGGGAGCGAGCGGTTTGCGCGGCGGAGCACCGAACCGCATTGCGCGAAAGCAAACCGCACCAGCCCTGCGGGCTGTGCGTCGGGGCGCGCCGCCAAAGGCGCAAATCCCGTCGCCTCGACCAAAATAACGGGCAGACATTACCGCAATTCCGATAGGGAATTTTGGTAAAGGCTCGTCCTTTGAAAAGAGAG
>ERZ1090879.843-NODE-843-length-17923-cov-9.285482_pt1 | contig 17923 bp, 10 predicted proteins | sample MGYA00478472_ERZ1090879 | MGnify/ENA primary metagenome ERZ1090879 (study PRJEB33644, sample SAMEA5815723) | chicken gut metagenome | biome: Chicken; feature: Gastrointestinal Tract; material: Caecum | place: Ireland | collected 2019-01-01 | study: A study of the...
CCCCACTTTTTTTTTTTCCACCAGCCGACGGCATCCGCGCTGACGTCGAGTCTAGTGGGCTAGGATATGTGTATAAGAGACAGGGACTATGAATGTCATAGTTATATTGAAAAGAAAATGCAAGCTTCACATGTTTCACATTCCTTAATTGAATGTGAAATGGATAAATATTTATTGATTAAGAATCATCAAAAACCGTTATACACAGATTTAACTCAGCATTTACATCCCACTATGGAAAATGCCAAAGTCATTCAAACTTTTTTTAATCAATTTAGTGTTCAACAGATTTTATCAACATTAAAATCCATGAAAACATATAATCGTTTTCTAGCAAGTCATAATCCATTCATCAGAACATTAGTGAAAGTCTTTTTATTGATTTCAGGTAAATATAAAGGTTATCGTGGATTGTTGATGGATCAAAAAGACCACGAAGCATGCAAAGATAGTAATCTACGTTTAGAAAAATTAATGAAAAAAGCCATTCCACACTGTCTTGAACTCAGTGAAAATTATTATACATACTTAACAAAAAACGAACCACTCAGTCATGATTTTTTAGCACATTACAGTGCTCAAGAAGGTTGGGAAAATATTCCAGTATTATCGTATGAAAAGGAGAAAGAATATGACATCTAAAACAACATCTTTAGAAAAGAAGTGGATTATGTATGATATTGGAAACTCTGCTTTTACATTACTTATATCTACAATCATGCCTATTTATTTTAATTTCTTAGCTGACAGCGCTCATATCTCTGAAACAAACTATTTAGCTTTTTGGGGGTATGCAACATCTATAGCCACAATCATTACAGCTATTCTTGGTCCTATATTAGGAACTGCTTCTGATTTTAAAGGATGGAAAAAGAAGCTGTTCATGGTTGCTTTACTCATTGGCGCATTGGGTTGTATTTTACTTGGATTTACTTCATCCTGGTTATGGTTTTTATGTTTATTTGTGATTGCAAAATCTGCTTATTCATTAAGTCTGGTTTTTTATGATTCTATGCTTATAGATATTACAACTCCAGAACGTATGGATAATGTTTCTGCCAAAGGATATGCCTGGGGATACATTGGAAGCTGTATACCTTTTATAGCCAGTTTAGCCCTTGTATTATTCTATGAACAACTTTCATTAACAATGGAAACAGCCATGAGCATTTGTTTTCTTTTGATTGCCTTATGGTGGTTATTATTGTCAGTTCCTTTAATTCTAGGATATCATCAAACATATTATTTAGAAAAAGAAAACCATTATGTTAAAGCGAGTTTTCTACGTTTAAAAAATATCTTTGTAGATTTAAAAAAGAATCCTAAAGTCTTATTCTTTTTGATTGCTTTCTTTTTCTACATAGATGGTGTTTATACCATCATTGATATGGCAACAGCTTATGGAACAGCTTTAGGATTAGATACAACAGGTTTGTTATTGGCTTTATTATTAACGCAAATTGTGGCGTTTCCAGCTGCTTTAATCTTTGGAAAATTAAGTTCTTCTATTGAAAATACAAAACTCATCAAAATATGTATCTTTGCTTATTTCCTTATTGCATTATATGGAATCACTCTCCAACAACAATATCAATTCTGGATTTTAGCTGTTGGTGTTGGAATATTCCAAGGAGCTATTCAATCATTATCACGTTCTTATTATGCTAAAATCATTCCAGCCAATCGTTCTGGTGAATATTTTGGTTTATATGATATTTGTGGTAAAGGGGCATCATTCATGGGAACAACTCTTGTTTCCCTTATTTCTCAAGTTACAGGTATGATGAATATAGGTGTAGGTTCATTAGCTATCATGTTCTTCATTGGTTTTGTATTCTTCAAAAAAACAGAAAAATTGCATCAATAATTTTAGACTCTTTATATGGAGTCTTTTTTATTACAGATAAAAACGGATGTCACCAAAATATGACACCCATTTTTCTTTTATTAAATTTTTGTAATATCAATAAGTGATGTATCACCATGATGTCTTTTTTCAAGACAGTTAATTAATGCTTGAGCTGTATCCAATGATGTATAAATTGGAATACCTGCTTCTACCGCAAAGCGACGAATCATAAATCCATCTTTTAAATTATTGTTTCTTGTTGGTATATCAATGATTAAATCAACTGTATCAGTTAACATTAAATCAAAGATTGTATTTTTCTTATCAGCAATGTAATTGACAAGATGAGCAGGAATTCCATGTTCAATAAGATACGTAAATGTTCCAATTGTTGCATAAATGTCATACCCAAATTGATGATATTGTTTTGCAATTGGTAAGAATTCTTCTTTGGCACTATCTTTAATCGTACAGATAATATTCTTTTTCTTTGGCAAATCAATACCTGTCGCAATAAATGCTTTATAAATGGCTTCATCAAAGTCTTTAGACACACCTAAAACTTCTCCTGTAGATTTCATTTCAGGGCCTAAGCTGATTTCTGCACCAGTAATCTTTTCAAATGAGAAGACTGGCATCTTAATAGCCACTGTTTCTTTTTCTTTAGCCAATCCATATTCATATCCTTGTTCCTTGATTGTTTTTCCCATAATGACATGTGTTGCGACATCTACCACAGGAATATCAGTAACCTTAGAAATATAAGGAATAGTACGTGAAGAACGTGGATTGACTTCAATAACATAGACTTGATCTTCATAAACAATAAATTGAATGTTAATCAATCCAATGACATGTAACGCTTTTGCTAGTCTTTGTGTATAATCCACAATCACATCTTTAATTTCCTGTTTAATCTTTTGTGGTGGATATACTGAGATACTATCTCCACTATGCACTCCTGCACGTTCGACATGTTCCATGATACCTGGAATCAATACACCATGTTCATCACAGATAGCATCGACTTCAACTTCTTTACCAGATAAATATTTATCAATCAAGATAGGATGTTCCTGATATTGACGATTAATGATTTCCATGAATTTCTTGATATCACCATCATTTAAAGCAATTTCCATTCCAGCTCCACCTAATACATAAGAAGGTCTGACAAGCACTGGATATCCTAAACGATTGGCTACTTCTAAAGCTTCTTCTGTTGTGAAAACTGTTGAACCTCTTGGACGATCTATATCACAACGCTGTAAGATTTCATCAAATCTTTCACGATCTTCAGCAGCATCTACATTATCAGCTGATGTTCCTAAAATAGGAACTCCCATTTCCATTAGAGCTTTTGTAAGCTTGATGGCTGTTTGTCCACCAAATTGTACAATGGCACCATCTGGTTTTTCTAAACGCACAATACTTTCTACATCTTCAGGTGTCAATGGTTCAAAATACAGACGATCAGCTATATCAAAGTCAGTTGATACTGTTTCTGGATTATTATTCACAATAATTGTATCATAGCCAGCTTCCTTTAACGCCCAGACACAATGAACAGAACAATAATCAAACTCTATCCCTTGTCCAATACGGATTGGTCCTGAACCTAAAACCATAATTTTCTTTTTATCATCACGAGGATCAACTTCATTATGTTCTCCATATACAGAATAATAATAAGGTGTTGTTGCATCAAATTCAGCTGCACATGTATCTACTGTTTTATAAACAGCTTCGATATGATGATCTAATCTCATTTGATGAATATCTTGAATTGTATGATTTGTGTACTTAGCGATAATTTGATCTGGGAATTCTAATCTTTTAGCAAGTTTTAATAATTCAACAGTCAGTGGTTCTGTTTTTAATTGTTGTTCGACTTCCGTTAAATGTTTGATTTTATCAATAAACCAGCAATCAATACGTGTTATATCATGAATTTCCTGTTCACTCATTCCTTGTCTTAAAGCCTGTGCTACTACAAAGATACGATGATCATCAACATCTTTTAATTTGACTTTTAATTCATCTAATGAAAGTCCATCGACTTCAGGAATATGTAAATCATAAACATTTTGTTCGAGAGAACGTAAAGCTTTCATAAATGCACCTTCAAAATTATGAGCAATACTCATGACTTCTCCTGTGGCTTTCATCTGTGTTCCTAGTTTTCTAGATGCCCCAACAAATTTATCGAATGGCCATTTTGGAATCTTACAAACAATATAATCTAACGTTGGTTCATAAGAAGCATATGTTTTTCCAGTAACTGCATTTTTAATTTCATCCAATGTATAACCTAAAGCAATTTTCGCTGCCAGTTTGGCGATTGGATAACCTGTTGCTTTTGAAGCTAAAGCTGAAGAACGCGAAACACGTGGATTAACTTCAATAACGCAATATTCAAAACTATCTGGATTTAAAGCATACTGCACATTACATCCACCTTGAATATTTAAGGCTGTAATAATATTTAAAGCCGAACTTCTTAACATCTGATATTCTTTATCAGATAAAGTTTGACTTGGTGCCACAACAATACTATCTCCCGTATGTACACCAACTGGATCAAGGTTTTCCATATTACATACTGTAATACAGTTACCATGTCCATCACGCATCACTTCATATTCAATTTCTTTCCATCCAGCAATACTTTTTTCAATGAGGCACTGACTCACACGTGATAAACGCAATCCATTAGAACAAATATGATGTAATTCTTCTTCATTATTGGCAATTCCACCACCTGTTCCTCCTAATGTATATGCTGGTCTAACAACAACTGGATAACCAATTTTATTTGCAAACTCAATGGCTTCATCTACATGATTCACGACAATTGAAGCAGCACATGGTTCTCCAATCTTTTCCATTAATGTTTTAAACTCTAAGCGATCTTCAGCCAGTTTGATTGTATCTGTTGAAGTTCCAATAGTACGCACATGATGTTTGTCTAAGAATCCTTCATCAGCCAAAGCCATCGCAATATTTAAAGCATTTTGTCCTCCAAGCGTTGGTAAGATACTATCTGGTTTTTCCACTTCAATTAAATGTTTGACAACCGGTACAGTTAAAGGTTCTATATAAACCTTATCCGCAATATCTTTATCTGTCATGATTGTGGCTGGATTGGAATTAATTAAAACAACTTCTATTCCTTCTTCTTTCAAGGCTCTACAAGCCTGTGTTCCTGCATAGTCAAACTCTGCTGCCTGTCCAATAATAATTGGTCCAGACCCAATCACTAATACTTTTTGAATATCATGATTTCTAGGCATTTTGATTTCCTCCCATCATTTTGATAAATTCGTCAAATAAATATGATGTATCTAATGGTCCAGCACATGCTTCTGGATGAAACTGCACTGTTTTAATAGGTTTTTGTAAATATTCAATACCTTCTAATGTGCCATCATTGACATTTTGGAACCACATTTTTGCTACTTGATTATCCAACGATTCTTCTTTGACAACATAATTATGATTTTGTGTTGAAATATAAACACGATTTGTTTTCAAATCCTTAACTGGGTGGTTGGCACCATGATGACCGTAAACCATCTTTTCTGTTTGAAAACCATGTGCTAAAGCCATTAACTGATGTCCTAAACAGATAGCAAAAATAGGCAAACCACTTTGACTTAAAATCTTCATATTTTCAATAATATCTACACATTCTTCAGGATCACCAGGACCATTTGAAAGCATAATTCCATCAAAGTGTCCTTCTAAAATGGTCTTTGCTGGTGTATCAGCTGGGAAAACTGTCACTTCACAATTTCTTTTGACTAGTTCTCTGGCAATATTTTGCTTTGCTCCAAAATCATATAAAGCGACTTTATATGCACCCTTTCCTAAAACATAAGGTTCACAGCATGTTGTTTGTTTCACAACACCAGAAACTTTATACTCATGAATTCGTTTTAAAACATCACTTAAATCATCATAGTGATATGTTGTAATCAAACCATTCATACAACCTTTATTTCTGATTAACTTTGTAATATAACGTGTATCAACACCTTGAATACCTACAATATCATGTTGTTTCAAATAGTCTTCTAAATCCATATTCTTTCTAAAATGACTGCCTAATCTTGCTAGTTCATTCACAACAAAACCTTCTACATATGGTTGTCTTGATTCCTGATCTTCCAAACAAACACCGTAATTTCCAATCAATGGATATGTCATGACAACACTTTGTCCAGCATATGAAGGATCTGTCAAGACTTCCAGATATCCTGTCATAGATGTATTAAAGACAAACTCACTAATGACTTCCTTATGACCACCAAAATGTTCACCTTCAAAGACATGTCCATCTTCTAATATCAAATATGCTTTCATTGTTACCTCCTTATATCATAAAAAAACATATCCATAAAAGATATGTTTTTAGAAATATAAAAAATGAGAAAAAGATGTTCTAACAATCGTTGTATCCATAACTTGTTTTCCCACCATAATTCTCATTCCTTTCTATTTATTCTTGTATAGTATAGTCAAATTTAACATAATTATCAAGATATTTTTTCATAATTTTTTATTATCATAATTTTAAATTATTAATCATTACTCATTAATTGCTTTTTCGCCCGTTTCACGTGTACGAATTTTCATAGCATTATCAAGCTTATAAGTAAAAATCTTACCATCTCCTACTTCTCCAGTATAAGCCGCCTGACAAATCGCTTCAATTGTTTTTTCAGCCCATTCTTCACTGCTGACAACAATTTCAAATTTAATTTTTGGTAACATGTTCACTTCAACTTCCTGACCACGAACATATTCTGTATAGCCATGTTGCAATCCACATCCCATCACTTGAGATACTGTCATACCATTGACTTGGATACGAGCAAGTGCTTCTTTGACTTCTTCATACTTTTCTTCTCTTACAATTGCTTCAACTTTAATCATATTCACTTTCCTCCTAATCTAATCCATTAAAAGACGGATAAGCATTTTCCTGATGTTCAGAAATATCCAATCCTTTTTGTTCTTCTTGTTTAGAGACACGAAGAGTTGTGAAACATCTGACAATAGCAATACAAATCAATGTGCCTACCACTGCCACTGCAATCGTAATAAGAATACTGGCTAATTGAGCCAGGAATAACTGCATATCACCAAAGAATAAACCATTCCATCTGGCAACATCATTAATAGAAGTCTGTGCAAACAAACCAGTTGCAATTCCTCCCCATATACCGCCAATACCATGACATCCAAAAGCATCTAATGCATCATCATATCCTAACTTCTGTTTGACTTTAGAAATCATCAGATAACAGATTGGACTACCTGCAAGTCCAATAATTATAGATGACCAGATAGGAACAAATCCTGCTCCTGGCGTAATGGCAACAAGACCCACAACCATACCTGTTACACTTCCTACCAGTGTTGGTTTTCCACTCATCCATACATCCATACCCATCCATGACAGCATTCCAGCTGCTGCTGATAAACCTGTTGTTATAAAGGCATGAACAGCCAGTTCATTGGCCTGTAAGGCACTTCCAGCATTAAAACCAAACCATCCAAACAAAAGTAAACTAGCCCCTAAAACAACAAAGGGAATATTATGAACATGATATTGTACACGCAAGTAATCTTTACGTTTACCCAATACAATGCATAAAATCAGTGCACTAACACCAGAACTGATATGAACAACATTTCCACCAGCAAAGTCTATTGAACCAATCTTCGCTAAAAAACCACCAAGGCCCCAAACCATATGAGCCATTGGATAATAAACAATCACTGACCAAAGAATAATAAACAAAAACAAAGCTTTAAATTTCATACGTCCAGCAACTGCTCCAGTAATTAAAGCTTGTGTAATAATGGCAAACATCATTTGAAAAATGGCAAACTCTAAATGAGGAATTGTGGATACATAATCTGTTGTACTTCCTTCGATGCCCTGTAGACCTAACCAGCTGAAATCTCCAATGATTCCAAAGTGATCATTTCCAAAAGCCAGTGAGTATCCAAATAATGCCCACATCACTGCTGCAATCCCAATGACAAATATAGAAGTCATCATTGTATTGACAACATTTTTACGGCGAACAAGTCCACCATAAAAGAATGCAAGTCCCGGTGTCATTAATAACACCAGGGCACTACATATTAACATAAAACCAATATCCCCTGAATTCATATCATAGACCCCCTAACTTTATTTATTATTCATTCATATAGCTATATCCCATTAAGTATTGATCAACTTCTTTGGCACATTCATTACCTTCAGCGATAGCCCAAACAACAAGAGATTGACCACGATGCATATCCCCTGCAACGAAAATCTTCTCTTCCTTTGTCGCATAACTCTTTGGCATTGTCGTCACAACTTGACGTTGATTTACCGATAAATCAAACTGTTCTTTGATATCGTCTTCAATACCTACAAATCCTGCCGCAATCAACAATAAATCTGCCTTTACTATTTTTTCACTATCTTCTTTTTCAACCCATTGACCATCAACCATTCTCCCCTGAACAGTTTTCACAGCTTTGAGTTGTCCATCTTCTTCAATACATTCTTTAATCGTTGTTTCATAAACACGTGGATCTTTCTTAAAAACAGCCAGACTTTCTTCTTGTCCATAGTCTGTTTTCAATTCATCTGGCCACATTGGCCAAGGACGTGTGTTTTGATGAGGTGGACATGGCATCATTTCTAGTTGTGTAACTGATGCACATCCCTGACGAATACATGTTCCTACACAGTCATTACCGGTATCTCCACCACCTACAACAACCACATGTTTTCCTTTAGCATCAATACGTAAAGGACTTTGATTTAATAAATCTTGTGTTACGCTTTTGAGAAAATCCACTGCAAAGTAAATTCCTTTAGCTTGTCTCCCTGGTACATTTAAATCACGTGCTTTTTTCGCTCCACAACATAACACAACTGCATCATATTCTTTTAATAATTCTTCTTTCGTTATATCTTGTCCAACATGAACATTGGTATAAAACTGAACCCCTTCTTCTTTCATTAATTGAATACGACGTTCAATAATCTGTTTTTCAAGTTTCATTTGAGGAATACCATACATCAATAATCCTCCTAAACGATCATCTTTTTCAAAAACACTGACCTGATGTCCACGTTGATTTAATTTATAGGCTACCGTTAATCCTGTAGGACCACTGCCAATAACAGCTACTTTTTTAAATGAACATATTGGCGACTGTTCAGCTTTCATCAATTGATTCTGATAAGCCTTTTCAATAATAAATAATTCATTATCTTTAATGGTCACGGCATCTCCATGCAATCCACATACACATGCCTTTTCACATAATGCGGGGCACACACGTCCTGTAAACTCTGGGAAGGGATTTGTTTTTAATAGACGTGAAAGTGCACGTTCATCATTATGGTGAAAGATTTCATCATTCCACTCAGGAATGAGGTTATGTAAAGGACAACCTGTAACCATATGATTGATTTCAATAGCTGATTGACAAAACGGAACACCACAATTCATACAACGAGCTCCTTGCTGACGACGTTTTTCATCAGAAAGAGGGATGTGGAATTCCTGAAAATCAGCGATTCTTGTTTCTGGTGATTGAGTTAAGTTATCTTCTCTATCAAACTCTAAAAATCCTGTAGCTTTTCCCATACATTGCCCTCCTATTGATGAACTTCTTTAAAGGCCATTAATGCAGCCTCATCATGTGAATAGCCTTGTTTTTCAAAGCTTTCAATATTATCTAACATACACGCATAATTAACTGGCACAATCTTTTTAAAATGTGGTATCCATGCTTCAAAACTTTCCAAGATATCTTTAGCCAGTAATGACCCTGTATATTGCACATGTTTTTGTAATAACAATTTTAAATCTTCTATATCCTTATGCTGTTTGACTTCCTGCATTGTGACTAATTCTTTATTTAAACGTAAATATAAATCATGATCTTTATCTAAGACATAAGCGATACCCCCGCTCATTCCTGCCGCAAAGTTCTTTCCTGTTTTTCCTAAAACAACCACTTTTCCACCAGTCATATATTCAAGTCCATGATCACCACAGCCTTCTACCACAGCAATCGCACCAGAATTACGGACCGCAAAACGTTCACCAGCACGACCACTGATATAGGCTTCTCCTGATGTTGCTCCATATAAGGCAACATTTCCAACAATGACATTATCCTGAGCGACAAACTGCGCATGTAAAGAAGGATGAATAATCAGTTTTCCACCAGATAATCCTTTTCCAAAATAATCATTGGCATCTCCTTCAATTTGCATTGTTAAGCCTTTTGGTATAAAGGCTCCAAATGATTGCCCAGCACCACCAAGACAATGAACCTGATATGTATCATCTGGAAGATGATTTTGGAAACGTTTGGTGATTTCACTTCCTAGCAATGTTCCTAGACTACGATCAAGACTGGTAATACGTATTGTTTCCTGATGTGGCTGATTTGTTTCAAGATAAGTCTTAAATCTTGGAAGTAGCACTTTTAAATCCTGACTATTTTCTAAACGGAAATCAAAGACATTGTCTTTTTCAAAGTGAACATGAAAATCTTCCTTAGCAAAGAATGGTTCTAACTGCTGATATTCAGGTTTCACTTTCAAAACTTCCATATGTCCAACCATTTCATCAACACTATGGAATCCCAATTGTGCCATAATTTCACGTAATTCCTGAGCGATAAATTTCATAAAATTCATAACATATTCTGGTTTCCCTTTAAAACGTTTTCTAAGTTCAGCATTTTGTGTCGCAATCCCAACAGGACAAGTATCAAGATTGCAAACACGCATCATCACACAACCCATTGTCACTAATGGTGCTGTCGCAAAACCAAATTCTTCTGCACCTAATAATGCTGCCACAGCTACATCTCTTCCTGTCATTAATTTTCCATCTGTTTCTAAAACAACACGTGTTCTTAAATCATTTTCAATCAGACTCTGATGAGCTTCAGCTAGTCCTAATTCCCAAGGCAATCCCGCATAATGAATCGAACTTTGTGGGGCAGCCCCTGTTCCTCCATCATAACCAGAAATCAAAATAACCTGAGCTCCTGCTTTCGCAACACCTGATGCAATCGTTCCAACTCCTGATTCTGAAACAAGTTTGACAGAAATACGCGCATCACGATTGGCATTTTTTAAGTCATAAATCAATTGTGCCAAATCTTCAATAGAATAAATATCATGATGTGGTGGTGGTGAAATCAAAGTGACTCCAGGTGTTGAATAACGTGTTTTGGCAATCCAAGGATAAACTTTCTGTCCTGGTAAATGGCCTCCTTCACCCGGTTTTGCACCTTGTGCCATTTTAATTTGAATTTCTTTGGCACTGACCAGATATTCACTTGTGACTCCAAAACGACCACTGGCCACCTGTTTAATGGCACTATTGGCTTCTGTATATAATCTTTCTGGATTTTCTCCACCTTCTCCAGAATTTGATTTTCCTCCTAAGCGATTCATTGCAATTGCTAAACATTCATGAGCTTCCTTAGAAATAGAGCCATAAGACATTGCTCCTGTTTTAAAACGTTTGACAATCTCTTCAACACTTTCTACTTCATTAAGAGGAATAGAATGTCTTTGTGTTGTATCAAATTCTAATAAATGACGTAAAGCAAATGGCTGAATTTCTAATTGATGAGAGTATTCTTTAAATAATGCATAATCACCACTTTGAGTTGCTCTTTGAAGTAAAACGATTGTTTCAGGACTATACATATGCACTTCACTTTGTGGTCCACGTCTCAATTTATGGAAACCTAAACTTTTTAATGATGTATCTGTCTTTAATCCTAATGGGTCAAAGGCATGATCATGATAGTAACGAATATCATTTTCAATATCTGTCAAACCTTTTTCTCCCACACGATAAACTGTATGAGGGAAATAGTTTTCCATAATATCTTCTTTTAAACCGACAACTTCAAAGATTTGTGCTGACTGATATGACTGTAAAGCAGAAATACCCATCTTCGCCGCAATCTTGACAATACCTTTTAAAATGGCATGATTATAATCTTCAATAGCCTTATTTTCCTCTTTATCCAACATATTAAGTTGAATCATTTCCATGATACATTCATGGGCCAGATATGGATAAATAGCTGTAGCACCAAAACCTAATAAACAGGCAAATTGATGAACATCACGTGGTTCACCACTTTCTAAAACAATGGACATCGCTGTTTTTCTTTTAGTTTTGACCAAATGACTTTCTACAGCTGAAACAGCCAGTAATGAAGGGATAACCAAATGATTATCATCGACACCTTTATCAGAAAGAATTAAGATATTGACACCTTGACGATAAGCTTTATCACAATCAAGAAATAACTGATCTAAAGCTTCTGTTAAGGAAATCCCTTTGTAATATAATAAAGAAATGACTTGACTATGGAAGCCATCACGATTTAACTGTTTGAGTTTATCCATATCACGACTGTCTAAAATCGGATTATTAATTTCTAAGACCTGACAATTATCAGATTGATCCTGTAATAAGTTTCCATTAGATCCTAAATATACCGTTGTATCTACAACCACTTCTTCTCTTAAAGAATCAATAGGTGGATTGGTCACTTGAGCAAACTGTTGTTTAAAATAATGAAATAATGTTGGATGTTTTTGACTCAACATAGCAAGTGGAATATCTGTTCCCATGGATGCTGTAGGTTCTACACCATTTTTGGCCATAGGTAAAATCATATCTTTGACATCTTCATAAGTATAACTAAAAATTTTATATAAGATATCACGATCACCTTGACTATGAATATGTGATTTTTTATCTGGCGCTGGTAAATCTTTTAAATGTAATAAATAATAATCCAACCATTCTCCATAAGGATGTTCTTTAGCATAGCTCATTTTACATATATCATCTTCAATCAGCTGCTGTTTTTGTGTATCTACTAATAACATTTTTCCTGGTTGAAGACGTGATTTTTTGACAATATGACTTTCATCAATATCTAAAACGCCAACTTCTGATGATAAAATCAAAGTCTGATCATCTAAAATATAATAACGTGATGGCCTTAACCCATTTCTATCTAAAGTGGCTCCCATGGAAATACCATCAGAAAACAAAATAGCAGCAGGCCCATCCCATGGTTCCATCATTGTCGCATAATAATGATAAAAATCTTTTTTCTCTTGTGACATGGCTGTATTTTTCCATGGTTCTGGAATCAATAGCATCATAGCTTTAGCTAATGGCATCCCATTCATATATAGGAACTCTAATGTATTATCTAGCATAGCTGAATCTGAACCATGTACATCAACAATTGGGAAAACCTTTGTCATATCTGATGAAAAATACTTTGAATCTAATGTTTCTTCTCTGGCCAACATACGATTCGCATTACCTCTAATTGTATTAATTTCTCCATTATGAGCAATCATACGATTAGGATGTGCTCTTTGCCAGCTTGGATTGGTATTGGTAGAAAAGCGTGAATGAACCAATGCTATGGCACTATGATAATCATGATCTTGTAAATCATCATAGAATTGTCTTAACTGATGAACAAGAAACATCCCTTTATAGACAATTGTTGATGAAGATAATGAAACCACATATGTCTGTGGTGAAGATTTTTCAAATTCACGACGAATCACATATAATACTCTTTCAAAGTCCATTCTTTGTTGACAAGTTTTAGGTTTTTCAATAAAGCATTGCATAATATAAGGCATACAATCCTTAGCCTTTTGACCTAAGATATCTTCATGACATGGCACTTCTCGCCACCCTAGAAATGTGGCCTGATGTTTCATGACAATGCGTTCTAAAGTTTTCATAGCTTTTTGTCTTGTCAGTGTATCCTGTGGCAAAAAGAACATTCCCACAGCATAATCATAAGGTTGAGGCAAAGTGATATGGAGATTATGTGCAACTTTATTAAAGAAACGATGTGAAATCTGTAATAAGATTCCAACCCCATCACCGACTTCTCCACTGGCATCTTTTCCAGCACGATGTTCTAGTTTTTCGACAATTGTAAGTGCCTGATCAATAACCTGATAATCCTGTCGTCCATCAATATGAACGACAGCGCCAATACCACAGGCATCATGTTCTCTGACATGATGCAATCCCTGATTATACTCTTTCATCAAATCATCCTTTCTACTTTCCACTATCTCCATAATTTTCTAAAAACCTGGCAGAAGGATCGTTGACCTGACAGCCTTCCCAATTTGGATTTGGCATCCAGAATCCTTTCACCATTTGTGCCTGATGTGGATAATATTTTTCAAAGATTTCACGATATAATAATGACTCTTTTGTAAATGGTTGGGCGAAATCATATTTCTTTCTTTTTTCTTCAAATTCCTGATCACTATAATAATTATTCGCATAAGCTTTGATTTCATCACTTAATGAATGTCCTACCGCATCTGAAAAAGCTGCTTTTTCACGCATTAAGATATCTTGAGGTAAATATCCTCTGTCAAACGCTTTACGCAATAAATATTTTCCTTTTCCATAATTATTCATTTTTAAAGCAGGATCAATATGCATAACATAATCCACAAAAGCCAAATCTCCAAAAGGCACACGTGCTTCTAAGGAATGAACACTAATACAACGATCAGCACGTAAGACATCATACATATAAATTTCTCGAATACGTTTTTCAGCTTCCTTTTGGAATTCTTTTGCATTTGGCGCAAAATCGGTATATTTATAACCAAATAATTCATCTGAAATCTCACCCGTTAATAAAACTCTGATATCTGTATGCTGATGAATATACTGACAGACAAGATACATACCAATAGATGCACGAATAGTCGTAATATCATATGTTCCTAAAGTGGCAATAACAGGTTCTAAGGCACTTAGAACATCATCTTTTGTGATAATCACTTCGGTATGTTCACTGCCAATAAACTCGGCCACTTCTTTGGCATATTTTAAATCAATGGCATCTTTGTCCATTCCAATCGCAAAAGTACGAATTGGTTTTTTTAGCAGACGTGATGAGACTGCACAGACAAGTGATGAATCTAATCCACCACTTAATAAGAAACCAAGTGGTGCATCTGCATCCAATCTTTTTTCAATACCTTTGACTAATAAATCATGTATATTTGTATAGATTGTATTGAAATCCTCATGATGATAGTTTTCCACCAGGCTCATATCTCTATAACAAACAAACTCCCCATTTTGATAATAATGTCCTGGTGGAAAAGGTACAATCTTATCACAGATGCCAACTAAATTTTTGGCTTCTGAAGCAAAGACAATGTGCTGATGATCATCATAACCATAAAATAATGGGCGAATTCCAATCGGATCTCTAGCAGCAATAAATTCTTTTGTATCACCATCAAAAAGAATCAATGCAAATTCTCCATCTAATTCTTTAAACATGTCTACACCCATTTTTTGATAAAGAGGAAGCAGGATTTCACAATCACTCTCCCCTTGAAAGTCAAAGCCCTGCTTCATCAATTCTTCTTTCATTGGTCTAAAACCATAGATTTCACCGTTACAGACAACATAATGCTTCCCTCTTTGAAATGGTTGCATACCATACTCATTTAATCCCATGATGGATAAACGTTGAAATCCCAATAGCCCTTTACCTGTATCAATAATACGCATAGCATCAGGTCCCCTGGTATGTGTTCTTTCAAAACCTTTTAAAAAAATCTCTTTTTCTACATTGCTGTCGCAATACGCCATAATCGAACACATTGTCATAACCCCTCTCTTATATAATTTTATAAAATACCAAATAACAGTTTGCCATATGTTGGGAATGGCCATACATTTTCGGCAGTTAATGTTTCCAATTCATCACATGGTGTACGTAAAGCACTCATAGCTGGAATGACTTCATCTCGATAATAGAAAGCTGCCTTTTCAAAGTCTTCAATCGCTTCAGCTTCTTTTAAGACTTTGTCTAAATGTTTTGTAGCTTTGAAAGCTTGATCTAATAATGCTGAAACATCTTTTAAAGTTTCTTTTTCATAAACATTTTCTAACTTGGCAACTTCTGTTTTCATTGCACAAGTTTGTGCTAAGTCATATGAATATTGACTAACAGCTGGTAAGATTTCTTTTTGAGACATATTGACCATTGTTAAAGCTTCAATATGCAAAATCTTGACATATTCTTCCATCATAATTTCATAACGAGAATGCACTTCTTCTTCATCAAAGACTTTATGTCTTTTAAATAATTCAATATTGTTTTCCTTGATAAAATATGGTAAAGCATCAGGTGTTGTACGTAAGTTTAATAGTCCACGTTTCTTGGCTTCTTCGACCCATGAATCATCATAACCATTACCATTGAAAATAATACGTTTATGTTCTTTGATTGTTCCTTGAATCAATGCATGTAATGCTGAAGAAAAATCCGGTGCTTTTTCTAGAATATCCGCAAATTCTTTTAATTCATCTGCAATCACTGTATTTAAAACAATATTACATCCTGCAATAGATGAACTTGATCCTGGCATACGGAATTCAAATTTATTACCTGTAAAAGCAAATGGTGAAGTACGGTTACGATCTGTTGTATCTTTAGGAAATTTAGGTAAGACATGAGCCCCAATCTTCATGACTTCTTTTTCCTTAGAATCATATGGTCGATCTTCTTCAATAGCTTTTAAGATTTCAGCTAATTCATCACCTAAGAAAACAGAAATAATAGCTGGCGGTGCTTCGTTAGCTCCCAAACGATGATCGTTACCTGCAGTCGCAACAGATAATCTCAACAAATCCTGATGTTCATCAGCCGCTTTAATCACAGCACATAAGAATAATAAGAATTGAGCATTTTCATGTGGTGTATCTCCAGGTTCTAATAAATTCACACCTGTATCTGTTGATAATGACCAGTTATTATGCTTTCCACTTCCATTGATACCATCAAATGGCTTTTCATGTAATAAAGCTACCAAACCATGTTTTTTCGCAATTCTTTGAATCAATTCCATTGTTAATTGGTTATGATCAGTCGCAATATTGGTAGTAGAGAAAATAGGTGCTAACTCATGTTGAGCTGGTGCAACTTCATTGTGTTCAGTTTTCACTAAGACACCTAATTTCCATAATTCTTCATTTAAATCATTCATAAATTCTTGAACTCTACTCTTGATCGTTCCAAAATAATGATCTTCCATTTCCTGTCCTTTTGGAGATGGTGCACCAAATAAAGTACGTCCTGTATAAATCAAGTCTTTTCTTTGTTCATAATATTTTTTATCGACTAAGAAATATTCCTGTTCAGGTCCCACTGTTGTTTTAACATTCTTGACATTTTCATTACCAAATAACTTTAAGATACGTAATGTCTGTTTGTTGATAGCCTGCATACTTCTTAATAATGGTGTCTTTTTATCTAAAGCATGCCCTGAATAGGAACAGAATGCTGTAGGAATACATAAAACGCCATTTTTAATAAAAGCATAAGAAGTTGGATCCCAAGCTGTATATCCTCTGGCTTCAAATGTTGCACGTAATCCCCCATTCGGGAAAGATGACGCATCAGGTTCTCCTTTAATTAATTCCTTGCCAGAAAATTCTAAAATAACTTTCCCATTTTTGTTTGTTCCAATAAAACCATCATGCTTTTCAGCTGTTACACCTGTCATCGGTTGAAACCAGTGCGTATAATGTGTAGCTCCATGTTCCACAGCCCAATCTTTCATCGCATTTGCCACAGCATTTGCAATCTTGATATTTAAAGATTTCCCCTCTTTAATTGTTTTTTGAAGTTCTCTGAAAGTATCCTTCGCAAGTCTTTCTTCCATGACTTCTTCATCAAATACCAAAGTTCCAAAAATATCTGTTATTTTCTTTTCCATATCTATCACTCCTTTATGTAAACCCATCCGGTTACTTATTTTTCATTATGATACCGCTTCGTGTTTTTTTGAATGGTTTTTTATCATTTTAATAAATTATTATTATATTTGATTGAAAAAATACAATTATTCCGTTATAATAAAGACGAATAGGAGATATTGAATCCCGTAATATTTATTTTTATGTAACATCTTAT
>ERZ1090879.844-NODE-844-length-17905-cov-9.520056_pt1 | contig 17905 bp, 12 predicted proteins | sample MGYA00478472_ERZ1090879 | MGnify/ENA primary metagenome ERZ1090879 (study PRJEB33644, sample SAMEA5815723) | chicken gut metagenome | biome: Chicken; feature: Gastrointestinal Tract; material: Caecum | place: Ireland | collected 2019-01-01 | study: A study of the...
TCCAAAGGGGGCGTGCCCCCTTTGTGTCGTTGCGGGGGGTGGTTCTTAGGAGGGGGACACAATCGAAAGTGTCCACCTCCTAAGTGTCCTTTTGGTTACTTTTCTGACAAGAGAAAAGTAACCCGGGTCCGGGCCGGGGAGGCCCGGGGACCGTTTGAGAGGTACGGGGCCGGAGGCCCCGAGAATAGTGAGGAAAAAATGAAATTACCAAGTATGCGCTATGCCGGGAGCCAGGGGCGGAGCTATCAGGTCCGCTTCGGCGGCTATAACCACACCCTGGCGGCAGGGGAGGGGGAGCTGTGGGACATGGGCAACCTGACCGGCGATTTCGCACCCCTCCTTGCCTCCCGGCCCCGGCGACGGAAGGTCAGGACCCTGGCCAGTCCCGGCGGGATCGGCAGCCTGAACGGCCTCTTTTGGGTGGATAGCACCGGCTTCTATTACGAGGGCACCAAAAAAGGGGACGTCACCGCCGGACGGAAGATCTTCGCAGGGATGGGGAGCCGGATCATCATTTTCCCGGATAAGGCGCTGTACAACACCGCCACGGACAGCTTCGAGGCTCTGGAGGCCAGCTGCACGGCGGCGGCCGGGACGGCCAAGTTTGACAACGGCACCCTCTTCGAGGAGAAGGCGGAGTGCAACACCCTGACCTGCGCCGGGATCGACTTCAACGACTATTTCTCGGCGGGGGACGCCGTGGAGATCTCCGGCTGCACCAAGCACACGGAGAACAACAAAACTCCCGTGATACGGGAGATCAGCGAGGACGGCCACAGCCTCCGCTTCTATGAGTACGTGTTCGTGCTGGACGGGACGGACGAGGCCCCGGAGGGATATTTTGAGCCGGGGGCCGTGACCATCGCTCGGAAGGTGCCCGACATGGACTACATCTGTGTCAACGAGAACCGGCTGTGGGGTTGTAAGGGGGATACCATTTACAGCTCCAAGCTGGGGGACCCCAAGAATTTCAACGTGTTCGACGGGGTGGGGACGGACAGCTGGAGCGTGGACAGCGGCAGCGCCGGAGAGTTTACCGGGTGCTGCGCCTACCTGGGATACCCCTGCTTCTTCAAGGAGGACAAGATCTTCAAGGTCTACGGCTCCCTCCCCACAAACTTTGAGCTGATGGGCAGCGCCACCATGGGCGTAGCCGCCGGGTGCGGCGGGAGCCTGGCAGTGGCGGGGGAGGTGCTGTTCTACATCGCCAGGAGCGGTCCCACCGCCTACTCCGGGGGCATCCCCTCCAGCATTGCCGCCCCCTTCGGCGGGGAGAAGTTCTCCGGCGCAGTGGCCGGCAGCGACGGGCTGAAATACTACGTGTCCATGGAGGACCAGGCGGGGCAGCGGCACCTCTTCGTCTACGACACCCGCCAAGGGATGTGGCACCGGGAGGACGGGAGCAACGCCATGGGGTTTGCCTTTGAGGGAGGGCTCCATATGTTGCTCACCAATGGCGAGGTCTGGCGGCTGGACGGACAGGGGGAGGGAACCGAGGAGGGCCCCGTGAGCTGGTACGCCGAGTTCGGGGATTTCACCGAGGGGAGCCCCAACGCCAAGGGCTACGGGAAGCTCCAGATCCGCTTGGAGGTGGAGGAGGGTGCCTCCGCCAAGGCGGAGGTCCGCTACGACAGCCGGGGAGACTGGGAGACCGCGGGGGAGATCGGCCCCGGGGCGAAGCGGACGTGCCTGCTGCCGGTGGTCCCCCGGCGGGCGGACCACTACCGGGTGCGGCTCAGCGGCACCGGCGGGTGCGTGGTCTACAGCATGGCCAGGAGCTACTACAGCGGGTCGGAGCATCGAACGTTTTGATCGGTACGAATTGACAGGAAACGGCGCCTTTGCTACAATAGCAACGGCCCCCGCGTAGGCGGAGGCCGGGCGCTGTTATCACAAATGGACGGTTAGCTACTCCCTTGTGAAAGGGGGTGGTGCGGATGTGGAAGAGACGGCTGTACCGTGTGCTGCGGTTTCTGGTATGTCTGGCGGTCGCGCTGTACATACTGACCACAAAAGCGTACTAGCCGTCCGGCTGGCCCCGAACGGCTAGTATAGGCTTATGCCAACTGGTCACAAAAGGGTTAACCGTCAGATAACAGCGCCCTTTCTACACACATTATAGCAAAATGAGCCGCCTTGTCAAGCGTAACGCGGCCAGTTCCTGGGGAGCTGGCCGCGGCAGAGACAGGGCGGCGATCTTATTGTTGACAGAGAGGAGAGAGACCATGACCTACGAGGAATTGTTGGACCAGATCCAGGGGAAGGGGCAGTCCTGGAGCCAGTGGGATCTTGAGACGGCCCGGAAGAATCCGTCCTTCGGCGCGTCCATGCTGACCTATAAGCAGGACTGGGCGGAGGCTACGGATCAGGCAGGAAGGACCGCCGCCAACCAGGCGGCGGAGGCCCTGCGCCGCCAGTACGGCAGCTATCTGGGCGGCCCGGACGGCAGCAAGTATTACGGCCTGGGCGGGCCAGGAAGCTACCAGAGCGGCTATCAGGACAGGATTAGCGAGATCCTGGATGAGATGAGCAATTACCGGGACTTCGACTATGGCCCGGCCCCCACCTACAACAACCGGTACCAGGAGACACTGGACGAGCTGCTGGGACAGGTGCAGAACTACGGGCCCTTCACCTGGAGCAAGGAGGAGGACCCGGCCTACAGCGCTTACGCCAAGCAGTACCGGCGGGAGGGGCAGCGGGCCACGGCGGACGCCATGGCCCAGGCCGCCGCCCTCACCGGCGGGCAGGTCTCCACCGCGGCGGCCACCGCCGCCAGCCAGGCCGGGGACTACTACGCCGGGCAGCTGGCGGACGTGATCCCCCAGCTCTACGAGAACGCCTACCAGCGGTACCTCAGCGACTACTCCCTGCTGGCGGACCAGCTGGGCCAGGTCCGGCAGGCGGAGCAGATGGACTACGCCAAGTACCTGGACGAGCTGGGGCAGTACAACGCAGACCGCAACCTCAGCTACGACCAGTGGCTCCAGGGGTACAACATGCTATCCGGCAATCTCTCCGCCTTCCAGGGACAGGACCAGACGGAGTATGGCCGGCTGCTGGACCAGATCGAGTACAACATGCAGCAGGACGCCCTGGAGCGGGAGGCGGCGGCGGACCGGCAGAATCTATATCAGGCACAGGTGGACGCCATTCTCTCGGCGGGCGGTACGCCCTCCGACGCCCTGGTGGGCCCCAGCGGGTACTCCGATGAGTACGTCAACGCCCTGCGGGCCTACTACGCCGCCCAGGCGGCCCCCAGTGGCGGGGGAGGGGGAATCCGATCCGGCGGAAGCAGCAGTGGAAGCGGAAAAAATACGATGTCTCTGACAACGGCCAAGCAGGCCGCAGCGGCAGGGGTTTTTTCAGACGATGTGCTGAAGGTGCTCCGGGAAAACGGGTATTCCGACGAGATGCTGTCGGCTATCTACGGATACCGGACCACGTCGTCCTCGTCCGGGTTATCGCCAGAGGCCAGGGCAATTCTCAACAGCTACCGGCATATCAATCCGGGCACAACCTCCAATGTCCCGGAGATCTTCGCGGGCCGGATTGAAAACGCTCTGAACGAGGGGACTATCACAGAGCAGGACGCGGATTACCTGCTGTCTGTACTGGGGTACTGAAAGGAGAGAAACCATGGCGACGATACAGGAACGTCTCCGAAGACTTCGTACGGGGGAGACGCCGGGAACGGCGGCCTCCCCCAGCGGCGGCCCGGAGAATGAAACAGGAGAGCGGAGAGCAGCGCAGTCCGGGGGACTGACCGTTACAGAGCGTTTGGCCAAGATGCGGCAGGACGGCGAGGAGATCTCCCGGCAGCGCGAGGCGAAGGAACAGCAGATCCAGCAGGCCCGGGTGGACCTGCTGGATCAGGCGCTGGAACGGCAGCGGATGAACAGTGTTCAACAAGGAGATTTTCTTCTGCCAGGGAGGGCCGGTCAGGCGGCAAAACGTAATGTACGGGTACAGTCACCGGAGAGAGGGGGGTCCGCCGATTGGGGAGAGATCATCAAAGGTTGGGTACTCCAAGGTGCGGATCAGGCGGCAACAGGCATCACCTCCACGCTGTCCATGCTGGAGGGGGCGGTCATGAAGCCCATGGGAGCCCTGCTGGGGAATGACCAGCTCTATGAGAGCGGCCCATTTCACACGCTGAACGACTACATGCAGGAGGCAAAGGAGGCAAACGAAGAACATTTCACACCGGAGTACAAGAAGGCGGGTCGGATCGGGGAAGTCCTGGGAGATATTGGACCTTCCGTGGTGGCGGCGGTCCCGCAGGCGGTTTTGGCCTTTATGACCGCAGGGACCAGCGCGGCTGCCCAGGGAACCACGGCGGGTGTGCAGGCCGCCGGGCAGGCGGCTCAGGGAGCCGGGGTCGCCAGGACATTTCTCAACACACTGCGGAACACGGCACAAAATCCACAGTTTTTGTACTCGGTCCTCTCCACCGCCGGCAACGAGTATGAGCAGGCCAAGGCGGAGGGCGCGGACGACGGCCGGGCCTACGCCTACGCGGCTTTGACCGGGCTGCTCAACTCCGTTGTGGAGGCCAGCGGCGGTATCGACACCCTGACGCCGGACAACAAGCGCATACTCCGGCAGTGGGTGGACACCATGCTGGACGAGGGCAGGGAGGAGGTCATCCAGGGGGCGGTCTCCCGGCTGGCGCAGAACGCCGTTTATGGGCGGGAGAATCCCCTGTTCAGCCTGGAGGACGAGAACGCCGTGGTGAATCCCTCCACCGCCGCCCAGGAGTTCCTTGGGGGCGCTGTGGTAGGTGGCATCCTCGGCGGGGGACAGCTGGCCGTACAGCAGGGGCTCAACGCGGCGGCAAACCGTCAGGCCGCCAGGAGGGCCCAGGAGGGCGCACAAGCCGTCCAGGGAAACGGGGGACCCGTGACCCAGGGGACGGTCCAGGAGACCGCCAGAGGGCAGGAGAGCCCAGAAAATGACAAAGCCACGGCGAGGGCTGACAGCCGCGCCGTGGTAGAGAAACTGAGAGAGAATATCCAGAGAATCGGGAGCATGGAGCCGGTGAGCCGTCTGACCGGGTCGGAGTTTCAGAAGTCCGGCGGAAAGCTGACCGACCAGGTAGGCGCCTTTTTCCGCAAGCTTGGGAACAGAGTGACCAGGAGAAACTTCGGGGACGTGATCCTGGACGAGCGGAGCATTAAAAACGATATTGCCCACGGGATCGGGCGGGCAAAGGCGATCACCTTCGCCGCCGTGCCGGACGTCATCGCCAATGGCCAGCAGATCGACTACCAGGAAAACTGGAAAGGGAGGGGGAAGGACAGCTATATCTTCGCCGCTCCGGTGGTGTTCGGGAACCAGAGGGGATTTGTCGCCGCAGTGGTCATTCAGGGAGATGACAACAGGTTTTATCTGCATGAGGTGATCGGCCCGGATGGCGAGCTGATCTACATAAAGAAAGACGCCCCCGAAACTGTCAAGACCGGAATATCCGCCAGAGGCGGGGACACCGGTGGTTCGGAGGCATCTTCCGATATTACTATACCACAGGAAAGCAGGGGTGTCAACGCGCCTGCGGCTGCTATGGAAAACGAAATGGCAGGAGCCGCATCAGACGGGCGGGCCTCCTCTTCGGGCACTGTCGACACCGTAGCAACTCCTGCCGCTCCCAGTGTAGCACAGGGGGGCGGGGCTGTCAACGCCGATCTGGAGGAACGGTTCCGGGCCCTGCTGGTGGCGGAGGGGGCGGACAGCACCCAGGCGGCCATCGGCGGGCAGCTCCTGGCCCGGGCAGCGGCAGGGGAGGAGCTGAACGCCACCCAGGAGGCGCTTGTGTCGGCCATGCCCGGGGGCGGCGCCCTGCTGGAGGCCGCGGAGCGGACGGCCAGACGGAGACAAGAAGCGGCGCCGGCGCAGGCGGCCAGGCAGGTCGAGAATACAGAGACAGCCGAAACCGCCAGGAGGTTGGAGAGCGCCCTTGGGCGGACCATCCGTCTCTATGACGGAAGTACAGGCCAGGGCGCCAGGTCCAGGGCAAACGGCTACTACGAGGACGGCACCATCTATGTCAACAGCCGCAGCCAGAATCCTACAGCCCAGATCATCGCCCACGAGCTGACACACAGCCTGGAGGGGGCGGAGAGCTACGGCAGTCTGCGGCGGGCGGTGCTGGAGCAGATCCGCCGGCAGGGCGTGGACTTGGAGGCCCTGCGGGAGCAGAAGTGGAACCTTTACGCAAGAGAGGGCGCGGCCCTGGCCGAAGAGGCACAGGTGGACGCGGAGATCGTGGCCGAGTATGTAGAGAAGAATCTTCTCACCGATGAGGAGAGTATCCTCGACCTGGTGCGGCGGGACCGGAGCCTGGGCGAGCAGATCCGCGCATTCCTGGACCGGGTGCTGGCCAAGTTGGGGAACGAAGCCGCCCGGGAGCGTGCCTTCCTGCGGCAGGCCCGGGACCTCTACGCCAGGGCTCTGGAGGAGACCCGCCAGTCCGGGCAGCGGGAGCAGGTCCGCCAGGAGCGGGACGCCCTGCGGGAGGCCTACGCAAGGGGCGAGATCAGCGAGGAGGACTTCGACGCTGGGCTGGACGCCGTCTTGGAGCAGGAGGGGCTGCTGGGTGAGGAGATGCTTGATTCGGGAGACCGCTACAGCTTCGGCGGGGAGAATGCCCGGGAGGCGGATCTGGAGGCGTTGGACCGGGCCCGGGAGATGGCTCGACAGGATGTGGCGGCGGATGTGATCTTCCGGGAGACCGGATGGTATCAGGGGGCAGATGGGAAATGGCGCTTTGAGATCGACGACAGCAACATGCGCTATGAGCGGCGGGGGGACCTGGGATTCAGAGCCCGCAACGCAGACTATGACCGATACCGGCAACTGACCAACAAGGCGGAGCGGTTCATGCTGGGCCAGTCCATGGAGTGGCTGACCGATGGAGAGCAAGCGGAGCTGACCGACCTGCAGCGGACCTATGGGGAGACGTTCCGCAGGGAGGGGCGGATCTCCCCGGAGGCGCTGCCGACCACCCGCCTGGAGGACTACCTGGACCATGAGGAGCTGTACCGTCAGTATCCACAGCTGCGGGATGCCACCCTCCTGTTTGACGATCTGCCGGGACCCACCCGGGGCCAGTTCGACAGGCAGAGAAACGCCATTACTCTGGACGAGAGCCTGCGGCATGCCCCGGAGGATACGCTGGTCCACGAGATCCAGCACGCCATCCAGCAGGCGGAGGGGTTCGCGGGCGGAGCCTCGCCGGAGTATTGGGAGCAGGTCCAGCGAGGGAATAACGCCGTAGGGGCCTACGACAGGCGGATCGAGACAGCACATCGGCAGGCAATGGACATCCTGGACAGGGTGCCGGCGGACGTGGCGGAGCGGTTCCGCGAATGGTACAATATGGACAGGCAGGACCCGGAAGCCGCTATGCGCCTTGCAGAGGATCTGGATAACGGCCCATACTCAGAGGAGTTTAACGACTATTTTTTGGCGACTTGGACCATAGATGATCTGAGCAGATCGAATTATCTCAGGCAGGCTGATGACCTCTATCGGAACACTGCCGGAGAAATTGAGGCGAGAGACGCTGCGGCGCGCCGACAGATGACGGCGGAGGTGCGGCGGCAGACCATGCCGGACGTCGGGAATAACCTGACGGTATTCTCTGACAGTGACGGCGCTCGCTACTCCATCAGCGAGGACAGCGAGGGGCAGGAGCAGGCGGAGGCGGCCTTCCAGGCTATGCCGGTGAAGGCCCAAACCTATCTCCGGGGCGTGGAGCGGCGGCTGGTAAACCAGGTGGGACAGCTTCTTAGCGTCCCACGGCGGGCCCAGCGGGAGTTTTTGCGTGACATTGCCTCGGAGATCTCCAGTGAGTATCTGCGCCGGGGCACGGTTTCCCAGGAGACCACAGACCGCCTCTTTGAGCGGGCCTACCAGGAGGGCGTGAAAGCGGATCAGGCGTTCGCGGAGGAGTACGACGATCTGCGCCGGTTCCTCCGCGACAGACGGCTCACCATCTCGCCCGAGGACACGGCGGACATCCCCGATTTTGAACAGTGGAGGCGGGCCCATTTCGGCAGGCTGAACGTGGGGACCCGGGGAGATCCCAATGTGGATCAGATCTACCAGGAGCTCTCCCACAACTGGTCGGAGCTCTTCCCGGCGGAACTGACCCACCCGGCGGACCAGCTGCAGAGGATCGGAGAGGTGGCGGAGGACTTCCGCCGGGTGGAGAAGAGCCTGGACGAGTACTACGGCCGGGAGGCGGAGACCTTCAAGGCCTGGGCCAAGAACGATTTCCAGGCCGTCATAGACGGCGTGGTCGGGGAACTGCGGACCGTGCGGCGGTATGTCGAGGAGGCTGAGAGCAGGAGTCAGGCCAGGGCGGCGGCCCAGGAGCAGGCACAGGCGTCTACAGAGGAGATCGCCCAGGTGTGGCGTGACCTGAAGAGCGCCCGGCGGGGTTATGAGCGTGTGGCGGCGAAAAATCTCCTGACGGACCACGACCAGGTCCAGGTGGGGCGGCTGCTCAAGGGGGAGATCGAACCGGAGCACCTGGACCCCCGGCGGGACAATGTCCGAGGGATCACGGCGGTCTATGAGGCGAAGCGGGAGTATGAGCGCCTGGCAAGCCAGCTCCGGCAGTGGAACCGGGCCAGGAAGTCTCAGCTGCTGGCGGAGGCGGACCGCCTGCTGGACACCGCCAACGACTGGAAGGACAAGAGAAAGGGCATTCTCTACTCCAGGGAGACCATGGAGCGGAATATCCGGGACATCGTGCCGGACAAGGAGCTGGCGGAGGAGATCATCCGCACCTACTTTACCCCGGTCCACCAGGGGGCGGCGGCAGCCAACCGCATGAAGAACCAGTACCGGGACCAGGTCCGGGAGCTGGACCTGAGCCGGAAGGTAGCCAAGGGAGACACCGTTTCCGAGGCCCATGCTGTGCAGCTGCTGGGAGAGGCGGAGGACAACATCCGATACCTGGAGCAGAGCCGTGGCCGGGTGAAGGCCCGGGACGGCAAGACCCTGGAGGAGTGGCGGGCCGTGGTCCGAGACCTGTGGGAGGAAAATCCTGGACTGGATCAGGAGAAGATCCGGGACGCGGTGAGCCGCTTCCGCTCCATCTACGACGACCTCTTCCAGCAGATGAATGAGGTGCGGGTCCGAAACGGTTATGAGCCGGTGAACTACCGGCAGGGCTATTTCCCCCACTTCCAGCCGGGAGAGGGGGACGGGATCATGGCCCAGTTCGGCAAGGCCCTGGGGATCAAAACGGAGGTCACCGCCCTGCCTACCACCATCAACGGCCTGACCCACACCTTCCGCCCCGGTATCCGCTGGTTCGGCAACGCCCAGGAGCGCCTGGGTTTCAATACGGCCTACGACGCGGTGGAGGGCTTCGACCGCTACATTGAAGGCGTGGCCGATGTGATCCACCAGACCGACAACATCCAGAGGCTGCGGGCGCTTGCCACCCAGGCGAGGTATCGCACGGGGGACGAGGGCATCCGCCAGCAGGTGGACCGGGTCCTGCAGGACCCCACCCTTTCCGATACGGATAGACAGAACCGAATCGAGAAGATCTACGAGGACGGGCGCTTCGCCCTGAGCAATTTCGTTGTGGAGCTGGACGAGTACACCAACCTTCTGGCCAACAAGAAGAGCCGGGCGGACCGGACCATGGAGCAGAACCTGGGCCGGGATATGTACAAGCTGGTCAAGGCGCTGGAGGGCCGGGTGGCCGCCAACATGGTGGCGATCAACCCCGCCTCCTGGCTGACGAACTTCATCCCCATTACCCAGGGTTGGGGGACCGTGGACAGCCGCTCCCTGCTGGGCGGCATGTGGGACACCCTGCGGGCCTACCGGAAGGACGACGGCTTCGTGGGCCGGAGCACCTTCCTGACCAACCGGCGGGGGAGTGATCCCCTGGTAAAAGCGTATGAGCAAGGGGCAGAATCCACAGAATCAGGGGCGAAGGGAGTAGCAAAACGGACAATTAGGAAAGTTGGAACTGCCACAGGGAAACTGGGAGAAACCCTTTCCAGGCCCATGGAGTATATCGACAACTTCACGGCGGACACGCTGGTCCGGGCCCGGTATAACCAGAATATCCGCCGGGGCCTCAGCGAAACGGCGGCCATGGAGGAGGCGGACGCCTGGGCCGCCGGCGTGATGGCGGACCGGAGCAAGGGGGCCACGCCCACCCTGTTCAACCGGAGCAGCCCTCTGACCAAGGCTTTTACACAGTTCCAGCTGGAGGTCAACAACCAGCTCAGTTATCTCTACAAGGACCTCCCACGGGATGTGAAGGACCGCGGGCTGGCGGCGTTGGCCGGAGCACTGATCAAGTTTTTCCTGGGCGCTTTCCTCTACGACGAGGTGTATGAGTTCTTCATTGGCCGCCGGCCGGCGCTGGACCCCATCGGCATCCTCAATGACACAGTGGGGGATCTGACAGGCTGGGAGCTGCCGAATCTGGTGGAGCTAGGGATCAGCCCAATCACTAAAGATGTACCATCCTTCCAGGTGGAGCAGACAGGGCTGACGGAGGCCGGCGTGAATCTGGCGAAGAGCCTTGCAGAAGAGCTACCCTTCATCGGCGGGCTGCTGGGAGGAGGGCGTATCCCGCTCTCCAGTGCCATGCCGGACGTCGGCGGGCTGTGGAACGCGGCGACCAACGAGGAGTGGAGCACCGCTAGACGTCTTCAAGAGGTCCGGGACGAGTTGCTGGAAAAGCCTGTGACCTATTTGGCCATGCCTTTCGGCGGCGGCCAGGTGAAGCGGGCGGCGGAAGGCATAGAGGCCGTGGTCAGAGGCGGGAGCTACAGCGTAAACAGCGACGGGGAAGAGATCCTGCAATACCCTGTCTACAGCGAGACTGCGGGAGACCTAGCGCTGAACACGGCAAGAGCAGTGGTTTTTGGGAAGTCTTCACTCCCTGCCGCCCGGGATTGGGTGGAGAGCGGATTCAAGAGCTTGTCCGTCAAGGAGACGGACGCCTACCAGGAGATGACCGCCGCCGGCGTGGACGGAGAGACCGCCTTCGGCCTGATCCAAGAGCTCAAGGGCGCCAGTTCGGCCGATAAGTTGTCCATCGCCGTGGAAGCGGGGCTGGATGACGAAGCGGCCATCGCCGCGGCCGGCCTGATTTTGGGCAAGGATCTGACGACGGAAGCTGGAAATCCCACCCGGTACGCCATGCTCCTGGACGCCGTGGACACGGGGCTGGCCGCAACGGAAGGGCTGGATCTGATGGAACGGGGCATCGACCTGGAGGACTACCTGGAGCTGACGGGGGAGGGCATGGAGCCGGAGACGGCCAAGGAGGTCGTTGTGGCGATGCAGGACCTGGAGGCAGAGACTGACCGGGTGAGCAAGCTCCAGCAGTACACCGCAATAGCGGATCTGCCCATGGCCGAAGCCGATAAGGAATCGGCGCTGGCCCTGGTCATGAGCGACAGCGCCTACGAGAAGTATCAAAGCGCCCGCTCGGCGGGGGTGAGCACCGAGGACTATGTGTGGTTCCTCTCCGCCACCGATGGGCTGGAGGCGGACAAGGACGAAAACGGGAAGTCCATCAGCGGCTCCCGGAAGGCCAAGGTCCTGCGGGTCATCGACAGGATGGATCTGAACAGGAGCCAGAAGGACGCCCTGTTCCTGGCGGCGGGATATAGTGAGAGCACGCTGGGGGACGCGCCCTGGCGGTAAAATAGGACTGTTTGTATGGATGATCCCCAGACCAGTAGTGTTGGTCTGGGGATCATTTATAGGTGTCGTTTTATTTTGTCTTTTTACTGTCTTTCACAATATAGTAGCCATAAAAAAGAGTGATCATGTTAGGGATAATGTTCTCACGGTAGTAGAGATTTAATGCTGCAAACAGGGCACTAAAAATGATAATAACAATCCCTAAAGAATACAACTGACGGAATGCTCCCATTTTTTCTGCAAGAGAGGAGCAGAGGGAAATAGAAACCGCGCAACTAATAAGTACAGAAGCAATTTCCGGAAGAGATCCGGTTAAAATTTCCAAGATAAAAATGCCAAAGGGGGTCGTGGATAAAAAAGAGAATAGGACCAGGGATACTGTGCCTGTTAGAAGAAATACCGAACAGTACACCAGAAGCAGTAATAAGAATTTGCCAATAGATTTCAAAATTCTCCCTCCAAGTTCTATTTTTCTGTTGACTTGTTACGGGTAACATGATATAATGTTGCCCGTAACAAGGAGGTGATACGTTGACCCCTGAAAGCCGAGCCAAGTACTTCAAGGAACGCCGTGAAAAATATAAATCGTTCACTGTTGAAGTTGAACGAAGTAAAATGGAGCGGTTTGAAAAAAAGCTAAATGAGAATAACACAACAAAAGCAGAGTGGCTCAATGATAAAATTGATGAAGAACTTGGCAAGTAAGTAAAAAGGACACTCGCTCAGCCGTAGGAAGCAACGCGAGTGTCCCAAAACCCAGGAGGTTTCCCTCAAGGTAAATCTATTCTACCATGGCGGGGACCTCCGCGCAAGATGAAAATTTGAAGGAGGAACCTGTAATGGAAAGAAAAATGATTCCCGATGCGGTGACGGAACTGGATTCCGCAGAGTATGTGCTGGATATGGTGGGCGGTATCCTGGCTATGATCGAAGAAGCAGGTAATTTTCAAAACAATCTCACTGAGGATATCGCCTGGTCTGCAATGGCAGTCAACTATCTGTTGGACGATGTGAAAGAAAGCATTCAAAAAAGCCGACAGGCGGCACAGGCGAGGAGGGCGGCGTCATGAGCGGTCTGACAGTGTTTGAGAACCCAGAGTTCGGTGAACTGCGGACAGCGGAAATCAACGGGGAGACCTGGTTCTGCCTGGCGGATGTGTGCAGGCCTCTGGGGATTCGGGCGAACGACTGTAGAACGAGGCTAAAAGAGGACGGTACCGATACTATCGTCACCGTCGATTCCAGCGGGAGACAGAACAGGATGATCTTCATCAACGAGGGCAACCTATACCGGGCAATCTTCCAGAGCCGGAAGCCGGAAGCGGAGCGCTTCACGGACTGGGTGACGGAGGAGGTATTGCCCGCCTTGCGAAGGTCTGGCGGTTATCAGATAAAACCCATGAGCCCGGCGGAGCAGTTGGCCGCACAAGCAAATCTCTTGGTTGAGCTTGAGCGGCGGCAGGATGCGTTGGAGAAGAGGGTTGACACCGCTATCGCAGCGCTGGCCAGACCTGAGAAAAGTACATGGACTGAGGATATGAAACAGGCTATCGCCACATATTGCCAAGTAGCCGGGCTGAACGAGGCGGCAGGACGCGGGCGGCTATATGAGGCCCTGGACCGGGAGGCAAAGTGTTCTACAGATGCAAGACTACGTCGGTTGCGAGATCGGAAGAAAAAGGCGGGTGCTAGGCGAAAGGACTATATGGCATTGACAAAGCTGGACGCTATTGCTATAGACGGTGGACTGCGAGTTGCTTTTGAGGGAATTGTGGCCAGAGAGACCGCAAGAGCACAAGCAAAGAAAACACAGGTATGAAAAGTATTGGCCCCTAGGTCGAAGATGACCTAGGGGCCTCATTGATAAATTTACTGTGGAGATTCTTCTACACATTCAAATTATCAATCAGAATGAGAAATATGCGGCAGGCGGGGATGGAGGGTGATCTCCATGTCGCTGCCGGGGGCATTGTTCCAGCGCAGGCGCTTGGACTTCGTATAGGTGACATGGTCAAGAACGCTCTTTAACAGGGCGTTCTTTTCTTCTGCCGAGGCGGAGGCCCGGTAGGCGTCCAGCACATGGCGGAGCTTGGGGAGAAGCTGGGAGCGGTCGGCGTCGAAACGCTCATACCGCATGAGTTCTTCCGTAACGGAGGTAACCCGCTGGTTCAGCTCGTCCCGACGCCGGGAAAGTTCCTGGGAGCGGGAAAGAAAGACTTCGGTGGAATAGACACCCTGCTCCACCAGGTCGTAGGCGTTGGCCGTCTGCCGGTCCACGACATCCAGGGCCTTTTCCAGCTCCAGAAGGGTGGCCCGGAGGGTGGCGATCTCGGCGGAGGGGGTGGACTGGTCCCGGCAGTCAAACTCCAGCTGCCGGAGCCACTGCTCCATGGCGGTCAGGACGGCGTCCTCCACCACGGACAGGTCGGAGCCGACGGTGGGGCAGGAGGTGTAGGGGCAGATCAGCGTATCCGGGCGGCCCAGTTTGTTGTAGGGGCGGCGGACCATGTTGCGGCCGCAGAGCCCACACTTCACCAGTCCCGCCAGCGGATTGGCCGGAGCGTACTGCCGGGGGCCCGGGCGGCTGGGGTTGGCCCGAAGCAGCTCTTGGGCCTGGTTGTACATGTCCTGGGTGACCAGGGGCTGGTGCAGGCCCCGGGCCAGGGTGTAGGTCTTGGCCACGGGGTTGCTCCGCTGGACCTCGCCGGCCACCAGGCGGGTGACCGTTTTCCGGTAGCCCCAGCGGACCCACCCGGCATACGCCTCGTTGCGGAGCATGGCGATGATGGTCGGGTTGGTCCAGTCCTTGCCAGAGGGGGAGGGGATCCCCAGGTCGTTGAGCCGCCTGACGATCCGGGCAACGCCCAGCCGGCGGGTGGAGCCGTCCGGGAGGACAAGGCCCTCGGTGAACCACTGGTACACCGAGGATACCACCTTAGCGTGCTCGTTGGGCACGAGGGTCCACCCCTTCTGGTCCTCCAGCTTCTTGCGGTCGTAGCCGTAGGGGGCTTTGTTGCTGGGCCACTTGCCCTCGTTGACCGAGGCCAGGCGGCCCGCCTGCTGGCGGCGGTTGATGGTCTTATACTCCCGGCGGGACATGAAGAGCCCGAACTCGAAATACTCCTCGTCAAACTCGCTGTTGGGGTCGTAGGTCTTTTTCGGGGTGACGATCTTGGTGCCGCTGAAACGGAAGGCCCGGGAGACCACCCCCTGGTCCAGGGTGTCGCCGCGGGCCAGACGCTCCACCTCCATGACCACCACGTGCTCGTACTGCCCGGCCTCCACGTCGTGGAGGAGCTGCTGCATCTGAGGGCGGGCGGTGATCGTCTCGCCGGAGACCACCTCCTGGTAGATGTGGGTGATATTCAGGCCCATGGACTTGGAGAGGGCCATCAGCTCCCGGCGGTGCCGCTCCAGGGTGTCGCCCGCCCCGTGGCGCTCCGCCTCCATGTCCATCCGGGACTTTCGCAGGTAGATGGCGTCAGCCATTGGCTGTCTCCCGGTAACGAGCGGCGAGGCCGGACAGCGCGGGCAGATAGCTGTCCCGGATATCCGCGGCGATCCTGGCGGCCTGCTGATCGTCGTAGACGTGGGAGGTGATATTGCGGGCCTCCAGCATCTGAAGCCATACCTCTTCGCTGGGAAGGAGACCGGCAGCATAGGCGGCCTTCAGGACCTGCTTGGGAAAGACGAAGCCGCTCATGTCGGCCCCCTGATCCGCCATGTAGTCCCGCAGGGACTTCCACGCCAGCTCGAAGGAGAACTCAAAGCGCTGGATCACGCCGTCCCGGATCACCGTGGATTCGGGGTCGCCGGCAAGGACGTCCAGGGCCTCCCGGAGCCGGTCCACCGCCTGGCAAAAATGCTCAACCTTGGTCAGCATAAGTGGTACACCATCCTTTTCAATATTCTGTAAAAACACAGGGTCCATACCATCCATGATGTGGACGATATCAAGCTTCAGCAGGGTGGGCAGCTCCTCCACAGCGGCCCAAAAGGCCCCCCGGCGCTCTGGCGGCATACCGTATACCGCCAGGTCAATATCACTGCGGGGGCCGAAGTCGCCCCGGGCCCGGGAGCCGAAGAGGACCAGCCGCCGGGCCCCATGCTGACGGGCCAGCCGGGCCAGCTGGGTATACAGGGGTTCCATGACGTCGCCTCCCTCTATATCGCGGTTTTCAGATACTCGGACAGCTCCATGATCCAGCGGGGACGGTAGTCCCCCTCCAGGATCAGCTCGCCGTTGCGGTAGGCGGCCACCTCCACAAAACCGTTGTCATTGTCATAGAAGGCCGCCTCGTCGCAGTAGGGGAGGACCTTCCGAAGGGCCTCCCAGCGGGAGCGGAACCGCCGCTCCACGTCTGCCTCGCCGATGTTGTGGCCGCCCCGGGCCACCCGGTTGGCGATGCGCCGCTTGCTCTCCTCCACCGTGTCCAGACCGACATAGTAGAGGCGGACGTAGTACCCCGCCTCCCTGACCCGCTGGGCGGTGGTCTTGACCCGATGGCCGGAGAGGGTGGTCTCCTGGGTGAAGCTGACGCCCTGGGCAATGCAGTCCTCCATGAGACGGACGGCGACCTTGCCGCCCTCGATGGCGCCGCCGCCGGCCTGGGCCGTGATCTTGTCCACGTCCACGATGACGCCCAGGTCCGTGACCCGGCTCTTCAGCACGCCGGTGAAGCTGCTCTTGCCGACGCCGTTCACGCCGCCGACAATGGTGTAGATCTTCATGGGGGTTACCTCCATGGGAATTGTTTTAGAATAGATTCTATGATATAATACATATATTGATACAATAAATGGAGAAAGGAGAATGGGAAGTGAGCTATGCCGGACCTGCGGGGCCTTTTGGTTTTCGAGATGAAATGTCCAAAGTAGAGGATATCCTGAGCAGAATGGATACAGATGTCATGCTTGGGAACAGTGGCAACGATTTGCAAGAGGATATTTACTCTGTCCTGCAAAATTACCATTATCTGCTTAAATATGGGTTGGGAGTGACAAAAGACCAGGCGATGGAAGCTCTATTCACAAAGGGCCTGAACGATCTTGTTACCGGGATCATCTGGAATCGCCGCAATACGGAAGAGATGGGATAATGCGTCTTTCAGAGACATATCCGGTTTTAGTGTATTGAGGAACAGAACGATCTTCCAGAGCACGGGAGTTTGCAAAAAGAAGGGATATATAGCGTAGGCAACCGCAGAATTCAAAGCGCGATCATATGGACTCCCTTTCAGGTGTTCTAAATACTGTGGTAAGTATGAAGAGGGAGGTCCGTCAAACACCGCCCTGACAGCTTGGCACTGGGAAATATAATCGCCTATCCCATCGATCAAAGAGGCAAAAGAGGCTCTTGTATATCTGGCTCGGTTGTCAGCGATCCACTGAAGCGCATACCAGGACATGGTTTCGCAAAGAGTTTCCTCAAACCAGCGATACGGACCGCAGACATTGCCTGGGACCATAAAATGACAGAGCTCGTGGGAAAACTGGTAGATGTGCTGTAGATAGCGAGCTCCTTTTGATGAAAGGGCAATTAGATTCAGCTCCCGTAGGGTCATCGGTCCCTCGCTCATCGAGATGACCGCCAATGTCGGGTGGGAGTTGACGGTTTCGGGGCCGAATACCGCAAGGAACGCATCCCGGACCGCACCAAGGGCTTCCGCAATAAAGGGACCATTGGAGCAACAAAATCCTGCAGAATCTTCCGAGACTAAGCCCCAGTGGATACCGGGGTCCGCAGTAATCCTAAAATATCTCATAAATCATACCTTTCGAGGCGCTGCCAGGGGGCAGCGCCTTTTTATTTTATCAACGCCGCTTGATATCTGAAAATAGAATTATTTTAGCTGATCTCCCGAGACACTACAATCCCATAGGTGGTGCAGTCGATCTATTTCACTGTGCTGAGAAAGCTGACGGCTTTTCCAAGAATGCGGACATTCTCCAGCTGTGTCCCGGTATAGACCATGGGGGCGTAGGCGGAGTTGGCGGCGACTAGGGTGAGGGTGTCGCCGGTGCGGTAGACCCGCTTCAGGGTGGTCTCCTCACCGATCAGGACGGCGGCGATCTCCCCGTTTGCCACCTCCGGCTGCTGGCGGATGAATACGATGTCCCCGTCATAGATGCGGGCGTCTACCATGCTGTCTCCACGGCAGCGGAGGCAGAAGTCCACCTCCATGTCATCCGGGAACTGGATATACTCCGA
>ERZ1090879.845-NODE-845-length-17883-cov-22.257068_pt1 | contig 17883 bp, 22 predicted proteins | sample MGYA00478472_ERZ1090879 | MGnify/ENA primary metagenome ERZ1090879 (study PRJEB33644, sample SAMEA5815723) | chicken gut metagenome | biome: Chicken; feature: Gastrointestinal Tract; material: Caecum | place: Ireland | collected 2019-01-01 | study: A study of the...
CCTTCGGGGCGGCGCGAAACTCCGCTATTCCGCGGATTTTCGATAAATTCCATGCGGTACCTTCGCTTTCTCCGCCCCCGCGCGGCAAAGCCGCGCGGGATTTAGTACCGCCGTCCGTTTATTTTCTGCGCGATTTTGGAAGGAATGACATAATTTTCAAACGAATTTCGCCCCATCGGGCGAAATTCGCCTTCGGTTCGTCTCGAATTTGAAAATTTTTAATGTCATTCCTTCTTTTCAAAATCGCGCAAATACAAATAAACGGATAACAACACCGCTGCGCCGTTGATGCAGCCATGCTCCGCGTTACACAATCTTACGCCGTGCGCCGTTTGGGCTTGTCGTCCTGATCGCGGACGCGCACTTCATCTTCGCCCACCAAAAGCGTTTCCCACGTCGCAAGATCGATGGGTTTATCCTTCGCCTGATACATTTTCCACCATGTTCTGCCGTCATAGTCCGCCATACCGCGGCGCGGAAAAATGTATGTACCGCGATCGAACACGGTACCCTGCCCGTTTGCTCCGCCATGCGTATACGGAATTTTCCGAAATCCGATCGTTTCAAGATATTTCTCTCGATAAAAATACTTTTCACCGATATACTGCGCCTTTTCACGGCTGATTTTGCCCTCTTGCAGCCGCCGAAAATAGCGATTTTTCTGCTTTTGGAAGATCTTCCACGCAAAATTCGGTGCCATGATCGTTTCCTGCCGCTGCAAATTGATGTTATAATCCGTCACGCCGCGTATCTGGACGGCGTTTCCCGTCTCCCGCTGATCGGTATTGATCAACGTAAAGTCGCCGAAATGACGGATAAAACGATATGTTGCCTGTTCTGCGAGCGACATATCCCGCGAACGGGACGCGCCGCTATCCAATCCCGATTCGTCCTTAAAAAGCACGGAATATTCGGGTACCCTCGTGACCTGCGCCTCTACCTCGGGCGTCATAACGTAACTGAACCGCCCGAGAAGGTCGCGGAGCGGGATCGTAGAGACAAGACATGGAATATACCGCGCCTCCCGTTCTGCGTAGTAAATGTAGCTCTCTTCCAATGCCGCAAACTTTTCGATGGCGTCCGTGTTGCCCTCGAGCTTCCAGCGCGTCACCATGCCGTGTTGCAGGAAATAGTCGCTTTTCAGCTTCGCCCAACGGCTTGCAGCCACAGCGATCGCGATGTTTGCGCCGCCAGAAAACGTCTTGCCACACCCCGGAACGCCCGTAAGCGTTACCACGCGCGCCGATCCGAGATAGTCCATCGCCTGAACGCGCGCGACGTTCTCGTAATATTTGCATCGGACAACGTTGACGAATGTTTTGATGAAAAACACCAGCGCGACGATCTGCACCACCAATGCGACGAGCCAAAATACCACGTCCGCAATGAAGGAGACTTCCCACCGCCAACGGAAAAAGATCGAGACATCGAGAAAGGAATAGAGAAGATTCTGCCAGCCGTGATAATAATCCTTCGTCACGAAGTACGCTGCCACAAAAACCACGGCGGGAATGTAGTTATACCGCCTCGTGTTCTTGTACGGCTCCAAAAGCCGGGCTTGTTGCCGTGCAAACCACTCATCGCTGTGCGTTTTCATAGCCTTACCCCGACGAATACCCCGAGAAGGAATATGATCGCCGCGCACACCGCGATCAATACGACGACGTTGACCTTACGATCTGCAATCTTTTCCTTCTTTTTCGGTTGTTCCTGTTCCTTCTGTTCCCTGGTTTCCATATATCACAAGTATTTTTCGTAGCGGTCATCGATGGATGCGACAAATTCCTTGTCGTACTTATCGACGGGAACGCTCCAAGCGCTTTCCAATGCGTTCCAGTGCCATCCGCGTTTCTTCAACGCGTAAATGAGCTGCGGTTTCGGGCGTGTGGTGAACTTGATGAATACGCGCTCGCCCGCGTCGATCCGCTTGCGGTAAGCGTTCAGATTGTCCGTTTCGAGGAGTTTCTGCGCCTTCGGCGCGCCCTGATAGGTGCCCGCCTTGATCTTGTCGTAGATCTTCGCCGCCGTCGTGTTCTTGCGGAAACGGTATTTTTTATCCATTTCGTCGTAAAGTTCGACAAACCGCGCGGGATCGTACTGCGCGATGGGCGTCAAAGCGTTTGCGATCGTCGTGGACGATGTGAACCAACCGCGCGCGAGAGCTTCTTTGAAATGCTCTTCTGCCCGTTTCGCATCCTTTGCGCTCGTATCCTCATATTGACGCTTGCTTTCTCTAACGCTCTCTTCGATCTTTTCGAACCACGTCACAAAATCATGCGCGTCGCGGAGGATCTGTTCGCTCTTGTCGTATTTTTTCGCATTGTATCGCGCCGGTCCCGCTACCGTGATGGGAACGTGCTGCGCTTCGAGCGCAAGTTTACGCGTCCAACGCTTATGGATCTGACCGATAATCTGCTGTTTCTTGCTGTCTGCAATATCCCAACCCAAAACCCGATTGACGTAACGCTGATAATCCCGCGCGGAATTATCGCCGCGATTAAACATGCTGTTCCCGTTTGCCGTTTCAATATCCCGCCGGTTCAGCTCGGGGATCACGACGGTGCTTTTCTGTTCGGCGGGCTGTGTCTCCCGTTTCATCGGCGCGGTGAGTTCCGTTTTTCCCCCGCTCACGACCGGAACGGGCAAAGCCGATACTGCTTTCGGGAGCGCCATCTGCGGCTTTCTCGGCTCCAAAATGGGGCGCATAGGAGCGGAGGCAGTCTTTTTCTTCGAGGACTTCTTGCCCTTTGGCTTCTCTTCTTTCCGGCGAGCGCGCTCCTCCTTGCGATACGCGTTCCACGCCGCCCATGCCTCGCGCGGGCTCATACCGGATGTACTCATCCCGACACCCTCCAAAAGCCCGTACGGACGGCGCCTTAGGTCGCTTTTGACTTGCAGCATGCGGAGCTGCGTCGCCTGCTCCTCTTTTTCCTCCTCTTTAATGACTTTTCTCATGGATATGCCCCTCCGTTTTTCAAATTCTATTGACAAACTTACAGAAATTGCGTATAATTCTTATAGAAAGGTTTGTGTCTCCCTCAATATCGGGGTTGCAGACGCGGGGCTATGGACGAATCAGGTTTCGGGCAGCCGCCTTTCTTTTTTTATTGCCCTTTTTTCCGCAGCCGTTCGATAAGTTCCCACACGACAGCTTTATCTTCCGCCGATAAGCCAAGACCATCCAGCTGTTTTCCGTATAATTTTGCCTGTTCCTGCGTAATTTTCGGGCGCACGTATGCCTGTTTTTCGTCCTTCGGGTTCGGATTCTTTTTCAAAGGAATATTATTGACTCCTTTCGTCCGTTTTCCGTGAGTCACGCCCAGACTTTGTAATTTACTGCCCGTCTTGCCGAAAACATATTGCAAATGACCTTTGGCTTCTTTGGTGTTCAGCTTTCGGAACTCATCCAGATTTTTTGTTTTTTTCCTTCGCTTGCTCATTTTTGCATCCCCCCTGCCTTCATTTCCGCTGGCAGGGTTTTCCTATTTCTTTTTGGAGACAGGCTTTTCGGCGAATCTTGTGCGTTTTGCCTTAGCCTTTTTCGCTGCTTCCTCTCGGTTCATGGCGTCGTACTCTCGTGCGACAAGGTGCCGATACACCTCATGCCGCTTTTCCCCATCCCATTTTTTGACCTTATCTTTGCCATAGATCTTGCCGAGCATATCGCCCTGCGTAGCGATATTCATATAGGCTCCGTCCACGACCCGCAAAGCGTCCGTATAGTTGCTTCTCTTCCACTTCGGAATATCGTGCGACGCGCTGTTTGCGGCTTCTCTCATATTGTCGAGAGAGCTTTTCCCATAGCCGCGCACCTTGGGCGCAAAACACCAGCGGATCTCTTGGCGGATGATCTCCTTTGCCTTCTTCGTATTCGATCTTACGGGTTTACTTGCCATTTCCCTCACCTCTTGCCTTCGATTTTTCTGACGGTAATACCGCTTTTCGCAATCCTGCGCATATTCTCGGGGGTCTGATCGTAATACAGCCGCTCTTCTGTTCGGACATAGCGCCCGGGCGCGTTCTCGGATGTCACACGCGTCACGACGATCTTGTTCTTCGTCGCCCCCACGGCAGTAGCGTTCGCCAACGCCGTTCCGATGGGGACGGCTGCTTCGTTCCTCCGCTTCTTCGGGGCGGGTGCTGCACTGCCCTTCTTGTTCACGGGAACCGTAACGGCTTTTGCAGCCTTGCTCCCCACATTGCACTTTCTGCTCTTCGTCTTATCCATATATCACCTCTTATCCCTTTTCAGGGTTTTTTACTTTTTCTTGATCTCCAAAATTACTTTCACGACAATAAATACGACCATGATCACGGCAAATCCTATGAGCGAATAGCCGATCCACGGCACGAACGGCGCGCAGACTGCATATTTTTCGCCCAGCCAACGGAATAAAACGTATACCGCGCCCGTGATCGCCGTCGCAATGATGGGCGCCACGATGGATACATTCCCGGTGCGGAACGCCTTCACGACCTTCACGATCACCATGACCGCCTCCACCGCAAGCAACGCGTACATAACATAGTTGCACCACGGGAGCGCCGCCGTCAGACTCTCGTACTCCTTCGAAAGATATTCCAGCAATACGCGTACCGCAAGCGCCAACACCGTTAAACATACAGACCAGATCATCTTACTTCTCCTTTGCCGCTCCGAGCCCGATCCCTACAAGGCTCACCAATGCCAACCCGGCGAGGATCGCAACCAATGCCCAATCAAAATTCCCCGAAATCACAGGAGGCGTATAAGGATTTATGATATCGATGGGGTCGGCTACGACGGGAATGACCGTTAAATTTCCACCATCATTAAACGTTAGTTGGATAATATCAAAATTCAGGAATATCGTCTGCTGGGCAATATAAGCATTATTTGTAGATGACTTTATACTATCATTTCCCAACACACTTCTTTTTTCCCATTCGCGCAACTGAGCTGATTCGCTGCGATAATCTGTTACTGCAAATCGAAAAAATACCAGCGTTTTTTCCTGACTTTTCGCTTCGTTGTATGCCGCCCTGATTTTTTCGACGTCTGCAACCTGACACATCAGATTGTCCGAAATATTTTCCGGTGTCCCTGCAAAATCCGATTCTTTCGGGAAATAGATCGGTGCAAATTCTCGTCCCGTTTCGTCTGGAATCTTTCCAAATAACGTATTCCACAGTCCAAAATCTTTTACATTATCCCACCATGAGGGATCCGTATCGTCCCATGAGACCATTTCCTGAATATCGGCGTCGATATCGAAGTCATAGCGGGAAATTCCGTCAAAACCGCTTTGCACAATGCCACTTGCATTATTCACTTTGCGGCTCCCGTCGATATCCCGTTCGAACAAATCGGCGCTGATCGCCTTTTCTTTCACGTTCACTGTACCGTTTTCAAATGAGCGGTCATAGCTGTATATGTAATTTTCGATAGCGTTCCGCATGATCCCGCCCTGAGATTGAATATCGGCATACGGGTCATACGAATCTATATCTACTCCATTGGTATTAAAAATTAAATATAATGCTTCCATAGGAGTATCTACCGGATCTTCCGGATCATAAGTAGCATTCCATACAAATCCATCCATTTTGCTGCTTACATAGCTACCAAACGACCAAAGAATACTCTCGTCAAAATATCCTTCGCGTCCAACACCGTAACTCTGAAACCATTCAGATATCCACGGCAATTGCTTTCCAATATAGTTGCCGATCCCATTATAAAATGAATCTTCACTTGTTATTAAAGCGGGTTTGAGTTTGAACTCGTACCACTCTGCCATGATGCGTTGGAGTTTCCCATACTCCTCGAAATATCGGTCAGGTACAGTAAAATACACGGTATCCAACTGATTTTGATGTCCTGAACCAAGAGAGGACGACATTGTCCTCCAAAATGTATGCTCTACATCGAGGCTGATCGTATCGAGCTTTTCCTCCGCGATTTGAAGCGTGCTTTCTGCCTCTTTATCCGCTCCGCAGCCCTTGCTGTATCCCGTGCAGCGGTATGTCCTGCCCTTCTCTTCGTTTGCCGAATTGGAATCCGTTGCGTTTGCATCGCCCGAAAACCAAAGCTGGATCCCTGCGATATCGTAGCGGCGTACGCCATCATGCGCGGCTGCATATACCTTTGCGCGGTCGTATGCGCCCGCGCTGTTCGTCAGCTTGAATTTATAGATCAGATGATCGTCCGTATAATCCAGGATCGTGATCGCACAGTTCGCATACTCTGTCGGTTCGCCCTCCGTATCGTATGCCACCGCCATATTCACGACATTCGCGCCCGTACGGGAAGATACTTCCCGCCCCGTGGGGTTGTACACATAGAAATAGATCCCGAAATAATCCTCCGCCACCGACGCGTCGCTGCTGTATGCGTACTCCATGAATCCCGCCTCGTCGATCAGGCGGTGCCGTCCGTTCCCGTCTTTGGCATATACGGAGAGATCCACCGAGGCGAGATCCTGCTCGATGGTCGTCTGATCGTATTGCGTGAGCGCATCCGTGAGCGTGGCTGTTGCGGGCGCGGCACCCACGCCGAACCCGATCCCCGCCGATAATATACACGCCGATGCAGTTTTGAAAATTTGTTTTATCATATTTCATTCAGCATTTCAAAAAGTGTATTGATCTCTGCCCGCGTCAATCCGTCCTGACGATTGCTTTCGGCATAATCTAAAATTGCTTTTATTGCATTCACGGTCGGATGCTGACGATCCGTTTCCGACAACTCCGGATACCGCTCATTGCCGATTTCTATCAACATTCTAAATTGAGCCATTGCTATCCCATCGGGATCCCCGGTTACAACAGCAAGTTCATCATCCGACAAATCGGAATATGTTTTCAGGATGCCGGTCATCAATTCCTTGATCGAGGAGACAAACTCCTGCGCATCTTGCGACATTGCAGGCACTTCCGGTTCCTCGGGTTCCTCCGGCTCTTCCGGTTCCTCGGGCTCTTCGGGCTCTTCCGGTTCTTCCGGCTCCTGCCCGCTGCCGTCTCCGAAAATGATATGATCCGGATCGAGAATAATACTCTCCGGCGCGGTGGAGAACGTGACCGTAATGCTGTACCCGTTCCCTGCCGTCACCGTCATGGCGAACTTGTCTGCGACCGTGTCCGAGACACCGTCCTCAAGCGTGACCGTGTTCCCCTTTGCCCCGGCGATGATCTCATCCAGCGCACCGTATTCCACCGTAAATCCCGTCGCCGCGCGCGTGATCGCAAATCCCGCCGTGAAATCATCTCCCACAACGTTGCTCCACTTATACGGTTCCGCCCCGAGCGTGAACCCGAAATCCTCTGCCGCCGCGCGGGCGGTCATCGTCACGGTATAATCCGTACCGAAATCCGCTCCAACGGCGTATGTGATTCCGGAGGAAAGTCCCGTCACGCCGCCGTCGCCGTATTTCATGCCGTCCAGCTCGATATAATAATTCCCCGTGATCGTGCCGGGATCCTTTCCGGGGTTCTCCGGGTCTTCCTTCTGCCACGGGAACTTCGTGAATCCGTCCGTATAATACCATGCCGCATAGATCCCCCCTGCCAATGCCCCAAGCATTACAAGGATCAGCACGATGAGAAAAAATTTCCTGCCGCCGTTCTTTGCCATCTTTCCACCTCTCGTCTTTTCGTCTGGAGCGGGACTTCCGGCGCCCGCTATACCTTCCTTGTCTTAAAAAACCAAAGAGCTATCCGAAAGAGAAACATCCTCGACAGGAGTATAAAGATGCCCTACGGAATACGACATCGTTTTTGTGAATTTATCCGAACTCATGATAACGCCGTCATATTTCAGATTAAATGAAACGCTTACATAAATTGCATCCGAGTTATCCGGAATATTCAGAACGTTAAATGCCGTGGAATTATATTCAAAAGTGAATAAGCGTGTATGTAAATCTTCAAAACTGCAATTTGCATAATAGTCGCCGTACTTTTCAAAAATATGTGATTCCTCGATTACAGGCCTCTCATAGTAAGCAGCTATATCAGAATGAGCTTCAAGAAATTCCTCTGTTAATCCAACTTCAAATCTTGTCACCTCGATTTCAGGATCAACAGTCCCGTCGGTATATTTAAAATTCCGAAACGCAAATGTTGTCGGATAACCAGGCGAATCGGTAAATCCAAAAAGAACCTTATCAAAACCGGGACCATCAGTCCTTGAAAATCCAAAATTTGACTCGGAAGTAATGCGTTTCATATAATCCACAGTACAATTTGCTTTTATTTCAAGATTTTCATCGCACGCAACAGTTACAACAATGGGCTCACTAAATGCTCCTTTGCACTCTACGTTTGCCGTACGCGAACCTTCAGCCGTTGGAGTAACCGTCACATAGTTCGTGACCGATTTACCCGTTGCCCACGATGAAGATGGATTAGAAAACGCCACCGTCCAAACCACCGCTTGATTTTCTGCATCTGAAGGCGTGATCGTCGCCGTAATCTGATATGCGCTTTCCGCCATGGGAGAAATGCCATTTTCCTCGTAGTCCTCCGCGGCGATCTTCGTCGACATCATTTCAATGCCGTTGCTTTCGCCTTCACCGATAATCGCTCCGCCCGTTTCGGGAGTTTCTGTCTGTTCTCCGCTGCCGAACCAATTCCGGGCATGCGCGAACCAGCCGACCAGCCCTCCGCCGACACCGATCGCAAGTGCCAAAAGAATACAGCCGATCGCCTTCACCGCCGTCTTTCCGTTACTTTTCGTTTTCATCTTCCAGATCCTCGCTTATGATTGATTCATTCCGATCCCACGGCATTACCCGCAGCCTCGTCCTCTGGCTCCTGCCCGTCGTCCGGCGTTTCGTCCGGGAGTTGCTCTTCCTGCCCGTTGTCCGGTGTCTGCTGTTCGCCCTCTTCCCCGTCCGGCGTTTCGTCCGGGAGTTGCTCTTCCTGCCCGTCGTCCGGCGTCTGTTGTTCGCCCTCTTCCCCGTCCGGTGTTTCGTCCGGGAGCGGTTCTTCCTGCTGCTCGCCTCCGCCGATCCCGAACCGCGTCCAATCCCGGTACCAGTTCGTACAGAACCCCAGGATCACCGCGATCATTGCCGCAAGAATCAGGATCCCGAGTACTATCAGAACCCCGTTCCCGCCGTTCGTCTTTCTGCCTTGTGCCATTTTTCTCTCCTTCCCGTCTGATACGGTTCTTATATTTTTCCGCTATGCGCCTCTTTTTCCCTGCGCGTTCCTATACGATCCATCCCAGGATGACCGCTGCATAAGCAACGCCGCACGCTGCCAGCACCGCACATACGCCCACCCACTTCATTACCGCTCTCCACGTCTCTCGCATCTCCTTCAGGGCGGGATCCCGCTCATATCTCACCTCCTCACAGATATTTCCCCGCGAGCCGCAGCAGCTCGCGCACCGATTCAAAATTTACTTTGATGTTCCCGCAGTCATCGCTGATTGCCTCGTTCACCGCTTCCGCAAGTTCGCTCAACGCCTCGTCCAACCGCTTGGCGGCTGTCAAAAGCTGCGGACGCTCCTTTTGGAAATTCACGAACGCGATAAACTCCTCCTGCCCCATCTCTACCGTCACGCGCATGCCGTTCATCCGCTCACCTCTCCCCGCAGGCGGGGATCTGCCTCTGCGGATCCGCACGCCTGCAAGATCTCTCCGTCCTCGTTTTCGGGGATAATGCTCGGCTGCCGATACAGCAGATACACATAGCGCCGATCTCTCATGAATGCGGCACCGTGTGCATGCAGCACCGTAATACTCTCCGTCAGCTTGTCGTACCGTAAAACGGGAAACCCATCGGGCAGCGCCGCGACATCCTTTTCGTCAAGTTCCCACAATAAAATGCTGATCGTTTTCATCGTCCGCCGAGACCTCCGTCTACAGCGACCTGGAATATGATGGAGTATGCGCCGTTCATGATATCCGCTACTTCCGGCTCACCCTTCTGGGCGGCGAGCGCCGCAAGATGTACAAGCACCAACGACGCATGCGCCAGATCCGTGCTCCCGAACCCGATCCTTCTCACCTGTTCCATCCGCAATTCCGTACTCGGTATGTCCCGCAGCATATCTGTTACTTTCATTCCTTCGCCCCCTATGCAAGTATCTCCGCGGCACAATCGATCGCACGGCGCGCCGCCACCGTATTTTTCAATGTGACCCCTTCCAGATCGGAACTCATCGCCGCCAATACCGCTTCGGAGAGCTCTTCCGCCTGTTTGCGAAAGAGCTTGTCCTGCGTTCGGATGCTCTCGATCGTCCGTTCCGCACCGCGGAACGCCTGGAACCGTTCGTACTCCTCTCTTGTCATTTGCACCGTGATCATTGCTTTCCTCCCGTCTGCGAACGGTTAATTTCGATTTCCGCATATACCCGCTCGTACTTGCTGTTCCCGCGGTTGGCATACGGATCGGAAACGGAAAGAATTTCGATCTCGCCCCGGCGCTCGCAGGCATCCAAAAATTTTTTCGCCTGCTCGTTCTCTTCACGCGTGCCTTGAATCCTGATTTTTACCATGTTGCCTCTCCTATTTCCTCGCCTTGCGGCGGTTTTCCCGACTTCTCCTGAACGGCTGCCTCCGAACTGCGGCGGCAGCCGCCCATAGGAGAATGCTTTCGCCGATGCGGAGGTGCGCCCTCCCGTCAAGGGGTAACGCCGCCGCTTGCGGGCATCGGCATATCTTTAAGAACCGTCGGACAGGCGATTCGACCCGCCTTCCGGCAGGACGTCCGCCGCGGACAGCTCCGCTCCCTGCGTTCCTTCGTCACGAACGTAAAGCGCCCACTCGCGCCCGAATTTCTCTTCCAAACGGCGGGCGGCGTTCCATCGCTTGATCTCGTCCTCGTTTTGCCACGCGCAAACGCAGATCTCGCCGTTCTCCCTGATCCCGCTGCCGCTGCAGAACGGGCATTTTTGCACGGGCTCAAATATTCTGACGTCGATTCCGGCACGCTCACACGCCTTCTTGCGCTCGCCGAGAATCTGCATATATTCACGGATCAGCTTTCTCACGCGCGCATGATCTTCTGCGGCTTCCGCATCGGCAAGCGCTGCCTCCGCCTCTTTTTTTGCCTTTTCGTTTCCCGCAAACGCGGGATAGGTTTCCGCCAGCTTTATGCGCGCCGCCGCGGCGTCGCGCTTGCGCTTGCTTTCCATCCCCTTGTAGTAGGCTGTAACTTCCGATTTCAGAAGCGGGATCTCCTCCGCCTTCCCGGGCATGACCTCCTGCGCCCGACAGAATGAAAAATGAGCGGAAAGGCGCTCCAACGTAACGGGACGCTCCGTGAAGATGTTCTTCTTCCCGCCGAGCGTCTCGACCGCGTACAGCTCCCCTCTCCGCTCAGAGTAGTCGCATGCTGAAATTGTCACTTTGCCGATCTCTTCTTCGGTTGTTCCGTAAAGGGCATACACCGCGCCGACGCCATAGTTAAAGTACAGCCGTCCATCGTTCCCCACGATAGGCTGTAACCTACTGCTTTTCTTCGCTCGCGATGCTGCCATACTTCGCTCCCCTATTATTCTTGGAAATTCGCTGCCCGAAGAGTTCTGACGATCTCCTCGCGCCGTATTACGATATCGGCACTAATTCTGTATATTTACAGATTTTGCCTCATTATAAACTGTAAATTTACATTTGTCAAGACTTTGTTGTAAATTTACAGTAAAATATTTTTATGGGAGGTAATAATCAATGGCTCTTGGCGAAAATATGCGCTTTTTACGCGAGGAACATGGATACTCTCTTAAAGACGTTGAACTTCAAACAGGAATAAATAATGGCAATCTTTCTCGATATGAACGAAATCTAAACTATCCAAGCATTGAACTTTGCATCAAATTAGCTGATCTATATGAAGTCACACTCGACGAACTTGTTGGAAGAATAGATTCAGTTGCTCACAAAACACTTCCCCCTTTTTCCTCCACAGACAACTACACAGATGAGGAGAAAAAGCTGATCGCGGACTACCGCGAGCTCACGCCCCCTTTGAAACGTATGATCCAGGAGACCCTCAAAACATGGAAAAGCTCAGAGATCAACACGAAAAAACTTTCTTGACGAAATCGGATCCCGTTCTGCTTGCGCTTGGCGCGCTTTTCTCCCGCTGCGAGCATCTGGAACGAGCCGCACTCTTCGGCTCCCGTGCCCGCGGCGACTTTTCTGAACGGAGCGATTACGATATTGCCGTGTTCGGAACGATTCCCGAAAGCGCCAAACTGCAGCTGCGCAGCGCCTGCCGCGAAGGGCTCCCCACCCTGCACAAGATCGATCTTATCTTTGCAGATGAGGTCACGGACGAAAAATTTATGCAAAGCATTCTGAAGGAGGGCGTTACGTTCTATGACAAAACTGCAAAATAAATACGAAAACTATTCTGCCGCAGTAAAACGGCTGAACGAGGCAAACATTGCCTACAAGAAAAACGCCGACAACGATATCTATCAGGACGCGCTCATCAAACGTTTTGAATTTACCTTTGAGCTTTGCTGGAAAACGCTGCGTGAATTTATGCTCGATCAGGGCTACCTTTTGGAGATCGCTTCCCCCAAGGGCGTTTTTGCACTCGCCTATCAGGAGGGCATCCTCAGTGATGAGGCGCTCTGGTTGGACATGTTGGAATCGCGCAATCTGACTTCGCACGATTACGGACGAAAAACTGCCGAAGTGATCGCCGAAAAGATCAGCAACCGCTATGCAAAAGCACTTACGGAACTGAGCAAATACATCTCTTCCGCACTCAAATAAAAACGCGCTCGCTTTTTTCTTTGAAAAAAGTGAGCGAAATTCTACTTTTGTTTTGTTATAAAATTAACTCCGAGGGCGCACTTGCCCGAAAGGAGTATTTTATGACGTTTCAAGAACAAACCGAGCTGTTAATGACAGCCATCCAAAGCCTGATGGCACTTTACAGGGATATTACAGAAATTGACCGCCCCTTCGTGCGCGTGTCTTTTTCTGAACTAAAAAAAATCCCGAGCCATCGACTGCGGCTGACGCCGCGCAGAGTGCCCAGGCGGTTTTGCTCGACTTCACCGCCGAGCTGGAAAAGCGGAAAAGCCGCATGGAGCAAAACTCCATGCAGCCGATCGCGCCGCCGAATCATACGGCAAAAACGGAATTTTTGGAATTTACACCAAAGGAGATTTCAAAAATGCCGACATTTTTTAGAAAAGAATTTCGCTTAAAAGGAGGTACCGTCGCACATATTCGGCAAAAAGAAAACGGATCGTATGAGATCCGCTACCGCCGAAATGGGATGAATATTTCTAAAAGTGCAAAAACACTAGAAGTGGCAAAAGAACGGTTCATTGAGGCGCTCTGCAATTCAAAATCGAACGAAACGTCGAGCCGCATTTTCTTCGGGCAATACGCAACTCAATGGCTTGAAGTCGTCAAAAAACCGCAAGTAAAAGAAAACACTCTGGAAGACTATCGCTTCACGCTACATAAATATGTTTTCCCCCGATTCGGAAAAATGCGTTTGCGCGACATAAAGCCCTTTGACGTACAGCGCCTGCTCAATGATTTAGAGAAAAAAGGTGTCCGCCGAGGATCGGAAGGTGTATATGTCTTGCTCCGAGCCATCTTCGAATTCGCAGTGGCTGAGAATCTTATTCCTAAATCCCCTATGGCGCTTATTCGGAAGCCAAAGCATGAGACTAAACACGGGCAAGCGTTCACCATTGAGGAAGAGCGGATCCTGATCGATCGTTGTATGGAAAGCACCTCCTATTGTCGCTACGCCTTCATTCTCATGTTGTTCACTGGAATTCGCCGTTCGGAACTCCCGACCGCAGAAGTCTCGCCGCAGTGGGTAACGGTAACGTCGTCAAAAACACGGAAAGGCGAATCCGCGCGTAAACGGAAAATTCCCGTTTCCCCGATGCTCAAACCTTTTTTGCCTTTCGTTTCAAAGAGCTTCGGAAATGTCCGATTAGAAACTCTCACAGGTGTTTTCGCAAAAATGATGCCCGGAAGGCATCTGCACGAACTTCGCCACACTTTTATCACACGATGTCAAGAGTGCGGGATCAGTCGCGAATTAACCTCTGTTTGGGCGGGACATAAAGCCGACAATACTATGACCAGCAATGTCTATACACATTTCTCTGACGAATTTCAACTTGACGAAATAAAGAAGCTACGCTATTAGGAATTTTCCCCACTAAATCCCCAAAAATTACAAATCTATCCGTATAAAACTCGAATATCAAACAATTCATGGCTAATTTTATGCAGTTTTTTTTGTAAATCTGATGTATTTTTGCATGAGTAACTTTCTGTAAATCTGACGTCTTCGACTTCGGTGGTTCAAATCCACCTCTTCCCACCAAGAAAGCCCTTTGAGGAATCCTCGAAGGGCTTTCGCATATATGCAACGATTCACGGGGAGAGACAAAAATACTTCCTCCCCGAACGGCACGATCAAAGATCCTGACAAGAAAAAAAGCGGGCGGACAGGAAATCCTGTCCGCCCGCTTGCCGTTTTCAGAACAATCCCTTCAATGCGGGATACAGCTTCGTGAAGTGACGATAGCGCGCCTCGTAGTCTGCCGCGATCTTTGCATCGGGCAGAACCGTCTCTTTCACGCGTACGATGGCGGAAGCCGCCTCCTGCACGCTCGCATACTCCCCGCAGCCCACCATCGCGAGCATCGCCGCGCCGAACCTGGGGCCCTGCTCCGTCTGCGGGATATCGACGGGCATATTCATCACGTTTGCCACGATCTTGCGCCACAGCCTGCTCTTCGCGCCCCCGCCGCACAGCTTGGTGCGCGGGATACAGGCGCCGTTCTTTTTCGCCGCCTCCATGCAGTCGCGGAGCGCGAACGTCACGCCATCGAGCATGGCGAGCGTCATCTGCCCGCGCGTGGTATCGGGACGCATGCCGATGAACGCGCCACGCGCCGTCACGTCGTTGTGCGGGCTGCGCTCGCCCATGAGATACGGGAGAAAATATACGTCGTTTTTTCCGAGGCACTCGTCCAGTCCCGCCTCTTCATTTTTATAGTCGTCGGACTGCAGAATGCCGTTCACCCACCAGCTGTTGCAGCTTGCGGCGGATAAAATACAGCCCATCAGGTGCCAGCCGCCGTCTGCATGGCAGAAGGAGTGCAGAGCGTTGACCTTGTCCTCTTTATAGGATTCGGACGACACGAACAGCGTGCCGCTCGTGCCGAGCGAGATGTTGCAGCCGCCCTCACCGACAACGCCCGTGCCCACCGCAGCCGCGGCATTGTCGCCCGCGCCCGCAATGACTTTGACCTCTTTCATCCCGAGTTCTGCCGCGATTTTTGCTTTCATCGTGCCGACCACTTCATAGCTCTCGTGCAGCCTGGGAAGCATCTGTTCGGAAATCCCACAGATCTCGCACATCTCAGGCGACCAGCGGCGGTTTTTTACATCCAGAAGGAGCATGCCGCTCGCGTCCGAAAGATCGGTGCAGAATGCGCCCGACAGGCGGTAAGCTAAATAGTCCTTGGGCAGCATGATTTTGGCAATGCGCGCGAAGTTTTCGGGCTCGTGTTTTTTCAGCCAAAGAAGTTTGGGCGCAGTGAAGCCCGCAAAGGCGATATTGCCCGTCCATGCGGAGAGCTTGTCTTTCCCGACGACCTCGTTGAGGTACTTCGTCTCCTCCTCTGTTCTGCCGTCGTTCCACAAAATGGCGGGGCGGATGACGTTGTCTTTTTCGTCGAGCGCGACCAGCCCGTGCATCTGCCCGCCGAAGGAGATGCCCCTGACGGCGGAATTATCCTGTCCCGCAAGCAATACTTTCAGCCCGCGCAGTACCGCCGCGAACCAATCTTCGGGGTTTTGTTCACTCCAGCCGGGATGCGGATAGGAAACGGGATACGTTTGCGTATTTTCCGCCAAGATTTTGCCGTCCGCGGCAACGAGCAGCATTTTCAATCCGCTCGTGCCGAGATCGATGCCGATATATGTATTCATAGATTATCTCGTAAAATTTCTTTTTCAGAGGACAAAATAAATTTTACGACTTCAGGGGAACCATGCTGACACGCGCAGAGCGCTGACAGCAAGTTTCCCCTCGTCGCACAAATTTTCGCCCTCCATTATACTTTGTGCGCCTCACCCATCCTTCTCAAGCGCAAGTATGCGCAAAGGCGGGGCGCAGGCGCAGGGAAACCCTGCTTGCGCAAAAATCTTAACCTCAGAACGGATTCTCCGTTTTATAGAGAACACCCGCTGGCTTGTTGAAACCGATCTCCTCAACGCCGAGATACTTGAACACCTCGAAGAGCGCCTTGCCGAAGTGACCGAACGCCACCGCGCCGTGGTGCGGGAACCCGCCCTCGATGAGCACATGGCGGTAGAACCTGCCCATCTCGGGAATGGCGAACACCCCGATGGAACCGAAGGAATGCGTTACGACGGGCAACACTTCGCCCTGCGCCACATACGCGCGGAGATGATTGTCTGCCGTACTCTGCAGGCGGAAGAAGGTGATTTGCCCGGGAACGATATCCCCTTCCAGCGTGCCGTTGGTGACTTCCACAGGCAGCGAACGCGCCATGATCTTCTGGTACTTCATCGTGGGATTGCACAGTTTCCCCGCGCAGGTGTTCCCGCAGTGGAATCCCATGAAAGTATCCGTCAGCTTGTAACCGAACTTGCCCGCGATGTCGGTGTTATACAGTTCCTTGGGCACCGTGTTGTTGATGTCGAGCAATGTGACTGCGTCCTCGCTCACCACCGTGCCGATAAACTCCGAAAGTGCTCCGTAGATATCCACCTCGCAGCTCACGGGGATGCCGCGACCCGTTAAACGGCTGTTCACATAGCAGGGCACGAACCCGAACTGCGTCTGGAAGGCGGGCCAGCATTTGCCCGCGACCGCCACATACTCGCGGCTGCCCTTGTGCGCCTCGATCCAATCGAGGAGCGTGAGCTCATACTGCGCGAGCTTGGAGAGGATCTCGGGCTTTTTATTCCCCACGCCGAGCTCCTTTTCCATGTCCGCGACCACTTCGGGGATGCGCTTATCGTTATCGTGCTTGTGGAACGCCTCGAAGAGATCTAGCTCGCTGTTCTCCTCGATTTCGATGCCCAGATTATAGAACTGCTGGATGGGCGCGTTGCAGGCGAGGAAGTTGGTGGGACGGGGTCCGAAGGAGATGACTTTCAGCCGCTTGAGCGCATATACCGCGCGGGCAATAGGCAAAAAGGCATGGATCATATCGGCGCATTCCTCCGCATCCCCCACGGGATACTCGGGGATATACGCCTTCACGCCGCGCAGCTTCAAGTTATAGCTCGCGTTCAGCATGCCGCAGTACGCGTCGCCGCGGGAATCGGAAAGAACGCCGATGTTTTCCTCCGCCGCCGCGCAGAACATGACAGGCGCGTTCATCCGCTCGGAGAACTCCTTTGCGAGCATCGTTTCGGAGATCTCGGGGCCGAAGTTCCCCAGATACACACAGAGCGCGTTGCAGCCCTGTTTTTCGAGATCTGCGAGCGCATGCTTCATATCGGTCTCGCTCTCGACGATGCACACGGGGCACTCGTAAAGATCGCCCTTGCCGTACTTCTTCTCGTACGCCGCCATGAGCGCTTTACGCCTGTTGACGGACAGGCTCTCCGGGAAACAGTCGCGGCTCACCGCCACGACGCCTACTTTCATCTTGGGAATATTCTGCATCATTTTACCTCCGTATGAGTTCCCGTATATTGTATAATCTGCGCCGCGAACTGTCAAGTATTTGGAAGAAACTTTATTCTGCGCCTCGTTTTGGAAGACCGCGGGCGCCGTTCCGCCTGCGGAAGGCGCCGTGAGCGCCCATGCCGCGGCAAGTGTGCGCCCATGCCGCGGCAAGCGTGCGCCTCGTTCCGAATCATGGTGAATTGTCAACTTAAGTGCAACAGTTAGAAAGATTTTGATCAAACAAATCTT
>ERZ1090879.847-NODE-847-length-17862-cov-13.120458_pt1 | contig 17862 bp, 25 predicted proteins | sample MGYA00478472_ERZ1090879 | MGnify/ENA primary metagenome ERZ1090879 (study PRJEB33644, sample SAMEA5815723) | chicken gut metagenome | biome: Chicken; feature: Gastrointestinal Tract; material: Caecum | place: Ireland | collected 2019-01-01 | study: A study of the...
ATGAATTTCAGGTTCCCGTCCTCGGCCATGGTACCAAACGCCAGAGCTGCCAGGTTCAGGGCCTCCTGCTGGTTGGTGCAGTTGCCAATATCCGCTACAATGGAATCAATGACCTGTTTCTGGGTTGCCCCGCCATTCTGCCAGGAAGCGAACAGCTCCTGTGTCCGGGTGGAGAAAGAGCCAATGGACTCCCCGATGGTCCCATCCACCAGACGGGTGGTCACCTCATTGATGGCATCGTTGACCTTGTCCAGGTTGTAAGCGCCATTCTTCAGACCGTTATCCAGAAGCTGAAAATACTCCGAGGCGGAATATCCTGCCTGGGAGAACTTGCCTGCATATTCACTGAGGTTATCGCCCAGCTCATTGGTCTTATCCAGACCGTTCTGGGTGCCCACCACGATATAGTCCATAGCCTCCTGGGCGGTCAGGCCATACTGTTGCATGAGGGAGTTGACACCCCGGAGGGTTTCATTCATATCAATCCCATACAGTTCTTCCAGGGTGATGACCTGCTGGGTCAGATTTGTGAGATCCGTCTCACTTAAATCCGCCAGGTTCTTTTTGACCATGAGGACTGCACTGGCAACGGCATCCATACTCTCGCCAACGCCTGCGGAATACACCGCTTTGATCACACTTGCCGACTGCTCTGCCGCCTGCCCGGTCTCTCCAAAATAGGCGTTGACCTTGGTTACCGCATTCTCCGTATCGGAATAGGCTTCCAAAGCATTGGTGCCGATCTCCTGGATTTTATCCCCCACAGCCGACAACTGGTCCGCAGCCTGCATAAGTGCTGCACCCTTGGTGTTCTCCGCAATCTGCCCCACGTCCTCAGCGGTATTCTGGGCGGCCTCTCCGGCCTGATTCAACTGCTCGATAAGGTTGCGGATGGCCTCTCCATCATCTACCGTATCCAGAGCATCGGTAAGCTGCCGGATATCCACTTTTCCTCCGGCTGCGGACTTCCCGATCTTCTCAAGGGCTGTCCGCAACTGATCGGAATTGGCGGTCCCGTTTTTTATAGCCGAAGTCAGCCGGGTGCCAAGGACATCCGCATAATCATCCACCTGAGTTCCGGTGGCAGAGAACAGCTTTTCCAGACGGGCCGTATTCGCAGACAACTGGTCCTGCTCTGTTTGGAGCGACGCCAGGTCATTCTTATACTGATTAAGTTTCCCTCTGGTTTCCTCCACTTCCCGCTGAAATGCCTGGTACTTTTCCGCACCAATATCCCCTCGCTGAAAGGCGGCCGCCACCTGCTCCTGGGCAGACTCCAGGGCCTTTAGCTTCTCCTCCGTCTGGCTGACTGCCTGGGAAAGCAGCTCCTGTTTCTGTGCCACCAGGACCGTATTGGACGGGTCTAGCTTTAACAGCCGGTTCACATCATTTAAGGCCGACTGCGTTTTTGTGATCGAAGAATTGACGCTCTTTAACGCCTTGTCAAGCCCTGTGGTATCGCCGCCGATCTCCACGGTGATCCCCTTGATCCGGTTTGCCACTTCCCCTCACCTCCTTAAAAAAGGGCGCAAAAAAAGCCCGGATTGCTCCGAGCATGAAAAAGCACCGATTATTTCTAACCGATGCTATGTAACCATATAAAAAGCAATGTACTGGGGCGAACTAGCATTCCTCTGATGCAATGTAACACTGAGCCTCTCCGCCACCTCTACCACAGCAAACAGCTACCTACCACTCCTCAATAAATGGATATATTATCTTAAATAACAGCGTTTGCTTTCAGAAACTTTTTTACATTCTCATATTTTTTATTTTTATAGGGAATTTCTAAAAGTGTTATTCCATGATCTGTGGCATATTTTCGCTTTAGTTCATCATTTTTCTTCTGTATTTCAAATTGTTCTTTCCCCCCAAACTCATCTATGGGTTTATAATGTTGTTCCCCTTGACATTCTATCAAACACTTTATCGTCCCATCCAAATTCAAAATAGAAAAATCATATCTTAAAAGGGTTTTATTACCAACACCGTACAAATTTGGAAATGTTACCTCAACACGATATGGCACATTGTTTTCCTTTAAAATTTTATTTACAATCCATTGAAATGAAGAAATTTTATGACAATCACAATATGCCCCACTATAATATCCGTTATATGCATTGTATCCATATTCTGTAGGCGGACTAATATGAAACTGTGAGGACTTTATAATTTTTTCCTTTCCACAAAGATAGCATTTGCATCTATATAATTTATAAACTGTATAAGTTGCCCCACCTTTTTTTCTTTTATCGCACCAACTAGTCAATTCTTCATAATGTTCATCTATGCATTCTAGCACTTCTAAGGATTCATGAAATGTATGAATAAAGTCAATATCATAGTTTTTGTCAAAAACTCTTTTGTATGAAGCTAATAGTTTTTCTCTCTGTTTACTTCTTAATCCGCATTCTGCCATTGTAGGATAATCCGCTGATTGCACTATAAAGTTATGATTTGCTGCTTCTGTACAATATCTATGCTTTTTTTCAAGAAAATGATACTCATCCATAAACTGTACTATTCCGCATTTACACTGACACTTATAAAACTTCCTTTTTTTATACTCATCAATCAGACGATCAAAGTAGTCAACTGACTCCACATTTAAATTTGGCTTTCTTTTTCCCATCTGAAAATCTTCTTTTTCTTTTTCAAGTTCACTAATTTTATTCTTTGCTACTTCTTGCTCATAAACAGCATAATCACCTATAATAGTGAGGCAACCATATTTTGTTCCTATTGGCAAAGCTGCCATTTCTGGATTACAGATAGGGCATTCTCTGCCAAACAGTGTTCTTGCAACAACAGGACTTTTCCACTCATGACCCTCTCCGCATTTCCAATATACTGTTCTCGGAGAATTATATTCTATCCTTTTTGGAGACACCGGAAATCTCATCTCGTTATTTTTATTTTCATTCCACTCTTGAATTAGCTCTTCTTTTCCATTTTCTCGACACCAGATTTCAAAACTTTTTGTGCTATGTGCCACGGATGTCTCCCCCTTTCAAAATCCCAATTTATCGCTGAAGCATCAGCCTTTTCACAGCTTTGATTATACCAAGAAAAGGCTGCAAGCTCAACGAATATTAAAATTTATCAAAGTCCTCCTGGGTTGCCACTCTCCTATATTTCACGCCATCATTTGCCCGCTCGGTCCACATATCAATAACCAGACCAACCGTCAGCAAATCCAGATCGGAGATGGAAATCCCAATCTCTGTACTCCGCAGAAGGAACAGGGGCGTGGTCATCTCCCGCTCACTTCTGCCAAGCCTTTTTTTGCCTGCACATCTGTGGCAATGTTATCGCCCCACAGCTCCAGGATCTGGGGCAATACTTCATAGATGGAGAACATATCAAACTGATCCAGCCACTCTTCAATGGTAGCTGGAATGCTGTTGTCCGCATGATAGGCCATGATATAAGCCACATTCTCAAAAATCTCCAGATCCTCAATCTGAAATTCTGCCCCTTCCTTCTGGTTTCCCGTATAGGATTTCTCCAGCTTACTTAAATCTTTGAAGATATCCCTCTTGAATTTTGCCCGGTACAACCGGGGAATGGTCGCAGAGGAACGAAAGGGGATCTTCTTCCCACAGATTTCGATTTCCCGCTTGATCATACCTGCTCCTCCTCATTCTCCGTTTCTTCTGTTTCTGTCGGAGTATAAACCGATTTATACCAGTTCGCATAGGTTGTCGGATCTGTGGTATCACCAGTGCGGGCTTTTACCAGACCATCCGAGCGTGGATCTGCTGTCAGAGACAACGTCTCCGTACCCGGCTCAATGGTATCCTCCTTAGTCTCCGACTCGATAGACGGTCGGGAGGCAGAGCAGTTATACAGCACATGCCGGATTGCATTCACATCACCGTCAAACTCAAACATTAAGGCAAACTTCACGCTCTCCCCAACATCGCTCTTCTCAATCAGCACACCCTTGTCATCCTTCTTCTCCTGCAGGATATCCGTACGGAACCACTCTGGGATCAGAGCAATCTCCAGATCCCCACTGTATCCGTTGTTCGTCACAGAACGGAAATAGACAATACCATCCGCATAGAACGGACTGGATTCTCCCTCCGCATCCAGGCTGATACTCACTGCCCCCGGAATGGCCTGGGGTGTTTCATAAGAAAAGGAGGGCGTTCCCTCCTGATCCGTTTCTGTCATTTTCGCCGCATGGACGTTCTTCAGATTATACTTAACTTTATTTCCCATTTATTTCTCCTTCCAATTCAAAGGAATACAGGACCTCATACAGCTTCTCGCTTTCGATCCAGGTTTCCGTTTTGCTGTAAAAAATGCCGTAGGCATCCAGAACCGCTTCTACCTTTTGTTCTGTCTTCAGATCTTTGAAATCCGTGTACAGTTCTATCCGTACCTCATGGATCTTGAAATACACCCTGCCGTCTGCGGCAAAATGATCACTCCCTGGCAGAAGATAGCAAAGAAACGGCGGTTCCGATGCTTCCCCTTCGGCAAAGTGGTCATAGGTATAGGGGATATCCATTTTTGTAAGCATCGCTGTCAATGTTTCCATGTTTTATCCCTCCAGTGCTTTGCAGAGTTTTTCCTCCAACTGCTCAATCCCATGCTCCTCTGCCTGGGCAATGTGAGGCTGCGCCGCAACCCGGCCGCCGCCCCGCTTGGCATGACCGAATTCCAGAAGGTGTGCCAACTGATAGTGGTTTCTGGAGTGTACCGTTACTATCAGCGACTGGCTGGTTTCTTTGTTTTTTTTCACCGCCCAGCTTCTGGCATAGGCTCCGGTATTCTTCGGCGCGTTCTGCTGGATCTCATCCCGGACTTCATTCCCCGTTTCCGTGACCGCCTGTTTCACTTCCTCCACCGCTGTGTCCGCATATTCCTGGACTGCCTCCATGACTGCTGCAGAAAGCTGGCTAACAGAGATTTTCTTTCCCATCCTACCGCCTCACTTTTTGGCATTTGAACTTCACAGATTTCCGTTTGAAATTCAAGTGGTCGATGCCAAGGATGTTATAGAAAGCACCCTGATACTGGATGCGGTATTCTGTATTTGTCATAGTTGCAACCTCCCGGCACCAGCGCACAGTAAAATCGATCTTGCTGTCATCCACCACCATCCCGGCATCTGTATTTTCATTGGGAGACTCGCCACTTATCGTTGCATAACAGGAATAGACATCCGCCCATTCGTTCCGGTGATTGCCGATCTCATCCACGATCACAGAATTTTTCTGAAAGGTGATCCGGACATTCAAAAGTGCGACCTCCATCAGAATGCCTCCTTCCGGCTCCCAAACAGCAGCGCCCGCAAGGTCAGGACCAGGGCATGGTGGTCAGCCTCCTCCCGATGCTCATACAGATAAGCTGTTGCATACATCACGGCTGTCCTGGCATTCTCTATCTCGAAAAAGGTGGCTTCATCCTCAATCCGGACCACGTCCATGCACAGACGCTTTGCCGTAGCCAGAAAACTCCGGAGCAAATCGTCATCTTCCGCAAAGTCCACACGCAGATAATTCTTGATTTCTTCCAGCGTTACCACCATCATCCTCACCTCCCATATTGGAAGAAGGGCATGACAGAACATCACACCCTCCTGCTCTTTGTCATATCATTAGGCGCTCTGGCTCGTTCCTGCTTTCTGGGTCAGTACCTTCACGGCTTCAGAAAGGATCAGCTTTCCGTCCACTCTCTGAGAGCCAAAGAATCCTACCTGACCGTTTGCCGCATACAGTTCGTTGAGGCGCTTAAAAGAGCGCCCCTGGCGGTCTGCAATCCAGTAATAAGAGAAATCACCAAACGCGATGGTTTTCGCTCCGGCCGCAATGGCAGGCATATAGGCGGAAGTTTTTACCGGTCTGCCAAGGATTGTATCCGGCGTACCGGCCACCAGGGAGGGCTGCCACAGGTACTGCCCATTGTTATCCTTCAGCTTACGGATGGCTTTGATCGTGGAATCATTTAAAATCCATACCGCATTTTTACGGTACGGAGATTTCAGAGAATAGAACAGATCCATCAGTTCATCTGCTGTCACCGCAGTGGCGGATGCAGCCGTCACACCAGTTTCCGCACCACCAGAGGTAGCCAGGATTCCCAGAGGCTTTCCGGTACCGTCCCCGGTAAAGAAGGCTTCCTCCTCTTTGGTTCCGATCCTTCTCGCAAACTCCCTGGCAATATAGGACTCCAGGTCAAATACACTGTCATTTAGCAGTTCCTCGGAAACCTTGATCATCGTTCCCAGCTTGTAGGCTCCAATGGATACCTGCGCAAAGGAGTCATCGCTTTCCGTGTAGGCTCCTTCCTCATCAATCCAGGAGGCAGTTCCCTTGGATGCCACCACCGGGATCTTCCGGTCGCCGCTGGAGGTCTGGATCACATTGGCAAGCTGGCGGAAGATGTTTTCTTCCTCCAGTGCCTCCACCAGAGTACGCTCATATTCATCCGGTACCAGATAACCTCCCTCAGAATCCGTCCCGATCTGCAGCGCATTCACCACAGAAGGCATCGGTGCTTTGGAACGCATCATGTTCCAGAAGTTTTGGCGGTACTCATCTGCCGCACGGCCAGTTTTAGCCTCCTCCTTGCCATTCATAGGCTTTCCTGTCAAGGGCTTGTTCACCGGACGGTTCAGTTCTGCATCCAGTGCCTCCTGGCGTTCCAGGCGGGCAATCTCCTTACCCAGATCGGTAATCTCCTGCTCCATGCGGGTGTAGGCGGCATCATCTTCGGCAGACAGGATGCCTTTATCGTTTCTATGGGAATCCAAAAATGCCTTTGCAGCTTCCCAGGCTTTAGCGCGCTTCTCGCGCAGTTCAAGAATAGTCATAGTGGTATCCTCCTTTAATTTTTCAAAAGATTGAGCCGCTCGTAGAGACTGTCTACGGAGCGGCCCTTGGGTTTGGAATCTTCAATTTTCTTAGGGTTGGTCCTGCACTTGGCTGCAATCTTATCCATGAGAGAATTGACCACAGCGGCTTTGGAATACAGCATGGACACCGCAGGCGGCTCCATGTCCTCCGGGATCTCCGCCCGTGCCAGGACATCATCGGCAAAGCCAAGCTCCACCGCCTTGTTTGCGTCCATCCAGGTTTCCGCATCCATCAGATGGGACAGTTTAGCGCGGGACAGACCGGTCTTGATCTCATAGGCGTTGATGATGGAATCCTTCACGCTCCCAAGCATCTCGATGGCTTTCTGCATCTCTGCGGTATCACCCATGGCCACAGTCATGGGATTGTGGATCATCATCATGGACACCGGCGATACCAGGACCTTTGTGCCAGCCATCGCAATGACCGAGGCGGCACTGGCCGCAATCCCGTCAATCTTCACAGTCACGTCATGGGGATAATCCATCAGCATGTTATAGATCTGGGCAGCCGCCACACAGTCCCCGCCTGGCGAGTTGATCCAGACCGTGATATCTCCGCTGCCGCTCATCAGTTCTTCTTTAAATAGCTGCGGTGTCACATCATCATCAAACCAGCTTTCCTCTGCGATGGTACCGTTTAGGAACAGCGTCCTGGTTTCCTGCTGTGTCTCCGCCTCCGTCTGATTCTTCCATTTCCAGAACTTCTTCACCGGATGTTTCCTCCTTTCCCGGTTCGGTATTGACAAATGCTCCGGCATTTCCAAGAGGGAGCATATTGCCATTGATCAGATACAAATCTCCGCCTTCTTCCTTCGGAATCCGGTCCAGGTTTTCCAGTTCCCGGATGTCATTTGCGCTCATCCAGCCGTTCTGCCTTGCGGTGGCATATCCGCTCATCCGGCTGGCATAGTCGCCCCGGAGCAGCCCCTCTACATTGAACTTCACAAAGTAGTTCTTTTTCTCTTCCTCAGAAAAAAGCGTCCGCTGAATGGACTGCTCCCAACGCACCAGCCAGGGTTCTAGCGTGTATTTCACGAACTCCAGAGACTGCTGCTCAATATTAGAAAAGCTCGACTTTTCAAGGTCTCCGACCATATGAGGTGGGACTCTGAAAATTCGAGCGATCTCATTAATCTGAAATTTTCTGGTCTCCAAAAACTGCGCCTGTTCCGGCGAAATACCAATGGGCGTATATTTCATACCTTCCTCTAAGACAGCGATCTTATTGGCATTGCCGCTGCCGCCAAAGGTGGACTGCCAGCTTTCCCGGACACGCTGCGGGTCTTTGATGGTACCCGGATGCTCCAAAACTCCGCCGGGAGCCGCACCGTTAGCGAAGAATTTCGCCCCGTACTCCTCACAGGCAATCGCCATGCCAATGGCGTTCTTTGCCATAGCAATCGGCGAATATCCCACTAGACCATCAAACCCCAGTCCTGGGATATGCAGCACATCGGAAGGCTTCAGACGGACAACGCTTCCTTTTACCGTAGGCGCATCATCCATGCTGACGGTGTACTCGTAATACAACTGCCCATTTCCATCCCGGTCCACCGTCATCCGATCTGGCATCAAAGGATAGAGAGCAATCACTTCTCCCTTTCCATTGCGAATGATCTGTGCATAAGCGTTACCCCACAGGAGCAGATGCGTCATCAGCGTCTCCCGGAATACGAAAGAACTCATCTCCGGGTTCGGTTCATCATGGAGCAGCCTGTATAACGGATGATCCAGGGCCTTTTCCTTACCTCCATCTTCCTTATACCGGTACAGATGAAGTGGTAGACCGGCGATGGCCTCTGAGAGGATACGCACACAGGCATAGACGGCCGTCATCTGCATGGCAGACCGTTCATTGACCCGCTTGCCTGCAGAACTTCCCCCGAAGAAAAAGCTATAGGCACTGCCGGAGGTACGGTTCTGCGGTTTATCTCTGGAACGAAAAAGTCCTGAAAGTAATCCCATTTTTAATCACCATCCAATCTCAAAAAGAGCATAAGAAAAACACCTGCCATTTCTGACGGGTGTTCTCCTTGTACTGCTTGTTCTGTTTATTTGCTTTCCTTCATTTCTTTTACCAGACGATCCAAATTGACACCATCCCGGACTCCCGCCCGATAGAATAACTCATTTTCTTCCGACAGGTCTGCACTGATTGCATTGATATAGTCCCTTAAGATTTTCTGGCTCTTAGTATCTAACTTTTCTACGACACGCTCAAATGCACGTTCGATCCGATCTTCCCGATGGATCTTTGCCGGTTCTGCCGGATTTTCCTTTCGGAATTCCCCGTAGTGCATCTGCATCCGTTCTGTCACAAGCATTGCCTTAAAATCTTCACTGTCCATGTGCCACCTCCTTTACCAGCAAGGATAAAGGATTTCCTTGCAAAATAGCCATACCAGATACCACCAAAGATATCGGGCACAGACCGGTAAATAGCAACAACCCTTAGAGAAACAAAAGGCCCCGGCTGTCATACACCGAAGCACTTTTATCATTTCCACAGCGGATCGCACGGTCCAAAGCCATAATGGTGGCAACAGCTCCGTCAATCTTCTCTGTAGATTTTTCTTTATCCGCTTTAATATTTCCCGCCGGGTCTGTGCGGATATAGATGTTATCCATCATCCAACGCAGCACCGGATGCCCGCCATGGGCGATCCGCTGCTCCAGCGTCAGCTTCATCAGTTCTTTGGTAGGAGGGGACATATCCTTAAATCCCTGCCCAAAGGGAACCACCGTAAAGCCCATGCCCTCCAGGTTCTGCACCATCTGCACGGCTCCCCAGCGGTCAAAGGCAATCTCACGGATATTAAACCGTTCCTCCAGACTTTCAATGAACTTCTCAATATATCCGTAATGCACCACGTTTCCTTCCGTAGTCTGCAGGTGCCCCTGCCGTTCCCATACATCATAGGGAACATGATCTCTGCGCACACGCAGCTCCAGCGTTTCCTCCGGCACCCAGAAATAGGGAAGGATGCAGTATTTGTCATCTTCATCCTCCGGAGGGAACACCAGCACAAACGCAGTGATATCCGTAGTGGAAGAAAGATCCAGACCGCCATAACAAATCCGGCCTTCCAGGTCATCCTCAGAAACGGGAAATGCACAGGCATCCCACTTCTCCATCGGCATCCAGCGTACCGCCTGTTTTACCCACTGGTTCAGACGAAGCTGCCGGAAGGAATTTTCTTCCCCTGGATTCTGCTTGGCCGATTCGCAGGCGGCCTTCACCTTGTCGATGCCAACTGTAATATCCAACGAAGGATTTGCCTTCTTCCACACCTTCGGGTCTGTCCAGTCATCGGATTCTTCCGCCCCATAGATCACTGGATAAAAGGTCGGGTCAATCTTCCGCCCTTCCAGGATGTCTTTCGCTTTCTGGTGTGTCTCATAACAGATCGAGTTGGTATCCGTTCCCGCTGTCGTGATCAGAAAATACAAGGGCTGCATCCTGGCATCCCCAGAGCCCTTTGTCATAACATCAAAAAGTTTCCGGTTCGACTGGGTATGCAGCTCATCAAAGACCACACCGTGGATATTAAACCCATGCTTGGAATACGCCTCCGCTGACAGCACCTGGTAAAAGGAATTGGTAGGCTGGTAGATGATCCGTTTCTGTGATGCCAGGATCTTTACCCGTTTGGAAAGAGCCGGACACATCCGCACCATATCGGCCGCAACCTCAAAGACAATGGACGCCTGCTGCCGGTCGGCGGCACAGCCATATACCTCGGCCCGTTCCTCCCCGTCCCCACAGCACAACAGCAGAGCCACAGCCGCCGCCAGTTCCGACTTCCCCTGTTTCTTCGGGATCTCAATGTAGGCCGTATTGAACTGCCGGTATCCATTGAGTTTCAGCGTTCCAAAAAGGTCCCGGATGATCTGTTCCTGCCAGTCGAGCAGTTCAAAGGACTTTCCCGCCCAGGTACCTTTGGTATGGCAGAGGCACTCAATAAAAGCCACCGCATAGTCTGCCATCTCCTGACTATATACGGAGTCCTTTGCCTTAAACTTCGTTGGTTTGTATTTCTTCAGTTTCCGTATCGCCATCGGCGGCATCCCCTTTCTTTTCTTCTTCAACCACTCCCAGCCAGGACGGATCTGCCACCATGGCATCATAGGGGAGCTGCGTCCGGTCAATCAAAAATTTTGCCATTTACCACACCTCCTACCGGGCATAAAAATGGCCTGCCCTGTGGCAAGCCGTCAATCGATTGCAAAGAGATACAGAAGCCTGGCGGCTTCCGTACTCTGGAATATTCAATTATGAAAGAATCCTATTTTTTATTTGTTTACTTTTGGAGAACCTTTTCCCCGACTGCAATTTTATATCCCATAATGTTTGTGATCTCCCAAGCCTCAAAGTCTGTCGCATCCTTATCTGCTTCTTTTCTTGCCCTGGAAATCGCATCCTCCGCATCCCTGCCAACTGCAAGCATTTCTCCCCAATTCTTACCGGAAAAAATATGGTTCCATTCCCTGTAGGTCACCTTAAATAATCTAAGTTTCATAAACCGATGTCTCCTTTGTATATCCACCCGTCTGTGCTTAAAGTACAAGTTCTTTTAAATCCGTACCAAAGCTGCGTATCTGGCATAATCGTAGCCATCGCTCTCTACGGCGATTGCTGTATGCTTCGTTCCGGCTTTTCTAACCAGGATGCATAAAAACTGCCCATCCTCCACTCCGGTTTTCTGCGTATGCTGGCTGATAAATCCGTAATCCTCTATAAGGTTTTCATGGAACCTATCGTATTCTTTTTTAGATAATGTAACCTCTGCGACTACCCGGATCTCCTGGGCCTCGCCCCATCCCTTTGCTCTTTCCAGATCCTCCATCGTTTCCGGCTTTCTTGCAAAATATCCTTTCATCTGTGTACCTCCGTTTCCTTTGCTTTCCTTTTGGTAGTACACATATTCGCTCTGAATGCGGATATTATCAAGTTATTTCGGAGCATAATCTACACAATCATTTTCCAAGAAACTGTGTATTTTATCCTATATTTTCTCCGGAAAATATGGGTGCCCGATCAATCTTCCTTTCTTCCAATATCGAATTCTCAGATTTCCTTCTTCTGTTTTCAGAATCGCCGCATATGGATTAAGTTGTATTCTTAGAATAGATGGGCATTCCTGTTGCACATCTTCCAGAACTTCCTTCAAATCAATCATTTCACCACCACAATAACGAGAATACCAATATCCAAGGATATCTGGTGCAAAACTATTTTCGAATTTTTCAGCCGCATCTTCCCAGATGCCTTTTAACATCTCTCGTTTCATAATCCCCTCCTGGTTCGATGAATAATGGCGAGGATTTCGTCCTGTTCTGCTTGATCAACATCGATACTTTCCAGTGCCTCCCTGGTGCCGCAGTCCGGACAAATCAACGTTTCGTTATCCATTCTGGAAAGTGCTGGAACATCATGGTATGGCTTTCCACACCGCGGGCATATCTTAATCCTGGTGATATTATTTTCTTTCATGGCTCATCCTCCTGCTGGTTTTTATGGCATCAAGTAAATACGTTTCATCAAATCCAAAACTCCGGTAACCTTCCAGGCAGGTGGCCATATAAAATCGGCTCGGCACACCATAGGGCCGGTTCTCATGCATGATGTACACAAAGGTGTCTCTCAGCCGTATTCTGCCGCTCCGGATTCCTTTAATGGGCAGCTTCATTTCCGCCTTGTAATAAAATGTGGGGAAACCCTCATATCGGTCAAGGGCCTGCTCATCCTCCGCATTCACTTCCCAGGCTGCCACCGGAACCCGGCTGCCTTTTTTCGGCTCAATGGTCAGATAGGAGCCGGTGCGGCTGCCTTTAAAAAGCAGCTCATAATCTGGGATCTCAGAAGTCCCGATGATCCTTGCAGAAGGGCAGCGCATCCGCATCTGTCGGATATTTAAATTGCTGCCATAAGCGATGTAGTATCTTTTTTTCATTCTGGTATCCATCCTTTCCGAAGGGGTTACCCTTCTACCACCTTAAGACCGCCGAAGCGGCCAGGGGAAAGGTGGCAGGAGGCTAACTCCTGCGGTTCCTTCAAGCGGCGGCTCTACCATTTCTAAAAGCGGTATCGCCAGCCAGTCTCTTGGTCAGGATCTCCCTTGCAGTTTTGAACTCGTCCCCGATAAATCCAAGCCGGAGGAGCCAAGTCCTCATGGCATATTTTGGATTCTCATTCTGCTGAGGTTTGGGGCTTGCGGTTTTTACCGTCTTCGCCATCTGGCTGAGAGCTAGGCAAAGCTGGATGTAACTCTTAAGCTGTCCGGCATGAAGTCCGCCCCGACGTTCTGCAGTAGACTCGTCAAATTGGAAAAGCCGGAATTCAATGGTCCCTTTTGTGAATGTCGCATGATAATTGAGCATATGGTAGCGGCTGCCGTTATAATGGTGGTTTCTCCCGTAATCCTCCCCATGGGAAGTGTACCAGATGTCTGCCAGTGCTGACATGGTCTTCGGCTTCTTCCGGTTCAGGGTTTCCAAAAATCGGGGATCAACCGTCCGGCAGTATCGTCTCATCCGTCCCCGGTCGAGGTTCAGCGCGTCTGCGATCAGGCTCTCATGGCTTGCCATAATATTCGCAAGGTTGCGGAGTGTCTGCGGCGTATGGCCTTTGGCTCCGATGTGGATGTGGACTCCGCAGCCCCTGGAGGCATCGCTCTTTGCGCCTGCGTGCCGAAGCTGCCGGATCAGTTCCTGCAGAGATTCCATATCCGCATAAGTCAAGATCGGGGTAACCAGTTCGCACTCCTCACTTTCCGTTCCTTCAATACTGACGTCTTTTTGAAACTTCCATTCACGGTTCTGTGCGTCCCAGGCCGACCAAGTGCAGTACCCGTTGCGTCGTGCTGTGTTTTCATATCTGCCGGTTCCAAAGAACCTGGCTGCTACCTTCGCGGCTTTTTGCCTCGTAATGTTGTTCATCTCTACCTCAACCCCGATGGTCTGTTTTTTCATTTCCTCAATCTGCCTTGCGATTTTCTCATTCATGGTGTAATCCTCCGTTTTCGTTTTGTGTGTTTTCCCTTTCGGTGTACACATATTCGCTCTAAAAGAGGATAATAGCAAGTCAATTTGAAGGCATATATTACACAAGGATCTGGGGTAGAAATTATGTAATTTATGCCGCCCTGTCCTTATAAATCCACAAAGATTTACCCATCGGACATACGCTCAAAATTACAGCTTTCGGCATTCATCCTCCCCGTAAACTACATGGAGACCGCTGCCGTTATCCCATCGGACCATAATGGAGGCTGTATCGTCCACCCCTGTCACTGTCCCTCTTGTTCCGGTGGGTGGCGCTTGTGGATCATCCATCCGGATCAATTCCACCCGTGTTCCCGTGGGATATTCTCTACGGACACGCTCCACAATTTCTCTACTCGGAAATTTCATTTCTATCATCCTCCATCTCACGATTGACCTGTTGGATTAATATCTCGTCCAGTAAAGCCTCCGTCAGATCGGTGGTCTCATCGGCAGCTACATACATAGCGGATGGTACCGGTTCTGGCTGAAGAACGTCTACCTTATTTTTAAATGCCGAATTTCCAGAAAGGTTTTTCAAAAGGATTTTTCTCTCCATCTTGTACTCAGCCCCAATAAATCCAAGCCGCAGAAGAAAACACCGGAAAGCGTATTTCTCATTATCCACTGGCTTCTCGGTTGCCGTTACTCGCTTTGCATTCTTGCTCATCTCGCAGAGAGCAGAAATGAAGTGGGTGTAGGCGGCTGCGGAGTCTGCATCCACCTGAGAAAACCAGGGGAATACCACCCGGTCATCCAGTACCTCGATGCGAAGGTCGGTGATACCCAGGGCTTTCCGTATCAAATTCCCTTTGGCATCCAGCAGCTTTGTGAGGTTTCCCACCGCCACTTTGTCGAGCGGAATTTCCACGGTAAGCCCCACGTTTTCCTCCTGCGGCTCAGTTCCGCTTTCTTCGGATAATTCCGCCGCCCTTGCGTCAAGCCAAGTCTGCGCCATTTCTGGTGCTGCTGCAGCAATTCCGTAATTGGCCAGCCGCTCCAGAAGATTTTCCAGTATTGCATCATCAAGAATGTCGTCAAATTCCAAAGTGCCATCTTTCGTCACTGTAAAATTTCCAACCTCATAGGCTGCGCTCGGCATTCCTTTGTACTTTGGTCTGGTCTCTAAAATCTCAGCCAGAGCCGTTACCAATGCTTTTCTTTCTACTCCGGTTCTGTGAAATTCAATTTTCATGTCCATGTACCTCCTTTTGTTTCGGTACTACATTAATCACTCTGAACGTCAGAAATAGCAAGCAAATTCAACACAAAATATGTCACAACATATCATCTGGAAATTGTAAGTAGTACACAATACCTAAATTACGGTGTATTTCTGTGGGAGATGCCGAATTTCCTACTATGGATATATAGCATCCATCACACCTCCACTTCCTTCACCAGTGCGGAGTAGGGAATCTGCTCATCCCCACGGATCACATATACATTCTCTTTATCCCCAGTATCTTCCACATACCGGCGCAGAATAACGGAAGCATACTTCTCATCCAGTTCCATCATATGGCAGATCCGGTTTAACTGCTCACAGGCCATCAACGTGGAGCCGCTGCCACCAAAAGTATCCAGAATGATAGCGTTTTCCTGGGAGGAATTACAGATAGGATACCCCAGCAGATCCAGCGGTTTGGAAGTCGGATGGTTCTTGTTCCGCTTCGGTTTGTCATAGTTCCAGATGGTGGTCTGCCTGCGGTCGGAGTACCAGGAGTGTTTACCGCCTTTCTTCCATCCAAAAAGAACAGGCTCATGCTGCCACTGGTAATCGCTGCGGCCAAGCACAAGGCTGTTCTTTACCCAAATGCACACACCCGCCAGGTGAAATCCGGCATCAATGAATGCCTTCCTAAAGTTTAGTCCTTCCGTATCCGCATGGAACACATAAGCGGAGCCGCCGTTCTCCAAATGCTCTGCCATGCACTGAAATGCAGTTAGCAGGAATGTGTAAAATTCCTCGTCTTTCATACTATCGTTCTGGATGGTCAGACCATCAGAACTCTTGAAGGAAACACCATAGGGAGGATCGGTCACGATCAGGTTGGCTTTTTTCCCGTCCATCAGTCTTTCCACATCCTCCGTCCGGGTAGCGTCTCCACACAGCAGCCGGTGCCTGCCCACGATCCACAGATCGCCTCGCTCTACAAAAGACGCCTTCTCCAATGCAGCAGAAAGGTCAAAATCATCATCCTTTGCCGCCTTGTCACCTTCTGTGGCAAACAGATCCGCAAGTTCTTGCTCCTCAAAGCCTGTCAGTGACACATCAAAATCCTCACCCTGCAAAGACTCAATCTCAATCCGCAGCAGTTCCTCGTCCCATCCAGCATCTAATGCCATACGGTTGTCCGCCAGGATATAGGCTTTCTTCTGTGCCTCAGTAAGATAATCCACAAACACACAAGGGACTTCCATAATCCCTTCTTCTTTCGCCGCCAGTACCCGGCCGTGTCCGGCAATGATGTTATAGTCCCGGTCAATGATGACAGGATTGATAAACCCAAACTCCCGCAGAGACGAGCGCAACTTGGTAAGCTGCTCCGGCGAGTGTGTCCGAGCATTGTTAATATAGGGGACCAGTTTTCCCAGTGGGACAAGCTGCATCTCCGTTGTTGTCTTTCCCATCAGTCACACCTCCGTTTCAATACCTTCTGGAGCCCTTTTCTGGCATCCATCACATCACCTTTCAACGCCTGGCCACGGATGGTGCGGTACTGCTGACGGGTCAGATTCTTTTTATTGGATTTCAGCGTATCCAAAAACTGTGTTAGTTCTGTTTTCATCTACATTCCTTTCCGCGTCCTTAACAGCCGCTCCATCACATCATCCTGCGGGGTATTGCCGCTAAACTCCACCGAGCAGTTTTCCTTGACAATCTGGTAAATCTGGTACCAGATCTGGTTGACCTGTTTCATATACGTCTGGCTCATGGAAACATAAGGGGATGCAATCGCATTTCCTGTGGTGGGATGCTTTGCCAGGAAACCATACTCAGAAATACATTCCTCGCACTGTATCCATCGGCTCACCGACATGGCATACTGCTCCACAAGCTGGGAATTGACCAGCCTGTCACAGCCACGCTCCTTCAGCCACTTCCACGTTTCCTCATACACCTCCGCCGCACAAAGGTCCTTGCCATTTTTCTGTCTCGCTTTCAGATATTCTTTGATGGGCGGCACATCCGCACCTTCAAATGCAGGCGGCTCCGGCAGCTCCATGACCATGGCGGATGTGCCTTTGCTGATCTTATCCGCCAGTGCCTTGGGTTTCCTGCCAGAGCCGACCCGTGCACCGCCCCTGTTCGTACCATCTTTCGCCATGGTTTTCTCACCTCAATTCACGAAAGGGGTTAATACCCCGTTTGATTTTCTATTTTTGCGCGTTTGACCCCACGCCCGTTCCCCGGCCGCTCTGCCGTAGAGATTTTGACCGCCCCTGGCTTGACTAAATATGCGACAAACGCTATACTAAACCTGTAAATTTTATACCAAATATGCAAGGACTTATTGCCTTAATGCTTTATGCATTTGGAGTTCCAGTTGACATACTCACTCTATCATTGATGTTAGAACAGATTTATATAGCAATGAGAGGGGGACATAAAATGTCTAAAAACAGTTTACGTGCGGGTATAGTGTGCGCTTGCGGAGTGGCCGAGGCTGTCTCCTTAAAGGCAATAGTTCGAGGCGCGCATGGAGGTTCGAATCCTCCGCACTCCGTCTATCCTGGATCACTTTTAGTGGTCCTTTTTTTATTCCATCGTTCACCCCGTTTTGCATGAATTCTGGCATGGCACTCTTTGCACAGGGAAATCAGATTATTTTCCTCATGTGTCCCACCCTCTGCCAGAGGCTTGATGTGATGCACCTGCTCCGCTTTGACGAGCCTGCCGTCCCGTTGGCACCGCTCACAAAGCGGGTGTGCATTCATGT
>ERZ1090879.850-NODE-850-length-17803-cov-11.075107_pt1 | contig 17803 bp, 38 predicted proteins | sample MGYA00478472_ERZ1090879 | MGnify/ENA primary metagenome ERZ1090879 (study PRJEB33644, sample SAMEA5815723) | chicken gut metagenome | biome: Chicken; feature: Gastrointestinal Tract; material: Caecum | place: Ireland | collected 2019-01-01 | study: A study of the...
GTAAATGCCCGATGGTTGCCGCAGCGCAACACCGTATTGCGACGGTTATAAAATGAGCATTGCGTCCCCGATGCTTACGGGAGTCAGGATTTTATACCTTTCGTCAGTTTTACCGCCGACGAAATTTTTTATACTGATGTCTTTCTATTATAATGTATTAATTACGTTTTGGCAAGCGAATTGATCCTTGATAACTTCAAGGAACCTTGTATTGCCTATTCTATATATAATAATTGAGTTGCTTGATTACTTGTTTAAAGTTTGTTTTGGGGGTTTGAGCGAATAGACAAGCAATGACACTTCGTAATCGTATCCTGATGCAGGTCTTATTATGGCAACATATTCCCAATACTCTAAACCACTTAATTTATGCCGAGATTTAATACAAAGAATATCGTGAATACCTCCGGCCCACCTGAATGTATCCACTTTAATACTTTCTAACCTTTCTGACTCGCAATACAAAAAGTTATCTTTATACCCCCTATACTTTTCATATTCTTTGCAATTTGTCATTTCCTTTACCCATTTATCGTAGTCAATGCTTGTCTTTTTCTTCAAGTACTTTTCCTGAATAGCATTCAAGACATCATCTCTGAATATATACGGATTGTGGAATTTTGCTCCCATCATATTACTTTCTATGGCGTATGGTATGTTATCGTCTTTTCCGAAGATTCTGAATACTGTCGGCTCTCTTACCAAGTGACTATTTTCGTAATATCCGTGTGCCGGATATGTATAAAACCACGCGCCGCTCATAGATTTGTTGTACCACTTTCCTTTATCTCTGCCTATTCCACAGAAAGTTGCAAGACAATTTCCGGGATCTTCGTGGTGCAGCCTTAATTCTACCACATTGACCATAGTTTCGTTCATTTTATTCTCCTTCTTCATCATCTTTTTCATTATTTCTATAACTACGCTTATATTCGTAAGTTGGAGTAAAGAACCACACAGCCAATAAAAGCCATAGCAAATGCAACATATTTAAGTCTTGCGTTGCAACATACATTCCATAAGTAAAGCCAAAAACTCCTAACGTAAGAACCGCGTGTACAACAAGCGAAATAATTACAGCTATCATCCTTTTTTCTCCACAAAATAACATCAAGTATTCTTAATCAAATTTCCGTCTTGCTCTACGTATCTATCAAGCCCATCTACATAAAGTTCCTTCGTATCTTGGTCTATCCAATCGTCGGTCGTATTCTTTATTTCATACCCGGCATAATCGTTATAGTCAAGCACAATCCTTTCGTCGTCGTATGCACTTTTTGATGCTTCTGCTGCCACATCTTCGTTTTCATCCTCAACAACGATAGTGCGCTGTAAGGTTTCCTTTATATCAAAAACATATTTATTCATATTTTTTCTAACTCCTTTTTCTTATCTTCAGCATCAAATCTATTCCTATATAATTCTCGCTCTTGCCTTCCGTTCCTGCAAGATGTAAGGTAGTATGTAGACTTGCTTTTTCCGCAATAGATTCTTGTAATCTTCCCAGCATTAACTTGGTATCTTTTTGCAAGCTTGCCGTCTATATTTTCAGCATAAGCAAAGTCAACAGTATATACGCAATCGCCAACATTATATTTAGGCTGTCTGGTCAAGTTTTTATTTAAAATGCCTTTGGGTATTTGGGAGCGCAACCAACTCATAAGCCGTATTGCCAATTCTTCGTCTGACTCGAACTCTGACTCTTTCAGCTTTTCTGTATCTGCATCGAACAACGTCCACGTTATTTTAATCATCTTTGAATTTTCTACCTCTTTTGCATTTCATATAATCTTCGGTCGGATACGAGAATTCTGTCAGTACGATTACAGGTTCATCGAACTTGTCACGCATATAATCTCCACCACCTATATATGTACAATCTGGGCATTGGTCGCCACAAATACTTACGTTTCTTTTATTCTTCATAGCTATTTTTTCTCCTTTCTGCCTACTACACGAAACAAATTGTAATTTCCTTTTTCACAAAGTTCAGGATAGATTCCAAAAAGTTCATATCCTTGTTCCGTAATCGAATTAAGTACGAGTTCTAACTCCCAACCTTCACAAAACCAAACTTTGTACTTCAACATTTAAAACCTCCATTAGAGAAACATTAGAGAATTATTAGAGAATTATTCTGAATTTATCTAATCGTCAACATAACACCAAGATTGAGGAGCGCGTTTCAAGAGCATTCTCGAAAAGTCCGGACATTCAAATCGAGATTCTACGCTATCGTATTTCATACAGATGTCATACTCGCTGCATTCTTCAGCACATTTCCCGTAAACAGAGAACTCTGACAATGCTTTCGGTTTATCAAACAGTTTCGGTTCTGTTATATGCCAAAAATAGGCACGCCACTCCTCATCACCAAAGTAATTTATAATATCTTCAAGCGTCAGGCATCCTTTTTCTTTGCATATTCCAATAGCTTTTTCTTCGCTCATTGGCATAGCGCATGGAATGTCGTGCGGCACACATAAATAAGCGTATTCCGACCATTCGCTATCAAACTTATCAATTTTATCGCACACAAACGAGCCAATGACTTTGCCTCTCCCTTCCTGGTATGGTATGGGTAACGGTTGCGACCAATACTTTGTTTTGCCCTTCGTTTCGTACACCAGCACCTCAAACGGCGTTTCAAGTTTTGGAGCGGTCTTGCGCACCTCAACTGTCTTTTTGCCTCTAAAAATCAACTCGCACCATTTTGGCTGAACTGAAAGTAATATCTTTTTCATTTGTCCTCCACAATTTCATAGCCCAAAGCCTTTATTTTATCAAAAATTGGTTTAAAGGTTACGTCGTCCGTATTCCAATTTTCGCGTTCGATAATGTCTAAAATCAACTTTTGGTCTTCTTTATCGTCGGTTATCTTACCGAGCCAATACCATATAGCCTTTTCGTTTGCTCTGACTGTCTGTATATCAGGAGAGTAACTATCCTCCGCAGCAAACTTCCGGATGGTAGCAGCTTGAAGTTTTCGTATGTAATCTGCTTTAATTTTCTTTGCAATAAACCTTGAACATGTTTTTCTGTGCCCTACATTTTTGCCGATATAACCAATCCAACAATCGCAGTTTGTGTAATAGTAATCATATCCGCAAGGCTTTGTTTTTGATAATCCGACAATTCCATATTTGCACTTCAAACAAATATTCTTTTCGTCTATTGGCGTCATTTGCGGTTTCATTTTTTCTTCTCCTTTACTTTTTCTGCTTTATATCCTACTGTGTTATCATACATATTTCCTAAATACTCGTTACATCTGCAACAATAACACTTGCCTGTATTTCTTATATTTTTCAAACTGTCGTACATTGCATCGTTATCCGTTTCTTTGCCATCAAATCGTTCATTATGATATATATTACCCGCAACATAAACTTTACTGTAATATATGTCATAACCACAAAACGGACATTCTTTCAGTTCACTAAATTTCATTCTTCACCTTTCAGTTCCTTCATTTTTGCAACCGCCTCTTCATGGTTTGTAAATACTTTTACGCCGAAATCATAGTCATAAAATGTGCCATAGTTATATATCGCGCCAAAATCAATATTATCGCTTTCAAAATCTGTGTGATAAATAATCTCGTCTTTGAAAGTACCAATACTTACTATCTTAAGTGTTGCTATGCCATATTCATCATCATAAAACCACGGCATATAAACATAATCACCGATTTTTGCCTTTAACTCCACCGCATTATCCAGCCTCTTATGTATGGCGGCGTTTTCGACTTGCAAATTAAGATAATCTGTTATAAGGTCGCGTAACATTCGATGTTCTGACTTGCCGCATAAAGTATAAACAGACTTTCTTGTTTCGTTATGGACAATCATGACTTCTATCGGACTCTGTTTATTGAGCCCTTTTTCACATACTGCTCTAAAAAAATCTTCATATTTATTCATCTTTCTTCTCCTTCTCAAAATTTTCAAAATAAAACTTTACGTCATGTTCTTTTGGGATAACTAATCCGTATCTCGCAGCAATTCTATATGTTACACTATCTCGTATAAGAACCTGCGGCATACGTTCAAGATTTCTTCTAAAATTTTCTAACGTCGATGTTCCTTTATAGTGATTACAACTTCTACACGCCGGTAACAAATTACTCATTTCATTCGTTCCGTCGTGCCAATACAACGACTGAACGTGATCTATTTGCATATCTTTAATATTTAATTCGCAACCGCAATACGCACAATGTCCGTTGCATTTATCATATACCTGCTGTCGTTCTTTTGCATTAAATCTTTTTCTTTGCACTATTTTCCTCCGAAAGTTCTTTTTCAGCATTTTGTAATGCTTCTTGCTCTTCCCTTTCCATCGCAGCAACAATAGGAGTACTTATATCTCCAAGAGCAATTTTATGTGATAAGAATTTTAATGCCTTTTCTAATTTCCTAACCGTATACTTTAACTTCTTTATTTCTAATTCGTTATACAATCGCATAAATCCTTTACCTTGAACAGCAATATCAACTGTACCTTCTATGAGTGCTGGAATATCGATTTCTGTAACTATATTAGCGCCGATAAGAGCATCGACAATATCAGAAGTTATCATATCAATAGTACATACACACCAACAATGCGAACAGGCATTTTCCTCATTGCAGGAAAGCTTTTCTTTCTTTATGATAAGACGTACAACTTCCGCAATTTTACTTCTTAACTCATTTTCTTTCATTTGACTTCTCCTGATAATTATTCTTGCAATATCTTTTGCGCGTCTATTTCTGAATAAATCGTATCCGCCATAATCTTGTGCCATTTTCCGAAGCCTCTGGCCTTCATACGATTATTCTTGATGTCAATATCATATTTGACTATTCGATATTTGGGTTCGTTGTTGAAGTCGTTGCTATTACGATTTGGCACCACCCTATATGCTATGGGGTTTTCCTGATGTTTCTTGTTTATCATATTATCCTCCCATATCAACCTGCTCTACTTTGTATCCGTGTTCAAGCAACCAAGCTGATTGCTTTCTGCTCATAGGGTAAAACCTCGTATAGATATACGACCGAGGAAGTACATCTGTAAGCTTTACCCAACCTTTAACGTCGAGCAGTACATCTTCATTGATGTTATGCGCAGCGCAATATCTATCGTGAGCAAATATACAACCATATTTACTTACGTCTATAAAATTGCCTCTTCTATCTATGTATCCCTTCATATTTCCTCGTTCTCGTTTTCGCTTTTGCAATATTCTTTTACAAGTTCGTCTATTCTATCTGCCATTAATGACGGTATAATTTCTTCAAACTGATAAAAGAACTCCATCTTAATGCGCTCTGCAAATTCTTTGATTATATCTTCTACGTTTCTATAACCTTTCTTTACAAGCCATTCTGCGATGCCTGTATTATGCAAGAATTCAAATGCGAGCGGGTTGAAATTCTTTCCGATAACGTACACTTTCATCATATTCTTGCTATCTACATACTTACAAATTTCTATTGCTATATTTTCAATTTCTTTTCTGTCGTCCATATTACAACACCTCAATTCTTCCACGGCAACCAATCCTGCCTGAAATCTTCGCCCATTATTCTCCGCAGACTTTCTTTCATAAAGACTTTGATTTTGTACATATCTGCAATTGTGACTATATCGTCTATCCATTCCTTTTTGGGGATTACCTTACCTTTTCTATTTCCGGTTTCTGCTCCGATAATGACTGTCTGCGTTGTAATCATCGTCCTTCGCATATCAATCCTTTCAAGGATAGGTTCGATACTTAAAAAGTCCGTCAACTCTATATTGTCACTGATTAAATCTGCCTGTTCTTGCGTGGTTATTGATTTCCCGATAAATAATTTCGGCGGCAATTCTCCTTTTTTATGGTGGCTCATTATCTTTTGAGTGAGCAATCTCACATCTGTTTTGGTGAGAGCCAAGTACCAATGCTGATTGTTTTTCTTGATGGCATCAAGTACTTTTATCAACCATTCGTCCTTCCACGTTCCGATGTCGCTCATACTATCTATGAACACGCTTTTCGGAGTTTTGCAGCTAAATTCTTTAATCCGTTCCTCAAAGAACTGCGGCTCGTTCCAATTCTCTATCCATTTGAACCGCGTATTGATTTTTCTTGCGTAGCAATACTTACAGCCGTTAGGACAACCGACAACCGGGTTTACTGTGCAATCGCACCAATCTATCTTTGTGCTTTTCATACTTGCTCCTTTATATATTCAACCACCCTATAAGCTTGCTTAACAGTACTACATACCATCTTCTGTCGCCGTTGAAGTCGAGGTCGCAAGTTCCTGTCTGTTCTCTCTTATACCCAAGCCAATAGAGGAAATTATGCAGTCTGATTTCGCCGTACAATTCCGCGTCGCTGCAGCTGATACTGTACCCCTTATTTTCTGCATAGAATCTTATGAATTCTACCATCTTCTTGATGATGCTTTTCTTGTTCTGCTTGTATGAGTTGTAAATCGAAACACTGTCTTTGTTGAAATGCAATTTTACATTATCATCAAAGACGAGCAATGCTGAAGGGAAACTATCTATGCAGATAAATGCTCTGATTTCAATATTAGCTTTCATATCCATACTTCACCTCTTTTGTTTACATAAGGAGTCTGAATTCCGAGGGACTAACCTCGTCAAATTCTTCAATCTCTATATAAAATTCCTGATTATCTTCGTCGTTGTATTTATCGTTTAACTTTTCTTGAATTTCGCGTTGAAGTTCGCCTAAATCATTTTTGTGTTCAAATTCAAAAGGCAATATGCTTTCAAGGTAGCTTATGATACTTTCTATGCTATCGAAACTATATTTTTCTTCTATGCAGTCTGCATCGCCATCTTTCCTCGGCAAGTACCCATCAAGATAAAAAACCTCCGGAAAGAAAACGCAGCCCGGCGTATTATCGTACTTTACATAGTAACAACTACCACCTTCTTCCGCTATGTACGCAATCTGAATTTCAGGGAAGAACATCTTAACTATTTCATCCCATATTTTCATTTTTGCGCCCTACGCTGTTCTTGTCCAAAGTGTGAAAACTTTATAATCTCCTATATATTCATGTTCTACTATATCTTCTATCTTTCCTTTACAATCTACTTTTTCGTGACCGTATTACGGGAAGTACTTATTTGCGAAATCACCGAGCCATCCGGCGCCGAAATCATTTTCTGCCGTGGGCTCTCCCTCAATAATCTTTCTGAATTCGCGGTACATATTATCTACTGCGTTTATATTTTTGGAGTAAAACTTAATAGTCGTTATACACCAATTAGGCATTTATCTTCCCTCCCTTTCAACTTCTACCTGCGTAAGTTCGAGTAAGTATTCATCAGGTTCGTCTTCGCGTTCATACGATATTCTCATAAACCCTCCTTCCGCACAACATTCTATGTTCGGCTTGCAATCTTTAAGGAAGAAATCTTCGTCTGACATAACCTTATTCTTTTCTTCCTCATAAATCTTTTTAGCCGTATCATAATCAAGAGTTCTGATAAATACTTTTTCTTCGTATTCTCCATCGCATTTCAAATACTCTGAAACCCGATAATAAATCATTCTGTTCGTGTTCCAAACAGGACTTTCAAATACGATTTCGTCTTTCATTTTGGCGTCAAGATACAAATCATACGAATTGTCGCTTGTGTATTCTTCTTCGAGCCATCTCTGCATTTCGTCTTCCGATACTTCGTGATCTGCAATATCGTTAAGCCATTGCAGAAGATATGATTTTCTGACAGCAAAGATTATTTCATCATATCCGCAGCTATCGTCTTCCGTGAAATAACCACTTGCAACTAACAAAACTTTCAGATCCTCGTATAGGTTATCTACGTTTATCATACTTACTCCCTCGACTTCCCTAATGCGTCAGATAATTCTTGCAGCATTTTGTCTATATCGTCTGCATCATCTATCAATGTTCTGATAGATGACGGAACTCCATTCTTTCCTCTGCTTTCAACCCACATTTCTGCGTGTTCGTCAGCATCGAAATCGCTTGCGTATTCTATGACATCGCTTATGAAGTTATCTATCGAAACAGTAAAAATGAAGTCTTCGCCGGCTGGAGAATACTTTTCAAGTTCAACGTCTATCGTTCCTATATTTAAGGTCCAACCAAGCTTTTCGCATATACCTATTGCTTTTCTGCTTATTGTTTTGTCAACTCTTAAACTGTATTCCCTACACTTGTCTGTGTACTCTCCAAAATTCAGCATAAGAATTCCGTCGCTTAAGAGAGCCAATCCCTGACCTTCGCTGTCGGTCATATCAACCGACTCGCGCCTTAAATTCTTGATATACACATAGTCTGAAGACCACTTATCAAAGTACCTTGTCGAAAAATCAAACAAGTCTTCTTCTTCAAGATGTTCTGTTTCATATTGTCTATTTTTCCAGACTTCAATATATTGAGCATCGTAGATAAGTTCCTCGTTGTACTTAAAATTTTCAATATTGAAATTTTGCACAAACCATTCAAAGTCTTTTTCTGTATGTATATCGTTCAGGTTAGAAATTATTTCTTTACCAAAACAATCATAATACATACCTCCATTGAATTCTATCGAAGAAAGAACTTGCTTATCCGTGATTAAAACTATTTTTCCTCTTGTCATTCTATCTTCCTCCTTAACGAACAATAACTCCTCTCGTTGCCGCAATGTAATTTGCTATCGCTGTCGTCAGCTGCATACCTTTAAGAATTCTGTTCATATATATTTGGCTGTTGCCTGTATCTCTCAAAGGCTTTGAGTGGCTCTCGTAGTCGCTTATAGCAAGGATAATTCTGTACGCCGAAGATGCGTAATTCTGAACGTCGTCTGCGTTGTATGCTTGCATTAATTCGTCTACAACCTGCTGTACGCGTTCGTGTCCGCGCTCCCTTTCCTTATCTACTTCGACCATCCTTTTCTTTTCGAGTATGAGGGGTACAATTTCCTTTTCAAACTGCGCTCTCGTGAAATCAGTTCCTATAAACGCCTCTGCCTCTCGCTTGATTATTTCAATATCGTTCTGGCGTTTCATAATGATTTTCTTTGCGGTTCGTATTCTGTCGTTTGCGCTTTTGGAGTGCTGGATATTGATTTTAACCTGACTTTCTTTACCACCGAGATACCGAACCATACCATTCATACATACAACTCTTTGACATATTACCTGATACTGTACGCCCGTAGAGCCGTCAAACGAATTGTTGAACACTACAAAGGAATTGAATGTATCGTCCGCAATCTGAAAATCATCTCCTTTCAGGACAAGGAAACTTTTTGCGTAGTTCAGCGTATGCCGAGATCCCATAGATGGACCGCCAACCTCGTATCTTGCGTACCCGGCAGAAACTATATCATCTGCGACCGCAAACGCATCTCTGTTGGAAACTGCGTGATACTGATTTCCAACTACGCCCAAAAGCTGCGACTCATCGTCTGATTTCGTTACGCCAAAATGGTTTTGAACTTCCGTTCCGTCTTTGAGGTAGAGGGGAACTTTCTTTGCTGTGTAATCTATCCCGGCGGCCCATAACGCATCGTCGTATGACTTGACCTGCGTTAAATCAAGCCCTACGCCGTCAAACATACTGAAGCGTTTTAAAATCTTCATTCGTGTTTGCTGATTTGTTGCATAGTAGTTTTTTCTTTCTATCATTTTTTTGCTCCTTTCGACGCAGCTGCGCCGTTATTTATTCGTCTTCGTAATCTTCCGGATAATCTATATCCGTTTCGCTGTTCTTGAGTCCTTCAATTTCCTCATATTCTTCCTTGCAATACCCAATCCAAGGTGCCTGAATGTTATCCATACGCATCATACCTCAACCACTTCGATTTTTCTGCCGTCAAGAAGCTTATCAACTTCTTCCTTTGCTTTTGCAAGAGTCGTTGCGTCTATTACGCACGTTATTCTTCCGGCTACTTCTTCGTACACGCAATAATCATTGCGCGTAACCTTATGAATAGGCACTTCCTTGTAAAGGTGAACTGTGCAATTCCAATTAATTTTGTAGACCTTCATCTCTGCTACCTCCGACGTCCTTAAATATATTCCTTTATGTATCCGAGCATCTCTCCATCTTCCTCGCTGAAAATAGCAAGGGGAAAGCAAATATCTTTCTCATCTTCTGTGCAATCGTTGTATAATTCTTCTTTGGAGAAGTAAATCTTCATTTCAATACCCCCCTGTTTGGTAAGATTTATTTTGTATCTTCATTCTAACTTACTGAACAGTAATTGTCAATCAAAATTATTATTATTGCAGAAAAATTTTTGCAATAATACTAAATTTTATTGACCGTACAGGCATTAAAAAAGCAGGGCGTCTTTGCCCTGCTTTAACAATTCTATTCTATTGAATATCCGCACTCTTTTATGAATTCAATCGCTTTTTGCTCGTCTACTTCTATGACCGGAATATCTTTACTTATTGCCTCAAATTCAGGTCGTATGACCATAAAGTATCTTTCATCTGCTGTCTTAAACAGTTCAAAATAAAATCCGTGAATAACGGATGAACGACACAATGCTGTTGACTTTTGCGTATCAAACTTATAGCCACTTACCATTTTTTGAACAGATGGACTAACCTCTTTTTTCAGATTTCCATCGCTATGGTTTGAAACGGCGACCATTTCTATGTTATATCCGAGTATTCTTGCAATCTCTACCCATTCATCTGCACTGAACGTACCATTTTTTAACTTCGTCCAAAAAGACTGCTTTTTAATGCCCATCTTTTCAGCGACATCTTTCTGCGATGTACCGTTGGCTTCCAACGCTTTTCTTATCGTATCCGCTACCGACATTTCTTCACCGAACCTTATGTTTATCAACACCGATTATACTCCTCCTTTTGCTTTTTGTCAACTTTGAAACCTTTATGTGCCTTCAATAACAACTTTTTAATATGGGTGATTTCTATGCTGCTTGCTGCCTTTTAATCTTCTTGAGAGCCTTAATTGCGAGTGGCTGCCACTCATCGTAAACAAAATGTTCTACCTCTTGATCCGGTCTTTTATCGTGATCTGTATAGCATTGCAAGACTTTTTCTTTCTGAATGGAAAACTCTACTGTTACGAACGGTGTTTGCGGCATATCTGCAACTCTTATGAAGAATATTAACGAACGTTCTTCAATTATTCTTTTGTCATAGTCCATTTTCCCTACGCAATGATGCAAAATTTTTCCTTCTCTTTTCAAATCATCAATGCTTTTTGCAATTAAGACAATGTACTTATTTTCGTCTTTCGGTAAACATAAAAGCTGCTTGTATTTTTCTGCAACACCGCGCATTATTTTTTCTTCTTCTTCAAGTTTTTTTCTTCGTCTGTTTTCATATTCTTGGTCTATTCTACCTCTCATTTCTGCATATTGGGCAATTCTTATATCGTGCCACATTTTAAAATTAATCGGAAATAAATTTTTCGTATCGTCCATATCTATAACTTCTTTTCCGAGGACACTCAATTCCATTATAGCGCGAATGTAATCTTCGTATGACGACAGGTTAATTTTGTTTCTTGCAAGATAAGAATATAGCTTCTGCCTTCTTTCCTTTGGCATTTGCTGTTTTAATCTTACAACGTTTGGGTATTGCCAATTTAAAGAATGTATTATATGTATTCTATCGCTTTCATAATCTATTGAACTTTTATTCTTATACGCATTGATAACTGACTCTACGTTTGGCGCCTTGCTTTTTATTTCAGCAGCATTTTTTCTTAACCAAATAACAAAGTCTTTATCTTTTATTGCAAGATTTCTTATTCGAGAGCTGTTCGCATAATGACTACTGATTAACTTTGAAATCATTTCCATCTGCGGGCATTTTTTGTAGTTTTCAAGATACTTAACAATATCGCTCGTACTGAAATCAAATCCGCAATACTTATATTCAGGCAAACTATTCAAAAATTCTATATTCAAAAATTGCCTTTCGCAATTATAAATTCTGAAATACTTTTTCTCTACGCTATACCATTGCTCATCTTCATATTGATTTACAACTGCCCTTTTTCTTTCTGTATCAAATTTCTTTTCTTTATTGAACGAAACGACATATCCGCCGAGAAAACAATAATCAATATCTCTGAAATAACAGAATTCTTCTCCGACTATATGAACAGTTACTTTTTTTACATAGATACATCTATGCAACTTCCCTTTCGTTTTCTTCCGGCTTTGCCTGACCGCAACTACTGACACAGCAAGTTTTTTATGCTGAATTTCAAAGTAAGGATAATACCTAACAGACCTCGAATATTCTTCATTGTTTTCCGCTGCATATATCTTTTTCAATATATCCCGCGGAATTTCTTTTCTAATCTTCATCTTTAGTTTCTTCCATATTTTCGTTATCGTTGCCGAAATCAAACAAACTCATTTGACTTATTTCTTTTTCCTGAACAGACGCAGCCTTTTTTGTTTCTGCGATTTTCTCTTTCTTTGTTTCAGGGTTTTTGGGCGTAGCCGCTTTCTTTTTCTCTTTCTTTACATAGATTGTTCCGTCCGGATTGTACAACTTTTCGTGTATACTTTCTTCCTCGAAGTAGTGAACGGCCCAACCAAAGACAACTTCATCGTCTATCATTGCGTATGGTCCTGTTGATTGCTTTTTTGCCTCGCCGCGAGCATATTCCATAAACCCGTTTAAGGTCTTCTTTTTGATGACGATATGTTCTCCATCGTCGTCTTTTACTTTGACTTCAACACCCTTATTGATTTTTTCAACAAGAGCGTCGCTTGCATTTTCTTCAAGGTATTGCTTTATCTTTTCCTGATTTTTATTGGCTGTAACCAAATTTAAACTTACAAATTTCATATTTTACCTCCATTAGTTACCTGTTCTTACAGGCAGCACCATAAACAGACAATCATCATCCCTGATAACCGCCGGCTGAATTTTACCTACCATTTCAAGGGTGAATTTATCTTTGTCTATGCACTTGAGCGCATCTATTAAATACATTGAATTGAAGGCAATTTTTACAGGTTTTCCTTCAACTTCTGCATCTATCGTGTCGAGCAATCCGCCGCTTTCGTCAGTCGCCGTTATGGTAACACAATCGCTTTCTATATTGAAAACGCACAACTTATTCTTATCGCTATTTGCGAATATGAGGGCGCGTTCAATGGACTGCAAGCATTCTGTTTTTGACATCGTGGTCTTTGTTGCAAACGATTTAGGGATAATGTTGTTCGGATCTATATACTGCCCTGTATAGAGAACAGACATAATCGTTATGTCATTCTGCTTTACAATTAACTTATGTCCGTTCTTTGAGAGCATTAGGTCCATTTTCTCGTCATCTTTACTTATGAGGTCAGAAATAGTCTTCATTGTATAGAGAGGAACTACTATTTCCTTGTCGCCCCCATCTTTGGGCGTAATTCCTACGCTGCATAACGAAAGCCTGTACCCGTCCAAACTTGCAGCCTCAAGCTTTTCGCCGATTGTCTTTAACCTTATACCTTTCAAGATAGGACGCGTGTTGTCCTTTGCGCAACTCGCTTGCGTTTTCTGTATTACTTTCTTGAAATCCGCATTTGAGATTTCAAACCATTTATAGGTATTTTCTTTATCCGAAGATAAAGGAACCGGTGCGAGTACAGGCAACTGTACAGCACCTTTTTCATATTCGACACTTAACCTTGTGCCTTGCAATTCAAGACCTATGAAGTCGTCCTGCATTTTCTTTACAGTTTCTATAAGAAGTTTGCCCGGCACGTTTGCTGCCCCTTCTTGGTCCACTTCTGCTTTAATGGCAATACCTATTACAAGCTCGCCATTGCTTGCCTCAAAGTACAATTTGTCGTTCTTTGCGTCTATGGTTATCCCGCGCTGCTTTTCGTCTGCCATACTTCCCGGCAAAGCCTTTGCAACCGCATTAACCGCATACGACAAATCAACTCTTTCAACTCTTGCTTTCATAAACTTCCTCCAATTTTTTATTTTTCTGTCAATCAGACAGTATCAATTCCTGTTAACAAACACGTTTTATTCCGCCGCCCCAACTTCTTACTACGACATCGCCGAATTCGCTATATTCATTGCAAGTCTTGTTCCAAATATAAGCGAAGCAACGAGCCTTATCCCCTTGGAATTCTACAAGTGTTTCCCATTCTTCCTGATACTTTGTAACTATAAGCAGACTGTAGCACTCTCCGAATTCCAAATACTCGTGCGTTACTGCATAAACGAGGCAGCCGTATTCTTCTTCTACTTCTTTTGTCTTGGCAATCAGACCTTCGTCTTGGAAAGCCCAAAAACCACCATAGTTTTCAAAGAAACATACGTCATCGCGCATTGCGAAACCTGCTATATAAGGCTTGTATATCCTCATATCCTTGAGTATGCTTATTGCTTTTTCTTTCTGTAACTTCCTCATAATCTTGACCTCTTGCTTTAAGCTAAAAAGGTATTTCCATCCCAAAGTACCCGATAGGTGTCGCTGTCTTCGTAGTGATTGACTTGGTATTTCATACCATTGTCATCGTACTTTCCTGCGCTAAACCTTATAATGACTTCGTATCTTGTAAGCGTTCCGTAATATGTATCTACGGTTTCAATTTCTTCGATGCTGTCAAGCCACCATCGTTTGGTGGTAGTAAATTCATTCTTTCTGATTTCGTCTGCTATGAGTTTAAGATTAAGCTTTTTCATCTTTACACCCCGATTGGTAAGATTTATTTTGTATCTTCATTCTAACTTACCGAACAGTAATTGTCAATCAAAATTATTATTATTGCAGAAAAATTTTTGCAATAATACTAAATTTTATTGACCGTGCGGACATTAAAAAAGCAGGGCGTTTTTGCCCTTACAGTTTCTTTGAGTCTTGCTTTCTTATAGCATTATCGAGCATAAGTCTAAACCCTATGCTATAATCGCCTCTTAAATCAGAAGGTCTAAACAGCATACTCTTAATGAATTCTTCGTCAGGAATTCTGCTTGCCTTTCCTTCTATCAAATCGCCGTAGTATCTATCTCCCGAACATATCCGTTCGATTTGGTCCTTGAACACAACCATTTCTATGCCGTTTACACACACAACAGCATAACCTTGATTTACCGCAGTTCTTCCCCGGCGAACCTCTATAACGTACTTCATTTTACCTCCTCAAATATCGAATTTTTACATTCGTCTATATACTTTTTGATTGCATCTTCTTTTGAGTATCCGTAGTACTGCCTTATGCCGATGGAGCCGTGTACTACCCACGCTCCACGAATATTCAATTCTATGAACGTAACATAACCATTCATAATCATACCTCGTTAGCTGTTTACAATATAGAAATCTTCCAAGATTTCATTTTCTGTCTGACTTCTGCACTCCTCCCAATTTTCAGAAAGGAAATCTGCGAGCCTTGCTATGTTGGCATCTTGTTCGTCTTTTAGATAACAAGCGTATAACTTATTAAAAAACTTTTCGAGATCTTTCCCTCCGTGTTCTTCTCCGTATCCCGTATTGATTGCTGCAAGGAATACAAACGCATTGAACGTATCGTTATAATGATAGATTTTTCCTATATGTTCAATGGTTACTTTCATTTATTTACCTCCATATAGCTGTCGTCATTGATTGACTTCTTATCTTTTCTCGTCTTCCTGAACTTCAACCCCCATAACTCTGCTACAAAGGGTAAAACTTCATCGTGTTTGAGCCTGTTAAGGGATTCTACAAGACCTTCATTGTCGTCCATAGTAGCCCAATCTATTGCTTGATTGCGCCATTGCTCGACCGTGAAATCACGATACGTACCAAAGTCGCCGCCTTGCAAATCTTCCTGAACGTGGTACCTGATGGAATAGTCTATTCCCGTTTCGTTCGCCTTCTTGTATTCCCGTGCCTCTTTAAGCGTTTTGCAATCTTTCCCCACTCCGCAATACCAAAAGGTTTTACCACCGTCTACGCTCGTAACAAGCCTCGCGTAGTACTTATGACAGCCGTTTTGCATTTGCACGAATTTGGAAACCTTTTCTATATGAACCTTTCTTATTACTTCGACTTCCTGCATTTTTTCTTCCTTCTTTTCGCTGTTTTCTTTCTTTTTCGTAAAATTTTCCCTTTGATATAGGAACTTCTTGAGGGGATATACTTTGCATCTGTGAGGGATATTGAGAAAAAATCAGGATATGAATACCACATCATCAGTTACCTGCCTTACTGTCGTATCTCAATTTATTTGCTACTGCACAAACTATTTGTTCAAACATATATGCCCGGACTGACATACCAGCATTGCATTGCTCTTTAAGAAACTCCATCATCCAATAATCTGACGCGTTTTCTAAAAGAGTACCGACTGCCTCATATACCGTTATTGGACGTTTGCTTTCTTCCATCATCTTTTTGGCATCGTTTGTGAATTTTTCAAGCGTTAAAGGAAGATTTGCGTTGTTGTCTTCTGTTTGAATAGGCAACTGCTCCGCGTCGAGTTCGTCGTTATATCTTTCGATAGCCCACATTCGCGCATCATCTCCCTGATGACCAAACTCGTCTTCTGCATACATTTTCAGACTTGCAAGATGCTCTATTATCGTGGATTTGGAGTACCCCATATCCAACGCTCTTGCGTATAATTCGTCAGACTTTAACTTTATGTATTCTGCTCTATTCATTACAAATACCTCCTTTAAACCACGTCGTACGTTTCGTACAACAATTCTATTGCGTACTCGTCGTCCGTGAGTTCTACAATGTCGGGTTCAACAAACCCGTTATCTCTTATCATTTCCTTGCGGCTTTTGTATCCTAACTTTTCAGGTACTTCCGAGATGTTGTTGCAGTCAACGATTGTGCCAAAATCTTCTATCAAAAAGTGTTTCATTTCATTTTCTCCTTATATTCAAACGTATTGCGTTTTCGCCTTTCTGAATAATGTGCTATATTCTCGGCTCATCTTTTGCTTTAACCTTTTGCGCAGTTCTTTGACAGATGTACAGTAGTCTGTACTATCAGCTACCTCAACATTGTCTTTGTAAGTCCACCAGACGTTTCCGTCCTTATCTTTTATCCCTATTCTTACATTACGACCGCTCCACATATTGTGGTACTTGCTGTAGTTTTCTTCGCGTTCCCAAAACAATTCTCCGACTGTTCCGAGCGGCACTTTTCTTCCTCTTACGACTACAACCATCTTTCCTTTTACGACCTCTTTGGCTTTGTTCCTGTCGCAGAAAATAGCCGATTCAAGTCGTTTCTGATACGCTTTTTTGAGGTAGGCGCGGTAGTTTTCTTCCGTGATGTCTATCCGAGCGTCGCCTCCGCCGCCGGCTCTTGTGGTTGCGTATTCTACGCAGACTATTTCACCGAGTTCGGTATCTACGCATACCGCGTAAAAATCGCTGTCATCTCTGCCATTGTATTCGCGCAATTCAAGCACGCAACCTTCGTACTTCTTTACTCCGCTATAATCTATTACCGCCATTTTCTTACCTCACGCGCTCCAAGTTCCGACTTCTTTATAGTCGTGATATTCCCAGATAACAACTTCGTTATCTTTTCTGAACTGTTCGTTAGCCCATCTGCTAAAAGCTTCAGGATTAACGAAGTTTCTACTTGTCTTGTAGGTTCCGTCGCTATATCTTGCTATCCCATAAATTATGGTCTTTCTTTTCTTGCTGCTCATTTAAACCTCCGATTGATTTATTGTTTTTAGTATCTTCATTCTAACTTACTGAACGGTAATTGTCAATCGTATTTTTAATATTTTTTAAAAATTTTTACCGATTAGTAATTAAAATTATTTACCAAAAGAGCAAAAAAATAGTGCCCGCCGATTTCTCGACGGGCATCAGATT
>ERZ1090879.851-NODE-851-length-17792-cov-8.029712_pt1 | contig 17792 bp, 15 predicted proteins | sample MGYA00478472_ERZ1090879 | MGnify/ENA primary metagenome ERZ1090879 (study PRJEB33644, sample SAMEA5815723) | chicken gut metagenome | biome: Chicken; feature: Gastrointestinal Tract; material: Caecum | place: Ireland | collected 2019-01-01 | study: A study of the...
GTCCTCCCTGGCTTTTTCTGTTCTGTGAAAAATTTTTATTGGAAAAGCAAAAAAAACATAGAATTGGAAATAATAGAAATATTCTGAAACGTATTGGAGGAAGAAAAATGGAACAGAGAAGATTATCAGAATATTCCGTAAAAAAATTCCAGGAATATTTAGTAGAGGAAGAAAAGAGCAACGCCACTGTCGAAAAATATATCAGAGATATCCAGGCGTTTATGAAATTTGCGGATTGTGGAGAGGTAAAAAAGATACTGGTGATGGATTATAAGCAGCAATTGATTGCAGATGGGTATGCGGTACGTTCTGTGAATTCTATGCTGGCAAGTATCAACAGTTATTTGACTTTCATGGGATGGGAAGACTGTAAGGTAAAGTGTCTGAAAATGCAGCATCAGATTTATACGGAAGAAGATAAAGAATTAACGAAAGAAGAGTATCTGCGCTTGTTAAAGGCGGCAAAAGACCAGCCGCGGCTGTATCTGACCATCGAGACCATCTGCGCTACAGGAATCCGGGTATCCGAACTTCAGTATTTTACCGTGGAAAGGGTGCGAAACGGTGAAATTTCGGTTTCTTGTAAAGGTAAAAACCGCAAAATCCTGCTGCCTCGGAACCTGCGAAAACATCTCCTGGCTTATGCCGGCAGACAAAAAATTTCTACGGGCAGGATTTTCGTGACAAAAAGCGGTAAACCAGTGAACCGGAGTAATCTATGGAATCAGATGAAAAAACTGTGTAGTATCGCAGGTGTAAAACCGGCAAAAATTTTCCCCCATAATCTGCGAAAACTTTTTGCCAGGACTTTTTACGGAATTGAAAAAGACATCGCTAAGCTGGCAGATATCCTGGGCCACAGCAATATCAACACCACCCGGATCTATATTGTCAGCACAGGCTCTGAGCACAGGAAAAAACTGGAAGGATTGGGGCTAGTGGTATAGGGTTGTTGTACGAAAAAAATACCACATAATATCAATTATGTAGTATTCAGGAACGCTGCAGTACATACTATTAAATTCATTTTGTAAATAATAGCACAGCGGCAGAAAAAAATCAAGCAAAGAGAGGGGAGATTTTTCCGGCTTACTTCGTCCTTTTCTTTCTGAGGATGATGAGGCATACAGACATACCTGTAAAATCTTTTGGCAACGGCTATGAGTGACGAATATCTTCATGTCCGCATGGGGAGTTATGCTGAATTTTATTTGAAACGGCGTTCTTCTAAAGTATGGGATCTTACATAGTTCCTGTTTTTTAGGAGATACGTTCTTTTTTATGCCCGGAAAACGGATTGAAATACTACATAATTGATATTATGTGGTACTGAGATATGGAATCATACAGGGAAAAAGGCTGCAGATATAAAGACATGGATGGGAGTTGATCAGATATAGAAAGAAACAAAACAGATAGAAATAGAAAGGTTGGTGAGAAATCATGAAAAAAGAAAGGCTGTATAAACTGGGATACAGCCCGAAGGCGAAAAAGCATAGACCCAGGTGGAAAACAGCCGCAGCTTGTCTGACTGCAGCAATACTGGCAGGCAACGTCTGCGGAGGAACTCTTTCCATAAATGTTCAGGCAACTGGACTAGATGAATCTCAGACAGTAGAAGAAACGATAGAAGATGAACCGATGCAGGTTTACGATTCGGAAGAAGGATCTGAGGACAAAAATCTACAGAATAGTGATTCAAATATGGAAGAGGAAGAGTCCCTTCAGGAAGACCTGGGAAATGAAAATTTCCCATCAGAAGAAGCATCCGACTCACCTGAAGAAGAGGAAATCTCCTCGGAACCAGAGGAACTGACCGGAGATGTGACGTCTGGAACGGAAGTTTTGGGGGAGACAGACTTAGCCGGGCAGCAGGAAGAAATAGCGGATGAAAGCGCAGATGTAGAGACCAGTGAACAATGGGAGAAAACATTGCCCCAGCCGATTCCTGAAAAGTGGGATGAAGCAGTAGTTGCCGTGGCAGAAAGCCAGATTGGTTATCAAGAGAGCCGGAGAAATTTCCAGCAGACGGATAACGGCGAAAAACAGGGATATACCCGTTATGGAGCCTGGAGTGGAGATGCGTACGGAAAATGGGACAGTTCCTTTGTATCCTTCTGTCTCTATTACAGTGGAGTTGAAAATATGCCCCAGGATCAGGACTGCCAGAAATGGGTAGAAGCTCTCCAAGAAATGAAGGATAGCCTGTATCGTGTAAAGGGAGGAGAACTTCCGCAGACCGGCGATCTGATCTTTTTCCACAACAGTGAGGAGGATGGCGATACGGCAGACCATATAGGAATCATCACAGCAGTGGCAGAAGCCACGGCAGATGCTCCGGCGAAAGTCACTGTAGTGGAAGGAGACAGTCAGGATCAGGTAGAAGCTAACGAATATCTTTGGTCTGACCCCCGTATCCTGGGATCTGCATCTCTACCCCCACAGGAGTCGGCGGCAGAGAACGAACATCTGGAGCTGGATAATCAGTTTACTTATGCGGATGAAAACATCCATGTAGAAATCACCATACAGGGAGATGCTGTGAAAGAGCAGAAGGAAACTTCCCTGGATGGGACGTCTGCCGGGGAAGTTTCTATGAATGTTACTCCTCTTACTGAGGATCAACCGGAATATCAGGAGGTTACATCTTATATTACAGAAAACGGCGGTGACGAAAATGTAATCAATGTCTCAGTAATCGGCCTGGAATTTATTTATGAGGGACAGCCTCTGGACGTTTCTTCTTGTGAGATTGCTGCAGAAGTAACACCGGCAGATAAGCTGCAGGAAGCAGCTGATGCCATAGAAGTAGAAGGGGAGATCGCTGAAGAGGCAGAAGTGGGCGTAGAGATTGCTGCTCTTCAAAGTACTGGGGAAGGAAGAACAGAGGTAGCAGACAGCGTTATCCTGGAGAAGGATGAAGAGACACTTCCTACTATGACACTGGCTCTTAATGCGCAAAAACCCATGCTGCAGCTGGTGGCACGTTCTGCCCTGAACCCCCACTTCACCGTGCAGTACTATGCGAACCTTGATGTGGTAAAGCAGGACGATAGCGGCTTGCTCCGAGTTATCGACACGACGGGCGGCAAGCTTCCGCAAAACGGTGTTGGAGTAACAACAAAGGGGCTTGTGCTGCAGGACGAAGGCAACAACAAGTACTCAATCGCCACCGAAAAGAAGCTTACCAAGCTTTACGAGCAGAATGAGTACGATTATTACAATGCGCCGAGTCTGGACTACTTCAATATTCTCGACAAGAACGACAACTATGAGATTGCAGAGGTGTGGGTGCTCAAGGGCGGTGACCCCAACAGCACGAATCGGAGCGATTGGACCATCTATCCAAATGACGGGACGCTGCATTTCACCAACAGCTCTGTGTCAGTAGGCGGTAATACCATCCAGATTTCCGATGGTACGGTGATTCGACTTGTCGCAGAGTCAACTACTGCGATGCACCAGAACGATGCCGTGTTTTACGATTACGACATCACTGATGGCAACGGGAATGTGACCTCCATGAACATCCAGGCGCCTCAAGGTATCAATAGCGCCGAAAACTATAAGGGCACTGGCGTAAAGTTTGCGTTTGGCAACAAGAACACCGGTACGGGGCTTGGAGAGATCAAATGGAACGGTCAAACGCTCAATGCGTTTAACTATAACAACACCTTTGATGATAAGGAGAACCTGCTGGGAGCAACCTTTGGGCTCGTGAAAGGCCTCGACAGCAGCGGCAACCTTCAGTACGCCGACGGCATTATGTATTTGCCGCTGTTCGGCGAGGGCAATGCCACAGGGAAAACGACACATAACGGCTGGAAACTTGGGTTTGATCGTTCGGGTGATACCTATACGCTGAGCATGGTCAGTGATGCGAATAACCAGACGTTGCTGACTGGGCTCGACCAGTTCAATCACCCTAATAACACCGATCAGACGTACGACCATATTTGGACGAACAACTTCTGGCCGATGGATACGTATCCCGGGGCAGATGGATTGACGGGCACGTTTAATCACTACGATCCTGACGGCGATGCCATGGCGTCTGAGCAATATCACACCGGCAGCAGCGGTGGAACAACCGCATACTATCCTGCCAGCGATGATGGCGTTCCACACAACAACCTATTTGGCATGCAGTATGCCGTTGAATTCGAATTAACCGACGACTATGTTGGTCCGCTGGAATACTACTTCTTCGGCGATGACGATATGTGGGTTTTCCTGACTGATCCGCAGGGCAACTCCACTCTCGTGTGCGATCTCGGTGGCGTTCACAGTTCGCTCGGCGAATATGTGAACCTGTGGGATTACATCGCTAAGGGTTCGGAAGGCAAGTACAAGCTTTCCTTCTTCTATACCGAGCGCGGTCTTTCCGGATCGAGCTGCTACATGCAGTTCACCCTGCCTTCCGTGTCCTCCATTCCGATCACCCACGACACCGGTCAGCTGAAGATCGAGAAGCAGGTCGTTGGCTCCGCCGACGAGAACCTGGAGTTCTCGTTTGACCTCACGCTGACCGACGCCAACGGCAATGCGCTTATCGATGACTATTCGATCATGCGCTACGCAGCGGATGGAAGCACGTCGGCCGAGCTGATTCAGGGTGGTAAGGGCTCCTTCAAGCTCAAGGCCAATGAATACGTGATCATCGACCACCTGCCATATGGCACCAAGTACGCCATCACCGAGACCAATGTGTCTGGTGGTTGCACGGTGAGCAATACGGTGAACAGCGGACAGGTCGATTACGACGTAACCGCCGATGGTCAGATTCAGAACGGCCAGAACGGCAGCGTCGTCTTCACCAATACCTTCCGCCCCAAACTTCCGAACACCGGCGGTACAGGTACGACGCTCTTTGTGTTCGGCGGCATGTTCCTGATGGGACTTGTGTATGCGGGCATTGTATACAGGAAACGAAGAGGCGTGTACTAAGTGCATGAAATGACAGATATTAATAGATTTAAGAAGGAGATATCAGCAATATGAAATTATTGAAAAAATTAGCAGGCATGCTGCTGGCCATGATCATGGTACTTTCCATGTCAACAGTAGCCTTTGCGGCACAGGGAACAAATGATAACAGCGGTTCCATTACGATTAATGATGCAGTTGAAGGACATACTTACAATGCATACCAGGTTCTGGTACTGGAAAGCTACAACACAGATGCTGGAGCATATTCTTACAAAGCTAATGACGATTGGAAAAACTGGCTGGAAAGCCAGACAAAGTATGTTTCTATTGATGCTCAGGGTTATGTGACATGGGTAAAAGATGCAGATCCGGCAGCGTTTGCCAAAGCGGCCCTTGCGCACGCAGAAGAGAACAAGATTACTCCGACTGATGCAAAAACAGCAGATGGCACAACTGTGAAGTTTGAAAAACTGAACCTTGGTTACTATCTGGTAGATACGACGCTTGGTACACTCTGTTCACTGGATACAGCGGTATCAGATGTTGAAATGTTTGAAAAGAATGAACAGCCTCCGGTCAAGAAAGAGGTTAAAGAAGATTCTACAGGAAACTGGGATGACGAAAATACTGCTGAGATCGGACAGACTGTAGAGTTCCGTTCAACTATCGGTGCAAAACCGGGGGCACAGGGCTATGTTCTTCACGATGTGATGTCCGGAGGACTTACATTAGATCCGGACTCAATTGAAGCAACAGGGCTTAAAAAAGGTCAGGATGCAAACAGCGGAGACTATCATGTTGTAACGACCGGCCTTTTAGACGGATGTACATTCGAGGTTGTGTTCCACCAGTCCTATCTGGATAAGATCACAACGGATACGGATATTGTAGTTACATACAGTGCGGTGATAAATGAGAATGCACAGGTTTCTCCTTCTGCTAACCCGAATAAGACTACATTGAAGTATGGCGAGGGCAGTAAGTTTGAAACACTTCCTTCTGAGACAAAAACCTACACCTTCAAAGTTGACGTTGTAAAGACAGATGACGATAACAAAGTTCTCAACGGCGCTCAGTTCAAACTTTACGATGCAAAGACCGGCGGAAATGAGATCGCATTAGTCAAAGTTTCCGATGGCGTATACCGTCTTGCAAAAGATGGTGAAACAGGTGTGAATTATATCACTACAGTAAACGGTGAGCTGGAGATCAAGGGCTTTGACGCCAACACCAATTACTATCTGGAAGAGACCAAAGCTCCCGATGGATACAACAAGCTGGCGGAGCGTGTTGAGATCCCAGTAAAAGAAGCGAACCTGGAAGCGTCTGTTTCCAATGGCGTATGGCAGAACGGCGGCGTGCATATCGTCAATAAGACTGGGGATGAACTTCCTAGCACAGGCGGCATGGGTACAACCGTGATCTATATTGTCGGCGGCGTGCTGGTAGCAGGTGCGGCAGTTCTGCTTATACTCCGCAGCCGCAGAAACACTGAAAAATAAGAGTACATAAATGACCAGAAAATTTTCTGAGATTCTCCCGGAGATCATATCTCCGGGGGAATTTAAAAAGGATATACAACAGGAAGGAGAACCTTGCATGAAGAAAGGCAAAATAACAACGATCCTATTGCTTGTGATTTTTCTTGCAGGGCTGTCCTTACTGCTGTATCCCACTGTCAGTAATTTTTGGAACTCCCTTCATCAGTCAAGAGCAATTGTGGATTATACCAAACAGGTGGAGGAGATGGGACAACAGGAATATGACGACATGTGGGCGGCGGCAGAGGCTTATAACCAGTCCCTGGCAGAAAATCCAGACCGCTTCACAATGTCCCGTGAAGAAAAAGAAAGATATAAAGGGCTGCTGGATATATCGGATACAGGAATGATGGGATATCTGGATATTCCATCCATACATGTATCTATGCCGATTTACCATACCACTGAGGAAGGGATACTTCAGGTGGCGGCAGGCCATCTGGAGGGAAGTTCTCTTCCAACAGGGGGAGCCGGGACACATTGTGTGCTGTCTGGTCACAGAGGATTGCCAAGCGCCAGGCTCTTTACAGATTTGGATCAAATGGAGGAGGGAGAAGTGTTCACTCTCCGTATCCTGAACCGGACTATGACCTATCAGGTGGATCAGATTCTGATTGTAGATCCTTACGATATGGAGCCTCTTGCCATTGATCCGGATCAGGACTACTGTACTCTGGTTACCTGTACGCCTTATGGGATTAATACCCATCGGCTTCTTGTCCGAGGACATCGGATTCCCAATCTGGAATCAGAGGAAGAGACGCCCGCAGATGTAGAGGTGATCTCCGGTGATGCGCTGGTTTTGATCGGGATAGCGGCAGTAGTTCTTTTCTTGTTAGCCGCCCTTCTGATATGGAAACGGATTCATTCTCATAAGAGAGGAAAGTGAAAATGAAAGAAATATCTCTGATAGATTATCTTGCCTGGCAGATGGGTCTTGAGTATGTCTCGGATCTGCGGATGCCAGAAAATCTGAAACGGGAAAAATTTCGCTATGTTTTGAGCAAACAGATTTTGTCAGGAAATTTTTCGGACAGAGACTGGCTGGATACCTGTGAATATCTTACAGACAGGAAACCTGTATCAGCAGAACAGGCGAGACAATACCTGTTGGATTATGTTAAAGGAGATTTCGCATAAAAAGGGAATTTAATAAACAGACCGGGAAGTACCGGTGAAAAGTAAAGGAGGAACCTCTATGATGCGTAATAGAAACAAAATAGTTGTAAGAAAAAAACCTTTGGCGGCTCTGCTCCTTGCAGGAGTTGTTCTGCTGGGTATGTCGGTTCCGGTTTCTGCAGATGAGTTGGATCTGGAGCGAGGGGGCAGTGTGACTGTTCAGCTGGAGGATCTGGATACGGACAGAAGTCAGGTGAAATTTAATCTGTATAAAGTGGCGGATCCGTTTCTCGATCAGGGAAATCTTTATTGGAATCTGGATGAGAGATTGGCGGATTCCAATGTGGAATTGAATGATCTGGATACTGGAGACAAGGTACGCAGAGCAGCAGAACTTCTTGAAAAAACAGTGGCGGACAGTGGGATTGCTCCAGTCAGCGGCGTTACAGACAGTCAGGGAGAAGTTTCTTTCCGGGAGCTCGTGCCAGGCATGTACCTGCTGGGAGGTACGGAAGGCAATTATGGTATCACAGAGGCTTCCCTGGTAAGTGTACCGGGACAGGAACGGGATGAAAAGGGTTCCATGATCGGATGGATATATGATGTGAACTTAATCCCTAAGGCAGAGTCACAGAAAACCCCGGTTCCGGAGAAGCCGGAAAAACCAGATACACCCGTGTCAAATACTCCTGGTCGTCCGGTATATAAAGTACAGACAGATGACACTTCTTCTATAGGAAAGTGGGCTGGTATCTGTCTGTTGGCAGGAGGGACTTTTTTTCTCGCAGTTACCGCAAAAAGAAAATCTAAAAATAAGTAATAAAAATGCTGTCATTAAGCAATAGCAGGAATATTCTTGATATTGCTTAATAAGACAGCATTTTTGCCCTTCAGGCCAGTCCTTTCTTAAAGCGGATCATCATCTCTCTGGTCAGGCTCACGTCATAGTCGTCATAGGGGATCTCCTCTCTTTCAAACCACTGGGCCTCGGACAGCTCGTCTTCTTCCAGGACGATCTGATCACTGCCCTCCAGGTCGCAGTAAAAGCCCATCAGCAGGCTGCTGGACAAAGACCAGGGCTGGCTTTTATAGTATTCGATATTTTTTACCTTCAGTCCCACTTCTTCCATTACTTCCCGCTTTACCGTCTCTTCCAGGCTTTCCCCGATCTCTGCAAAGCCTGCGATCAATGCATAACGCCTTGCCGTGCCGCCGGCATATTTCGACATCAGCAGCCGGTTGCCGTTTCGCACGCCTACGATCACCGCTGGAGAGATCTTGGGGTACTCGGTATTTTTGCAGTGGGGGCAGTACATCATCCTTTCTCTGGCATCGGGTACCAGGGGATGGCCGCATTTTCCGCAGAATTTCCGGCTTTCATACCAGTTATGGAGCTGATAGCCGGTGATCAGGGCAAAGCCGTTTACCTGAGGTCCAAGATTCCGGAAGATAATGATGTCCTCCATGGTATACCCGGGAAGCGCATCCAGAGATTCCTCCCGGATAAGATAATAATTTCTCTGATCAATGGAAAATAAATAGGTATAGGATGTATAAATCCGGGGATAATATTCTCCGGTATACTGAAAATCCGGGAAAGAAAAGGTATCTCCCATCACTTTTACCAGTACTTTTCGATCACGAAAGAAAAGAATATAGTCATTGGCCTTTGGCGGCACAGGATGATATTCATTGCGATAGCAGTGGCTGCCAAGATCCTGGATCATAAATATAACCTCCGTTTTCTATACAGATTCCCATAGGATCTGCTGTTGTTTAAAGTATTTCAGAACAAGTTCATCCCAGGCATGGTCCAGGGATTTGTCCAGTGTAAAGGTTTTCAGAGACGTGCCTGTAGTACAGGTAAGGTGAGTTCCGTCATATTGAAAATTCAAAAACAGACCGAAAATCTCCCCAGGTTTATAGGACAATCCGCTTCCAGCAAGGAGCTTTTCTGTATTTTTTCTGGACAGGCGGAAGATGATCTTAAAATGGAGAGGGGTTTTCTTCCCTTTTATGATGGAAAAGCAAAAAGGTTTTATATCTCTCCACAAAGCGTAATCTCGTTCTTCTTCCTGAAGCCGGCGGTTTTCTTCTGTGTCAAAAAAATCTTTGTGGAGATCCCCCTCGATGGAGTAGGTTACAGAAGTAGTTACAGAGGCTTCACTGAGCCAGAAAGAGTCAAAGGCATTGCCGATCAGCAGCTTTGCCATAAAATCTTTAATATCCTGAATTTTTACAGCAATCATATAAATACAGGCCTCATTTCCGATAAGTTTACAGGGCGGCCCAAAGAAAAAAATTCTTATCAGGCCGGACCAATAACAGTATAAACGAAAAAAGAAAAAAATCCTAGAGTTTTCTGTGAAAAACCTTTTCAAATAGAAACAGGTGTGTTATGATAAGACATGGTATTAAAAACTACATAAAGAGGTTGTGAAAAATGAGTTATAAAATTATTATAGATAGCTGCGGGGAGCTTTTGGAAAGATGGAAAACAGATGAACATATTGAGCGAGCTCCTCTTACATTAACCGTGGACGGAGAAGATATTGTAGATGACGAGACTTTTGATCAGGCTTATTTTCTGAAAAAAGTTGCAGCAAGCCCAAACTGTCCAAAATCTTCCTGTCCTTCTCCGGAAAAATATATGGAGGCCTTTGACTGTGAAGCAGACCACGTATATGCAGTGACGCTTTCTTCTAATCTCAGCGGTTCTTATAACAGTGCGGTGCTGGGAAGAAACCTTCTGCTGGAGAATAAGCCGGAGAAGAAGATCCATGTATTTGATTCCTGTTCCGCCTCTGTAGGGGAAACCCTCATTGCCCTGAAGATCGAGGAATGCGAGAAGGAAGGCATGGAGTTTGAAAAAGTAGTAGAGACAGTGGATAAATATATAGAATCCCAGCACACTTATTTTGTCCTTGAAAATCTGGAGACTCTGAGAAAAAACGGCAGACTCAGCAATCTGAAAGCTTTCGTAGCCAGCGCTCTGAAGATCAAGCCGGTGATGGGATCCACCCCTGAAGGAACGATCACCCAGCTGGATCAGGCCAGAGGGATCAATAAAGCTCTGGTAAAGATGGTAGATTATGTGGCAAAAGGCGCGGCAGACAGTAAAAATAAAGTTCTGGGGATCACCCACTGTAACTGTCCGGCCAGAGCAGAGATCGTAAAAGAAGCCATATTAAAGCGTATTCCTGTGAAAGACGTGGTGCTCCTGGATACGGCAGGGGTCAGCACCATGTATGCGAATGACGGGGGCATCATTGTAGTTATCTGATAACAAAGAAACGGATTTTTGTCAGGAACCTGTTCCGTGAAAAACCTCTAAGAGGTTTGATGCGGAGCAGGTTTTTTTGTGTAATATGCCTGAGGGCCCGGGAGATAAATAAAAAGAAGTATACATGTAAAATAAAAGCATGGTTCACCCGTTGACAATAGAAAACTGGAATGTTATATTTGGATTAAATCTGTGTAAAATCTAAGTGACAGGAGGAAAACAAAAAAAGAAAGAGAAGAATGCTGATGTAATGCGGCTTAGATGGTTTTCCGGCTGTCATTTTTTGCTGGAAAAAATGATCATCAAAATAAAAAATGAAAGACAAAAGAGAGAAAGAGGAGCATTTATGGATATTTCATTTTCCTATTTTTTCCAGGAAGTCATATCAAATCCCATACTGTTTATTACAGTGGCATTGACCCTGGGAGTTATTTTTGTAAACGGATGGACGGACGCGCCAAATGCCATTGCTACTTGTGTCGCTACACGGAGCATGAATGTGCGCCATGCCATCTGGATGAGCGCAGCCTTTAATTTTCTGGGCGTTCTGGTTATGACGCACATTAACAGTTCTGTAGCTGCCACCATCAGTAATATGGTGGATTTTGGCGGTGAAACAGACAAAGCCCTGGTAGCTCTGTGCGCCGCGCTGTTTTCTATCGTAGTATACAGTGTAGCGGCTTCTGTATTTGGCATTCCTACCAGCGAAAGCCACAGCCTGATCGCCGGCCTTTCCGGAGCGGCCATCGCGGTGCAGGGCGGTATCGGAGGCATTAATTTCAGCGAATGGGTGAAAGTTCTCTACGGTCTGGCATTAAGCCTTGCCCTGGGATTTATAGTGGGCTGGGTGATCTGCAAGGGAATTACTCTGATCTGCGGAAGGATGGACCGGAGAAGGACCAATTCCTTTTTCCAGAAAGGGCAGATCTTCGGCGCGGCTTTTATGAGTTTCATGCATGGGGCCCAGGATGGACAGAAATTTATCGGGGTTCTGTTTCTGGGAGTTGCCTTCTGTAATGGACAGAACAGTGTGGAAGGAATGCTGATCCCGGTATGGCTGATGGTGCTCTGTTCCGTTGTTATGGGCGTGGGTACCAGCGTAGGCGGCGAGAAGATCATCAAGTCTGTGGGAATGGATATGGTAAAACTGGAAAAATTCCAGGGATTTTCCGCAGACCTGGCGGGAGCCTTCTGTCTGCTGCTGGCCAGTGTATCCGGTATTCCTGTATCTACCACTCACACAAAGACCAGCGCCATTATGGGGGTGGGAGCGGTAAAACGTCTGTCAGCGATCAACTTCGGTGTGGTAAAGGACATGATGCTGACCTGGATCTTTACTTTCCCTGGCTGCGGACTGATCAGCTTCATCATGGCAAAAATATTTATGATGCTTTTTTAGGAGGATAAACAATGGCAAGAAAACAGGATGCGTATTATTTTGATAATTTTATAGCATGTGCGGAAGAATCCTGCCATGCGGCCAGTCTGCTGCGCAAGGTGCTGGGAGATTTCAGACCTCAGGAGCTGGAAAAATATCTGGGAGAGATCCACGAGATCGAAAACCGGGCAGATGGGAAGAAACATGAAATGCTGGACCGACTGGCAAAGGAATTTATTCCCCCTATTGAACGGGAGGATATTGTAGAATTAAGTCAGCATATTGATACGGTAACGGATAAAGTAGAGGATGTGCTCCTTAGGATTTATATGGGAAATGCCCAGGAGATCGAGCCGGATGCTCTGGAGATGACAGATGTGGTGATCCAGTGCTGCGAGAAGGTCCGTGAACTTCTGACAGCTTTTGCAGATTTCCGCCGTTCCAAAAATCTGAAAGATCTGATCATCCAGATCAACGCGCTGGAGGAAACTTCAGACAAGCTGTTTATGCAGAGTATGAGAAAGCTTCATACAGAGTGTACCGATCCTCTTCACATCATTGTCTGGAGAGAGATCTACATCTATCTGGAGAGATGCGCAGATGCCTGTGAGCATGTGGCTGACACGGTAGAGAGCGTCGTTATGAAAAATTCATAAGAAATAAAAAGGCTGTCACATTGATCAAAATCGAGAATGTATAGATATTCCTGACATAGGACAAATGGGACAGCCTCTTTTATGGGGAAAAGTAATCATCCAGCCATACAGTCCGGAGTAACCCTGCTTTTGGGCAGGAAAAATCTTTTGCGAACTGGGAATTGACAAAGGCTGGAAAATCATTTATAGTTAAGAGGCTATGGGATACAAAGTTCGACAGAGGTTCCATGCAAATATTTTCGACCACCTTTTGGGTTAAGGCCATACGGACAGCCGGGTCAACTGCCGCCAGCAGCAAGGGCTGCATTATTGATTGAGTTAGAAGCTCAAATTTTATAAGTTGGTAACTTTACAACCAGTGCATGAGAAAGGTGCACATCAACTTGTGAAACGGTCAATAAGAGTAGTAAAAGTGAGATATTTGCTATATAGACTCTGAACTTTTGGGTTCCATATTTTTTTGCCATAAGTTTCCGGAAGGGGAACTTTCAGAAAAATGAAAAGAATGTGGAAAGATCACGCAAGTAATGTGCCGAAATGCAGATTGCCTGCGTTTTTTATTACAGGGAAGAATAAGCGGGACCTTCCCTGTATTGATTCTATAAGTTAAAAGGAGTTCCTGATATGGGCGAAAAATTAAGGTTATATGGATTTAATAATTTGACAAAGGCGCTGAGCTTTAATATTTACGACGTCTGTTACGCCAAGACAGCCAGAGAGCAGAAGGACTATATTGCCTATATTGACGAGCAGTATAATTCTGACCGGCTCAGGACCATACTGACCACACTTACAGATATGATAGGCGCCCAGGTGCTGAATATCGCCCAGCAGGATTATGAACCCCAGGGAGCTTCGGTAACCCTGCTGATCGGGGAGGGATCCATGATCCCGGCAGGAAGTACCCAGGTGGCCCATCTGGATAAGAGCCATGTGACGGTCCACACTTACCCGGAATATCATCCGGAGACCTGTCTGGCTACTTTCCGCGTAGACATTGACGTGGCTACCTGCGGAGAGATCACCCCCCTTTCCACCCTGGATTATCTCATCGGTTCCTTTGATTCGGATATCATTACCATGGATTACCGGGTCCGGGGATTTACCAGGAGCGTAAACGGGGAGAAATTGTTTATGGACCACAAGGTTGCTTCTATCCAGGATTATATTGACAGCCGTACTCTGGAAAGATATGACGCTGTGGACATTAATGTATATGAGGCGAATATTTTCCATACGAAGATGATGGTGAAAGAGATCGACCTTCAGAACTATCTTTTTAATACGGATATCTATGAGCTTCCGCCAAAGAAGCGGCTGGATATCATGAACAGCCTGCGCAGGGAAATGATCGAGATCTTCAGCGGGCGGAATATTTACTAGAAATTAGACGATAAATATAAAAGCGAAAGCAGATTGTATGAGCAGGAGGTGGGCATATGGGAGAGATATCCCAGGAAAACGCCCCGATTTACGAGGCATTGGAAAGACTGAGAAAAATGAGGGTGGTACCTTTTGATGTGCCGGGACATAAGCGAGGAAGAGGAAATCCGGAGCTTGCCAGGCTTTTAGGGGAAAAGTGCATGAGTATGGATGTCAATTCCATGAAACCCCTGGATAATCTCTGCCATCCTGTGTCGGTGATACGGCAGGCAGAAGAACTGGCAGCAGAGGCCTTTGGGGCGGCCCATGCTTTTTTAATGGTAGGAGGGACTACTTCCGCGGTCCAGGCTATGGTCCTTTCTGTGGCTAAACGGGGGGAGAAGATCATCCTCCCCAGAAATGTCCACAGGAGCGTAATCGGAGCTATGGTCCTGTGCGGAGCTGTTCCGGTATATGTAAATCCCCAGTGCAACGACCGGCTGGGGATCCCTCTGGGAATGACGGTGGAAGATGTGAAAAAGGCTATTGAGGAAAATCCCGATGCCAAGGCAGTATTGGTAAATAACCCTACTTATTACGGGATCTGTTCTGATATCAGGAGCATTGTGAAGCTGGCTCATGAACATGGTATGTACTGTCTGGCAGATGAGGCTCATGGAACCCATTTTTATTTTTCCGATCAGCTTCCGGTGTCTGCCATGGAAGCGGGAGCCGATATGGCCGCAGTGTCCATGCATAAGTCAGGAGGAAGCCTTACCCAGAGCTCTCTGCTCCTTATAGGTCCTAAGATGTCGGAGGGGTATGTTAGGCAGATCATCAATCTGACCCAGACCACCAGCGGTTCCTACCTTCTCCTTTCCAGCCTGGATATTTCCAGGAGAAACCTGGCTCTGCGTGGAAAAGAGACCTTTGAGAAGGTGAGAAGCTATGCAAAATACGCCAGAGGGGAGATCAATGATATCGGAGGATATTATGCCTTCTGCAGAGAACTGATCAACGGGGACAGTGTCTATGACTTTGATGTGACCAAGCTGGCGGTCCATACCCTGGACGTAGGGCTGGCAGGGATTGAGGTTTACGATCTTCTCCGGGATGAGTACGATATCCAAATAGAATTCGGAGATTTTGGAAATTTCCTGGCTTATCTTTCTATCGGGGACAGGAAGCAGGATATCGAGCGGCTGGTGTCCGCTCTTGCGGAGATCGCCAGAAGATTCGGAAAAGAAAAGGTGGACCTTATGCCCCAGGAGTATGTGGATCCTCAGGTAGCGGTGTCTCCCCAGGATGCGTTTTACGCAGACAAAGAGACTGTGGAACTGAAGGACGCGCCGGGCCGGATCTCAGGGGAGTTTGTCATGTGTTATCCTCCGGGAATCCCTATTCTGGCCCCCGGGGAGCGGGTGACACAGGAGATCCGGGAACATATTGAGTACGCCAGGGAAAAAGGCTGTACCCTGACCGGGGCAGAGGATCTGGAGATCCGCCATCTTAATGTGCTGAAAGGAGTATAGACATGGATTTTTGGTTTTCTGAAAAACAGACGAAAAATGTTAAGCTTTCTATCCGGGTAGACCGGCAGCTTTACAGCGGCCACAGTGATTTCCAGAGGATCGATGTGTTTGAATCCCCGGAATTCGGCCGGTTCCTGACTCTGGACGGTTATATGATGCTGACGGAAAAGGACGAGTTTATCTACCATGAGATGATCACCCACATCCCTATGGCGGTACACCCTCATGTGAGAAAGGTCCTGGTCATCGGAGCCGGAGACGGAGGCGTTGTCCGGGAACTGGTACAGTATCCGGAGATCGAGAAGATCGATCTGGTGGAGATCGACGAGATGGTAGTAGAGGTATGTAAGAAATATCTGCCTCAGACCGCCTGCCGCCTGGAGGATGAGAGAGTGGAGATCCACTATGAGGACGGACTGAAGTTTATCCGCAGATGTAAGGATGAATACGATCTGATCATTGTAGATTCTACAGATCCTTTCGGCCCGGGAGAAGGCCTGTTCACCAGGGAATTTTACGGGAACTGCTACAAGGCTCTGAAAGAGGACGGGATCATGGTAAACCAGCATGAGAGTCCTTTTTACGAGGAGGACGCTCTGGCCTGTCAGCGGGCCCACAGGAATATTACCGAGTCTTTCCCTATCAGCCGGGTGTACCAGGCCCATATCCCCACTTATCCTTCGGGACACTGGCTTTTCGGCTTTGCCTCCAAGAAATACCATCCCCTCCGGGATCTGAGGGAAAAGGAGTGGAACGACAGGGGGCTTGTTACCAGGTATTATACCACCACACTGCACAAGGGAGCTTTTTACCTCCCAGCATATGTAGAGGAGCTTTTAAAAGATGTTGAGAACAAACGTTGAGACTTATTTGGAATGTGACAGAGATTATGAGGAAGCGGATATCGTGCTTTTCGGAGCGCCTTTTGATTCCAGCACCTCATTCAGGCCGGGGACCAGGTTCGGCAGCAGCGCCATCCGCCATGAATCCTTTGGACTGGAAAGCTACAGCCCTTATCAGGACCGGGATCTGAGAGATTACCGGATCATGGATTCCGGGGATCTGGAACTGAGCTTTGGAAATACAAAGCTGGCTCTGGCAGATATCGAAGAACGGGCACAGACTATACTGGATGATGGGAAGATCCCGTTTATGCTGGGAGGAGAACATCTGGTGACTCTGGGAGCTTTCCGGGCAGCAGTAAAAAAATTTCCGGATATCCATATTATCCATTTCGACGCCCACGCAGACCTGCGCCAGGACTATCTGGGAGCGGAGCTGTCTCATGCCTGTGTGCTGAGAAGATGCTGGGAGCTTGTTGGAGACGGACGTATCCACCAGTTTGGGATCCGTTCCGGAGACAGGGAGGAGTTTTACTGGGGAAAGGATCATGTGGAAACCAGAAAATTTGATTTTGCCGGTCTGGAAGAGACTTTGGATAAGCTGAAAAATGTTCCTGTTTATTTTACCCTGGATCTGGACGTGCTGGATCCATCGGTATTTCCGGGAACAGGTACTCCGGAGCCGGGAGGAGCGACTTTTGAGGAACTGCGCAAAGCAGCCACTCTGGTCTGCCGGAAGGGAAATGTAGTGGCTTGTGATGTGAATGAACTCAGCCCTCACTATGATCAGAGCGGGGCTTCCACTGCTGTGGCCTGCAAGATCGTCCGGGAGATGCTCCTGGCACTGGGATGATAGAAGCAAAGATACCAATAAGTGAAAACAGGAAAAAGATAAAGAGCTATATATAAATGTAACAGCCGAAAGTTGACGGCTAAAAAAGAAATCGGAGGAAAAAATTATGGGAAAAGCATTGATCATCGGATGCGGCGGCGTAGCTTCTGTAGCTATTCACAAATGCTGCCAGAACAGTGAAGTATTTGAGGAGATCTGTATTGCCAGCAGGACAGTGTCCAAGTGCGACGCTCTGAAAGAAAAACTTCAGGGAACCACTAAGACAAAGATCACCACTGCCCAGGTAAATGCGGACAA
>ERZ1090879.852-NODE-852-length-17770-cov-8.613943_pt1 | contig 17770 bp, 14 predicted proteins | sample MGYA00478472_ERZ1090879 | MGnify/ENA primary metagenome ERZ1090879 (study PRJEB33644, sample SAMEA5815723) | chicken gut metagenome | biome: Chicken; feature: Gastrointestinal Tract; material: Caecum | place: Ireland | collected 2019-01-01 | study: A study of the...
CATATTAATGTACGGCTTTCCGGAGCGGTAAAAGAAGGTAAGTATGCAGTATACAAGATTCGCGAGATCGCCTTTGGAGGAGGAGCAAAGCTTTCCGCAGAGGATGGATTTCTTCAGTTTATGATCGAGCGGCTGCTGTCCAGCGACGCTCCTTCACAGGAAGTCCCCGATGAAGATGAGGAAGAAACAGGAGACAGCATGAAGCTGACCAGTATCCAGAGTATTACGGATTTTATCACCTGTGCGGGAAGGACTCTGCCGGATAATATCCGTCTCTGGGCCAGAAGGAATCTGGCAGTTGCCAAGTCCAATGAAGTATCTCCCGAGGAGAGGCGCCATGCTCAGAGAGCCCTTTCCATTATGATGAACATTCAGTGGAAGGGAAACTATTTTGAAGCTATTGATCCCGATGAGGCAAGGCGGATCCTGGACGAAGAGCTTTACGGTATGGAATCTGTGAAGCAGAGGATCATTGAGACCATCATCCAGATCAACCGTACCCACACACTTCCTGCCTATGGCCTTCTGCTTATCGGTCCCGCGGGAACGGGAAAATCCCAGATCGCCTATGCAGTGGCCCGGATCCTGAAACTGCCCTGGACTACTTTGGATATGAGTTCCATTAACGATCCGGAACAGCTTACCGGAAGCTCCAGGATCTATGCCAACGCAAAGCCGGGGATCATCATGGAAGCCTTTTCCATGGCAGGAGAGTCCAATCTGGTCTTTATCATCAATGAGCTGGATAAGGCGGCCTCAGGAAAAGGAAACGGCAATCCGGCAGATGTGCTCCTGACTCTTTTGGATAACCTGGGCTTTACCGACAACTATATGGAATGTATGATCCCTACATCGGGAGTTTATCCTATTGCTACAGCTAATGACAAGGATCAGATCAGCGCCCCTCTGATGTCCAGGTTTGCAGTGATCGAGATCCCGGATTATACGGCAGAGGAGAAAAAAGTGATCTTCTCAAAATATGCCCTTCCAAAGGTGCTAAGGCGGATCGGCATGGAGGAGAAGGAGTGTACCCTGACCCCGGAGGGACTGGAGGCAGTGATCGAGCTGCATAAGAATACCAGCGGTATCCGTGATCTGGAACAGGCGGCAGAACATATTGCGGCGAATGCCCTGTATCAGATCGAAGTGGATCATGTGAAGACGGTGACCTTTGACGGAGAGATGGTGAGGAAGCTTCTGGGATAGAAGCTTTCTTTAATAAAACATTCTCCGCTGCAGTGAGAAAAATAGGAAAGGGGAGAAGAAAGCGGATGAAAGCCATTTATCATCTCTGCGGAAAGATCAGTCTGCTCTGCTATATATTCATATTGTACCAGATATGGCATTTGTGCCAGTTCGGGGGGATCAGAATGCACCTGGCGGTGCTTGTGCCGGTGGGAGCTGTGTTTCTGGTCAGTTTTGTTTTGTGGCTGATCTCCAGAAAATATATAGGAACAGGGAAGAAAAGAAGCCCTATGCAGAGGAAGTTTCTGTGGGCGGAAGGGATTGTGGCGTCTATTGCTACGGCTTATCTCATCGGCCGGATCATCTACGCTGGGATTCCCTATAATGGCGCCCTGTCCTGGGAACTGGATCAATGGAGAAACCAGAAGGAAGTGGTCCTGGAACATGACAATTTCTTTGCGGACGGCGTGGAAGGAGTCCTTGAGGATCTGGATGAGGCTCTGGATCTGCCGGAGGACCTTTACATTGTCAATCAATATCAGATGACTTTTGATGAGAATGGAAAGATCAGATCTATTTATACATTCCTATATGGAAAAGATAAGAATGGAAAGACCAGGACTTTTCTCATCGACTATGAGGAGAGCAGAGGCCGGGATATGACCGTCAGGATCAATGGAAACGCAGAGACAGATTTTGATGAAGATAAACGTCTGGCCCCTATGCTGACGATCCTTGAAAATGCTTCCTGTGAAGAGACGGTAAAGGCCTGGGCCCAGGCTGATATGGGAGATGAATTTGAAATCCTGTATATGGGAAAGCGGTCTTTCGATTCTTTGGAAGGGCTGGAATATCTCTCCGGAGATGTGGATGGAGACGGCATAACTTTTGGTGACAAGGCTATGCAACAGATGCAGGCAGGCGGGAAGATCCAGGGATTTGAGGTGTCTCTCCATATCCCGGCTGCAGATTATGTCACCCCTGTCCGGTATATTATGGAACCGGTGTATATAAGCCAGGAAACTTTGGATCAGGAGCAGGAACAGCAGCAGACAGAGTCTGCCAAAGAGGCGGAGACCTGGAGTGTGGATAATACAGATGGAACCATGTATTTCTTTCTGAATGATGATCTGGGCTGGCGGCTGGTGGTGGCGGACGCTGCGGCAGGCAGCAGATTTTACCAGATGGAAAAGACGGAAAACGGCGGAACTTCCTGGGAAATGGCCAATAAAGATCCTTTTGGAGGACAGATCGGCGTCACAGAAGGACTTATATTCTTTGATGAAAACTTCGGGTTTGCCGGTCTTACGGGAGCCTCCCAGTCTTCTTCCAGTCTGTATATGACCAGAGACGGGGGAGAGACTTTTACTCAGATACAGCTTCCTATGGACTCTGTTTCCCAGATTCCGGAGGAGGGAACAAAATATGGACTTACGGTGAATGATTATGATTATATAGGTATGCCCGAAGAACAGGATGGAACTCTTACAGTTCTGGTGACAACAGGAGCCGGAGAACAGGAGGGGATCCTGTTTCAGTCCTCGGACCAGGGAGCGACCTGGGCCTATGAAGGAGTTTCCCAGCCGTAGAAAAACAGTTGATCCGGCCGGGGCTGCAGGATTTTTGGAATTTTCGGAATTTCTACAGACCTTCCGTCTTCGGAATCTGTGGAACATCTATGTGCAAAATGTGATAGATGCGCAGAAGACTGAAAAATCAATGAAGCTTATGCTGCAGTGCGCACCAGTGAGGTGGGAAACTGGCAGGGAGATCGGGCAGGAGATTCTGGAAATCCCTTTTCAGTCCTTGACGGAGCCATATATTGTGATAAAATGTTTCTGTAGAAACAGTTTCTAAAGAAACTATTTTAAATATAAGAGAACCTGTTCAAGGATCTTAAAGAAAGGGAGAGGAAAATGGGAAGGACTACAGAATTGTTTATAGGACTGCGGAGTCTGTTCCGTCTGTATGATAAGATGCTCAAAAGGGTCTGCACAGAGCATGATCTTACCCTGGTGGAAGCGGATATTATCAGTTTTCTGCGGAATAATCCGGAAAAAGATACAGCGGCCGATATTGTGGAGTTGAGGATGCTTTCTAAAGGAGCAGTATCCAAGGGCGTAGAGGCGTTGATACAGAAATCATTGCTGGAACGGATCCCGGATATGGAAGATCGGAGAAAGATCCATCTGAAACTGAGGCCTCTGGCGGAACCGGTGACAGAAAGTATTGATAAAGTGCGAGAAGAGTTTCTGGAAACCGTACTGGAAGGCTTTACAAAAGAAGAGCTGGAAACCTATAGCAGTTTTTTTCAGAGACTGTTCAAAAACACGAAAAACGCAATGGAAGGAAGAAATCAATCATGAGACATAAAGAACAGAGTACAGAAAGGAACACAGATAAAGGATTTCTTCGGACGGAGCCGCTGGGACGGCTGCTCCTTAAGTTGGCGCTGCCTACAGTGGCGGCCCAGTTGATCAATATGCTGTATAACATTGTGGACAGGATCTACATCGGCCATATTCCGGAGATCGGAGCAACCGCGCTGACAGGCGTAGGCGTGTGCATGCCCCTGATCATGATCGTTTCCGCCTTTGCGGCCCTGGTGGGGTACGGCGGAGCGCCAAGAGCTTCTATCTTTATGGGAAAGCAGGATAAAGAATCTGCGGAAAAGACCCTGGGAAACTGTTTTGTGCTTCAGATACTTATTTCTGTTGTGCTGACCGTTGTGCTGCTGATCTGGAACCGGGATTTTCTTATGGCATTCGGGGCCAGCGAAAATACCATTGAATACGGCGTTAATTATATGAACATCTATGCCCTGGGAACGATCTTTGTAGAGATCACTCTGGGAATGAACGCTTTTATCACTGCCCAGGGATTTGCCAAGACAGGTATGCTTTCTGTGCTCATCGGCGCAGTAGCCAACATTATCCTGGATCCGGTCTTTATCTTTGGCTTTCATATGGATGTGCGGGGAGCAGCTCTGGCTACCATTATCTCGCAGGCGCTTTCCTGTATCTGGGTAGTCAGTTTCCTCTGCGGAAAAAAGACCTTCCTGAAAATCCGGAGAAAGAATCTCAGGCTTGTTCCAAAGATCATACTGCCATGCCTGGCTCTGGGAGTCGCTACTTTTATCATGCAGGCCAGCGAAAGCGTGATCTCTGTATGCTTTAACAGTTCTCTTCAGAAATATGGAGGGGATATCGCAGTAGGGGCTATGACTATACTTACCAGCGTTATGCAGTTTGCCATGTTGCCGCTTCAGGGACTGGGGCAGGGGGCCCAGCCTATTATCAGCTACAGTTACGGTGCGGGAGATCAGGACAGGGTGAGAGCGGCCTTTAAGCTTCTTCTGAAAGTCAGCCTGGGATACTCGGTATTCCTTTGGCTCCTGGTCATGGCACTTCCTGGAGGATTCGCGGCAATGTTCACTTCTGACGCCCGGCTGATGGAATATACCAGGACAGCCCTGCGGATCTATATGGGATCCATGTTCCTGTTCGGAATCCAGATGGCCTGTCAGATGACCTTTAATGCCCTGGGAAAAGCGAAAGAGTCCATTGTAGTGGCGGTTATGAGAAAATTTGTCCTTCTGATCCCTTTGATCTATATCATGCCTCAGATCCTCCGTTCCGATCAGACTATGGCGGTCTATATGGCGGAGCCTATTGCAGATCTGCTGGCTGTTACATTTACCGCAGTTCTCTTTGGGATCCAGTTTAAAAAGATCCTGGGGTCTATGAAGAAGAATGTGGGAGAAAAAACAGCAAAATGACAGGAGGCGGTAAGAAGCCAGAATGTCTGAAACAGGACAGATCAGGATTTATAAAAATCCCGGTCTGTCCTGTCCCGTTATAAAATGTTTTACAAAAAGCTTCCGGTTCGGCTCCGGGAGCATTTTTTTATGTCTTCCAAAGTGCCGGCGGCCACGATCTGTCCTCCGTCCAGTCCGCCGCCGGGCCCCATATCTATGATATAGTCGGCATTTCTTATTACGTCCAGGTCATGTTCAATGACAATGACTGTGGCACCCTGGCTGATCAGTGTCTGGAACACCCCAAGCAGAGTCTGTACGTCAAGAGGATGAAGACCGATGGTTGGTTCGTCGAAAACAAACACCGAGTCAGCCTGAGGTTTTCCCATTTCACTGGCCAGCTTCAGACGCTGGGCTTCTCCTCCGGATAGGCTGGGAGTCTCTTCCCCCAAAGTCAGATAGCCAAGGCCCAGATCCTGAAGGATCTGAAGACGCTGACGGACAGATTTCAGATCCCTGCAGGCCTCCAGTGCCTGGGAAACGTCCATGGACATAAGCTGGGGCAGGGAATAGGAGGAGCCTTCTTTGTTTTTATACCGGATCTGTTCTGCCTCTTTGGAATATCTGGAGCCCCGGCACTGAGGGCAGGGAATCTCCACGTCAGGGAGAAACTGTACGTCCAGGCTGATCACTCCGGTCCCGTCACAGACCGGACAGCGGAGGGCTCCGGTATTATAGGAGAAAGCCCCGGCTTTCCAGCCTCTTTCTTTAGCTGACGCAGATCTGGCGAAAGTTTTCCGCAGTTCGTCATGTATGTTGGCGTAGGTGGCCACGGTGGAACGGACATTAATGCCGATAGGCGTGGCGTCAATAAGTTTTACCTGTTTGATACCCGGAGCTTCTATAGAAAGCACATGGTCCGGCAGTTTCTTTTTCTTGGTTACTGCTTCCAGACCGGGGACCAGACTTTCCAGTACCAGGGTGGTCTTTCCGGAACCGGAAACTCCGGTGACCAGGGTAAGCCTGCCCTTTGGAATGTCTACCTCCAGAGGTCTTACCGTATGGATAGAAGAGGTGGAAAGATGGATCCTGCCCAGGGCAAAAAGATCCTGAGCTTTGGCCCTTTCTCTTATAGAGATAGCTTTCCCCGAGAGAAAGGGGCCGATCTTTGAAGCAGGATCCTGGGTAAGATCCCGGACAGTTCCCTGGGCGATGATCTGACCGCCCCGGGATCCGGCTTCCGGTCCCATTTCAATGATCCACCGGGCGTTGGAAAGCACCTGGGTGTCGTGATCCACCAGGATCACAGAATTTCCGTCTGCCACCAGATCTTCCATAACTCCGGTAAGGCCCACGATATTTGAGGGATGAAGTCCGATAGAAGGTTCATCCAGTACATACAAAACTCCGGTAGTCCGGTTCCGTACAGCCCGGGCAAGCTGCATCCGCTGGCGTTCTCCGGTGGAAAGGGTTGAGGAAGCCCGGTCAAGGGTGAGATACCCCAGACCCAGATCCATCAGACGTTTTGCGGCATCCAGAAAAGACTGGCAGATACTTTCTGCCATAGGCCGCATTTCTTCTGGAAGAGAGGCTGGAACCTCTGTGACCCATCTGATCAGCTCTGACAGAGTCATCTCGCAGGCCTGATCCAGGGAGATACCACAAAGTTTCGGCGCTCTGGCAGCTTCAGACAGCCGGGTGCCTCCGCAGTCCGGACAGATATCCTGCTTTAGAAATTTTTCTACCCGTTTCATTCCTTTTTCATCTTTTACCTTAGCCAGGGCGTTTTCTACCGTATAGACGGCGTTAAAATAAGTGAAATCCAGTTCTGTAGTCTGTTCCGAGTTTTTCGGACGGTAGAGGATATGCTTTTTTTGGGCAGGTCCGTCATAGACGATGGCCTTTTCTTTTTCAGTCAGTTCCCGGAATGGAACATCCGTCCGCACGCCCATGGCCCGGCAGACGTCAGTCATCAGAGACCACATAAGAGAATTCCAGGGCGCGACAGCTCCCTGGTCTATGGTCAGGGATTCGTCAGGTACAAGAGAAGACCGGTCTACTTTCTGCACCATGCCTGTACCGCCGCAGGTGCGGCAGGCTCCCTGGCTGTTAAAGGCCAGTTCTTCTGCTGAAGGGGCATAAAACCGGACGCCGCATACCGGGCAGACCAACTCCTGGCCGGCGGCCACCTCCAGAGTAAGCGGATGGTAATGGCCGGCTGGACAGCGATGGCTGGCCAGTCTGGAGAACATGAGCCTGAGACTGTTCAGCAGTTCTGTACCGGTGCCGAAGGTGCTGCGGATTCCGGGTACTCCCGGCCGCTGCCTCAGAGCCAGAGCTGCGGGAACATAAAGAACTTCATCCACCTGGGCTTTGGCTGCATGGGTCATTCTCCGTCTGGTGTAGGTGGAGAGAGACTCCAGATAACGGCGGGAGCCTTCCGCGTAAAGGACACCCAGAGCCAGAGAAGACTTCCCGGAACCGGAGACCCCGGCGATCCCCACGATCTGGTTCAGGGGGACGTCGACATTTATATTTTTCAGGTTGTGGACTTTTGCGCCTCGGATCCGGATACTTTTAGGAACAGGGATATTTTGCCGAGTTTTTTGTCTGTCGTCCATAAGACGCTCCTTTCTTAATCTGGATATAGATTATGTAAACTTATTTTGAAAATCAAACAGCTCTCTGTGTTTTCAGAGGATCTGGAAACAGTATAGATTACCAGGGGGAAAATGGCAAGAAATCTGCAAAAAGAGGTAATTGAAAATAAAAGAAATTTTTATTATGCAAAATATTGAAAAAAATTTCCGATTATGATAGTCTATGACCAGAATACAATAGCAGGAGGTGAAAACTTGGAACAGAATCATTTCATACAGAGTATTGAGGAAACCTATCATTCTCTTACAAAGGTAGAGAAGAAGGTGGCGGATTATGTTCTCCAGAATCCCCGTCAGGTATTGTTTATGTCCATTACAGATCTGGCAGATGCCTGTCAGGTAGGGGAGACCAGTGTATACCGGTTCTGCAGGACCATGAACCTTCAGGGATACCAGGAGTTCAAAATGCAGCTTTCCCTGGGAATGAGTGACCAGGACGAAGAATGGGCGCCCAGTGCGGATAACCGGAATCTGGAAAAGTCTCTGAAGGATTCTGTGGAAAGCCTGCTCCAGAAGCATGTGGAAGCCCTGGAGGAAACCTACCGTCTTTTGAACCAGGAGAGTTTTGAGGGATTTCTGGAGAGAATGGAAAAGGCCCGGCGGATTTTTTTCTTCGGCGTCAGCGACAGCCAGCTCATTGCCCAGGAAGCGGGAAATAAATTCATGAGTATATCAGGAAAGGCATACAGTATATCAGATCCACATATGCAGGCGGTTACGGCGGCCTCTATGACAGAGGAAGATTTTCTTGTGATCTTTTCTTATTCTGGGGCTACCAAGGATAATATCTATACAGCAAAGATCGCCCGGCAGGCAGGAGCGGGGATCGGCTGTATCACCCGGTTCCAGAAATCGCCTCTGAGTGCTTACTGTGACGTAGTCCTTCAGTGCGGGGCTAATGAAGGACCTATGGAGGGAGGCTCTGTATCTGCTAAGATCGGACAGATGTATCTTATAGATCTCCTTTACCAGGAATACTGGAGGAGAAATTATGAAACCAGCAGAACATACAGAGAAAACGCCTCAAAAGCAGTTATGGATAAATTATATTAATGATGCGAGGGCGGGGAAATCCGCCGCGGCATAGGGTAAATAAAAAAGGGAGATAAAGAAAAATGAGAATTATCAAAGCCAGAGATTACGAAGATGTAAGCAGAAAAGCTGCCAATATTATCTTTTCTGTAATGACAGAGAAGCCTGACTGTGTCATGGGTCTGGCCACGGGTTCCAGCCCGTTGGGTATTTACAAAGAACTGGTCCGCCATTATCAGGAGGGGGATCTGGATTTTTCCCGGGTCACGACAGTAAACCTGGACGAATACAGAGGATTGGACAGGGAAGATCCACAGAGCTATGCGTATTATATGAGAGAGAATTTCTTTTCCAAGGTGAATACCCGTTTGGAAAAAACTTTTCTTCCTGACGGTACACAAGAAGACAGACAGAAAGCCTGTGAGGAATATGATCAGATACTTTCCCAGGCGGGACAGCAGGATATCCAGCTTCTTGGGATCGGTCAGGATGGTCACATTGGTTTTAACGAGCCTGCAGATCATTTTCCCAAAGGGACGCACTGTGTAGATCTGGCAGAATCTACCATTGAGGCAAATGCCAGATTTTTTTGGAACCCCAGCGGCGCGGCTGTCATCCCCTCGGGTCCTCACACACATTTCTCTTTCAGATCCAGTCTTTAGAATTGTTAAGGTTTCCTTCAGGATCTATTTAGATTTCCCTGTCACAATAGGCTCATCAAAGAAAATATCTTTGAAATACAATAAGAAAAGGAGCTGGAAAAAATGGCAGCTGGAAAAACAGGAAAAGGAATTGTAAAAAAAGGTATGATATTCTGCGTGGCAGGGGTGATGGCTCTGGGAATGATCGCCTGCACGGGAGGAAAGAACGGAGGAGCCCAGGAAGCTCAGCCGAAGACTAAAACAGAATCCACACAGACCCAGGAGAAAAAAGAAGATAAAGATCAAAAGAAACAGGATGCACAGGAGGACAAAAACAAACAGGATCCGAATGTGAAAGAAGATCAGGAAAATAAAGAAAACAATACCCAGGGATCCGGGCAGACAGAAAAAACCGGAGAAGGGGAAAACGCCGGCAGTCAGGAGCAGCAGAAAGCCGGTGAAAAAACAGAAGAAAAATCTGGAGAAAAGACGGACAGTAAGACTGGGAAAAAACAGTCCAAATCTCAAAAGAGCAAAACCTCTGCAAGCGCAAAAAAGAGCACGCAAAAGAAAGGAACAGGTAAAAAAACACAGAAATCTAATAAGAGCAAAGGAAAAAACAGCACAGTAAGAAAGAATTCTTCAAAGAAAAATTTTATGTAGGTATCTGAGATGAAAAATATATTGGAGTATTTAGAAAGGACTGTGGAAAAATATCCCGGCAGGACGGCAGTGGAAGATGATAAGGAGTCCCTTACCTGGAAGGGACTGGCGGATCTGTCCAGGAGGATCGGAACCGCCGCAGGGAAAAGGATAGCCTCCGGAGATCCGGTAGTGATCCTGGCGCCGAAAAGTCCTCTTGCCCTGGCGGCTATGTTCGGAGTGGTCTATGGAGGAGGATTTTATGTAAACGGAGACCCGGCTCTTCCGCCCCGGCGGCTGAAAGAAATTTTCCGGGTGCTCCAGCCAAAGCTGGTCCTGCTCCGGCCGGAGGAGATCCCTCTTATCCGGCAGGCAGGCTACACAGGAGACTACTGTCTGCTCCATGAGGCGGCAGAGGAAGAGCCGGACCTGGAATTGCTGGAAAGACGGCGGAAAGAAAGCCGCGGCGAGGATATCCTCTATGGGATCTTTACTTCTGGTTCTACAGGAACTCCCAAAGGGATCGCAGTAAGCCACCAGGCGGTCATAGATTTTATCACCCATTTTACGGAGATTTTCGGGATTGATGAAAAGGACCGGATCGGAAACCAGGCCCCTTTTGACTTTGATGTGTCTGTAAAGGATATTTATTCTGCCGTAATGACAGGAGCGGCTCTGGTGCTGATCCCCAGGCATCTGTTTTCTGTTCCGGCGGCTCTTTTAGACTACATATGTGAGAAAAAGGCCACAGTGCTGATCTGGGCGGTATCGGCCCTGACTCTGATCTCTTCTCTGGGGGGATTTAAGTACAGGATCCCCTCAGATGTGAGGAAGGTCATGTTCAGCGGCGAGGTTATGCCCTCAAATCAGCTGGCCTGCTGGCAGCAGGCTCTGCCGGAAACAGAATTTGTGAATCTTTACGGTCCTACAGAGATTACCTGTAACTGTACCTATCATCCGGTGCAGAAAGTCCCCGGGGAGGGAGAGAAACTTCCTATAGGCAGAGCCTTTCCCGGACGCAGGGTTTTCCTTTTAAGTGAGGAAGGCGGGGAGATAAGGGAGCCGGAACAGACCGGGGAGATCTGCGTGGCAGGAGAATCCCTTTCTCTGGGATATTATCATGATCCACAAGAGACTGAAAAAAGTTTTCAGGAGAGGATCTCTCCGGAAGGTAAAAGGGAACGATACTACAAGACCGGAGATATGGGATATCTGGGAAAAGACGGGAATCTGTATTTTTCAGGAAGAAGAGATTTCCAGATCAAATTCAACGGACACCGGATAGAGCTGGAAGAAATGGAAAGGGTCCTGGATCGGATGCCGGGGATAGAAAAAAGCTGCTGTGTTACAGATCAGAGAAAAACCTGTCTGGCGGCCTTCTATATGGGAGAGGCAGACCCGGGAGAGATCCGGCTTTGGATGAAAAAGAGGCTTCCCGGCTATATGGTGCCCCGGAAGATCTTTCAGACAGAAAGGCTTCCGCTTACGAAAAATGGGAAAACTGACCGAGGAGCGCTGCAAAAAAGACTGGAGGGCAGAAGATGACCAGAGAAGAGATACTGATCCGGGGTGCGGAAAAATATGGGACGCCCCTGTATATTTTTGACATAGACCAGGCGGCAAAACAGGTAAGGAGCTTCAGGGAGATTCTGGGAGAAAATACAGGATTGTGTTTTGCCATGAAGGCAAATCCTTTTCTGGTAAAACAGATGGCGGGGCTGACAGACCGGATCGAGGTATGCTCCATGGGAGAGTTTTATATCTGCCGGGAAATAGGGATACCAGGGGAGAAAGTTTTTATCTCCGGGGTGGTGAAGAAAAAAGAGGACATCAGGCAGATCCTGGATCATTACCAGGGAAAATGTCCCTGCAATGTAGAATCTCTCAGCCAGTTTTCCGCTATGGCACAGTGGAGCGAGGAGAACAAAAAGCCAGTTTCCCTTTATCTCAGGCTGGCGGGAGACAGCCAGTTCGGCATGGAGGAAAAAGCCATACGCAAGCTTATCAGGAACAGAGATGTCTGGCCTTATGTAAAGATCCGGGGGATCCATTATTTTTCCGGAACTTTGAAAAAGCCCGGGAAGATGGAAAAGGAACTGGAGTTCCTGGACCGTTTTCTTGGTGAGCTGGAAGAAGACTGTGGATTTTTTGTAGAGGAGCTGGAATATGGACCGGGGCTTTCTGCGGCCTATTTTCAGGGACAAGAGGACCGGACTTTAGAGGATCTTAGGCTGCTTTTCCAGGCCATTGGCAGGATGCGGTGGAAGGGCAGGGTAGTCCTGGAAATGGGAAGGGCCTTTGCGGCTTCCTGCGGAACCTATCTTACCAGAGTAGAAGATCTGAAGAAAAATAATGGGAAGAATATCTGTCTTACAGACGGAGGAATCCATCAGCTCCACTATGACGGACAGATCAGAGGAATGTACCATCCTAAAATCCGTGTCCTGCCGGAAGCGCCGGGGAAAGAAAAGGAATGGAACGTATACGGATCTCTGTGTACGGTCCATGATCTGCTAATCCAGAGAATTCCCTTAAAGGGAGTGAAAAGAGGCAGTATCCTTGCTTTTTTGAATACCGGGGCCTATTCCCATATGGAGGGCATGGCATTGTTTCTCAGTCATGAGCTGCCGGCGGCAGTATTTTACAGCAGAGAAAAAGGATGGAAGCTGGTCCGCCGGGAGCAGCAGACTTATATATGGAATATGGAGGATGACAATGGAAAAATTAATGGCTATTCTGAATGATATCGACGACAGTATCCAATGGGAAAAAGAGCAGGGACTGATCGACAGGAGGCTTCTGGATTCATTTGGAGTGATCTCTCTGGTTTCTGAGCTGGAAGACTGCTATTCCATCGAGATCGAGGCGGGAGAAATGGTGCCGGAGAACTTTAATTCTGTGGAAGCTATCTATACCATGGTACAGAGACTGCAGGAGAAATAGAGATGTCATACCATGATCCGGTGTATTTATTTTTGTTTCTGCCGGCGGTGCTGCTGGCATATCAGTTGACGCCCAGAAAGAAAAGATGGCTGCTGCTTTTGCTGGCAGGATATCTTTTTTTCTGGACCATCAGCGGAAAACTGGTGCTGTATCTGATAGGGACCACCTTGTTTACCCATTATATCGGCCTGTGGCTGGAATTATTAAAAAAGAGCTGCGCCGAGCGGCTGGAAAGAGAAAAAAGCCTGAATGCGGACAGCAATAAAAGCAGTGAAAAAAAACGGCCAGAGACCGGAGAAAAGGCTGTCCGGGAAGAATACAGAAAAAAACAAAGACTGGTGCTGACGCTGGGAGTCTGTGTACTGCTGGGAGTGCTGGGCTGTCTGAAATATTTTAATTTCTTTGCCAGAAATGCCAACCTGCTTTTGGAACAGGCCGGGCAGGGAAGTCTTTTTCAGGTCAAAAACCTTCTCCTTCCTATAGGGATCTCTTTCTATACCCTGCAGGCCGTGGGTTACATGGCAGATGTATACTGGGAAAAGATCCCCGCCCAGAGACATCTTGGAAAGCTGGCCCTGTTTCTGGGATTTTTCCCTCAGATCATGGAAGGCCCCATCAGTATGTACGGACAGACCGGGGAAGCTCTGTGGAAGGGAGAGGATCTCAGGGGAGAGAACCTGTCTGCAGGGAGCGGCCGGATCCTGTGGGGACTGTTTAAAAAGATGATCGTTGCCGACCGGCTTTATGTGCTGGTGAAGGCGGTCTTTGAACATTATCAGGACTACAGCGGGAGCATTGTGGCTTTTGCCGCTATTGCCTATACCCTTCAGCTATATATGGAATTTTCCGGCTGTATGGATATTGTTATAGGAAGCGGACGGCTTTTCGGGGTAAGGCTTCCGGAAAATTTCTGCCGCCCATTTGCTTCCAGAAACGCAGCGGAATTTTGGAGGCGATGGCATATCACTCTGGGCGCATGGCTGAAGACCTACGTGTTTTATCCGGTATCCGTATCCCGGCTGGTAAAGAAATGGAACCGGTTTGGAAAAAAACATCTGGGGAAATATCTTACCAGGCTGGGAGCAACGGCTCTGTGTCTTTTCCCGGTATGGCTCTGCAACGGTCTGTGGCATGGAGCAAGCTGGAATTATATTTTCTACGGTATGTATTATTTTGCCATACTCCTGGCCGGCGCGGCTTTAGAACCGGCGCGTATCCGGGCGATCCGGTTCTTTCATATAAATGAGAAGGCTCTGTACTGGCAGATCCCCTGTATTTTGAAGACCTGGGTGATCATTTTTACGGGAGAGCTTTTTTTCCGGGCAAACGGACTGAAGGCGGGAATGACCATGTTTTTCAGTATCTTCCGGGACTTCAGGCTTTCTGTCCTGTGGGATGGGACTCTCCTGGATTTCAGCCTGGACAAAGGGGATTATCTGGTGATCTGTGCAGGGGTTCTCATTACGGCGGGGATAGGAATCATAAAAGAAAGGAATCTGCTGAAGGGAAAAGGTCTTCAGGATATGCGCACCCCTGTTCGGTGGGCGGTATATTACGGCCTGATCCTGTCGGTCCTTATATTCGGAGCTTATGGGATCGGTTATCAGCAGGTGGATTTGATCTATGCGGGATTTTAAGAAAAATACAGGAAAATGGGGAAGAACCCTGCTGTTCTTTCTGATCCTGGCCGTTCTTCTCGGAGGGATATCCCGGAAGATAGCAAAGACGGCGGAGGATCAGGAAAAATGGGTCCATTACCGGAATAAAAGCGCCCTTCTCCTTGAAAAGGAACAGAAAAATACCATAGATGTGATGATCCTGGGAGACAGCCTCAGCTATACCTCCTTTTCCCCCATGCAGATGTGGAATGAATACGGGATCCCGGCTTTTGTAGGGGGACAGTCCGGACAGAATATCCAGGAGAGTTATTATATGCTGAAGAAAGCTTTTAAAAATCAGAAGCCCCGGCTGGTGATCCTGGAGACCAACGTACTCTTCCGGCCCCAGAAGGGAGCTTCAGGGCTTACCATGACCCTGGCTGCGGCGGGCAGCTACTATTTTCCTATGTTTACCTATCATGATATCTGGAAATCTATTCTTACCGGAAAAGAGTATCCTGAGGAAAACTATAAAGGCTTCCAGTTCCGGGAGGTGACAAATCCGTACCAGGGCGGAGCATATATGAAAGAAACTGCGGCAAAAGAAAAGATCAGCCGGACTGTGGAGGACTATCTGGAAAAGATCCGGTCTTTGTGCCAGAAAAATCAGGCGGAGCTGGTCCTGGTAAGCACCCCTTCCCCCCTGAATTATAATTACAGGAAATATAATACCCTGAAAGCATATGCGGAGCAAAGGGAAATCCCATATGAAGATATGAATCTGAAAACCCAAGAGCTGGGAATAGACTGGGAAAAGGACAGCCTGGATGGAGGAGATCATCTGAATCTGTCCGGGGCATGGAAAGTTACCCGTTTTACCGGGAAGTATCTCCATGAAAACTTTTCTCTTCCGGACAGAAGGGAGAAAGGAGCCTATGCCTCCTGGATAGAGGAAGGGAAAAAATATGAGGAAAAAGCCAAAGAAAAATTGGAAGCTATGTGGAAAGATGATAAGATAACAGGAGAAGAGGTGGAAAACCGAAGGGAAAGGAGTTTACCGGCGTATGAGTAAAGAGAAAGTGCTGATCGTGGAAGATGACAAGGATATCCGGGAAGGGGTCCGTATCCTGCTGGAAAGTGAGGACTATATCGTCCGGGAAGCGGAAAACGGCAGACAGGGACTGGAACTGCTGGATGAGGAGACGGATCTGGTGATCCTGGATATTATGATGCCGGGAATCTCCGGTCTGCGTACCTGCGAAGAGATCCGGAAGGTTTCCAATGTGCCGGTGTTGTTTCTTACGGCAAAGGCCCAGGAGTCGGATAAGCTTATCGGCCTGATGGCCGGGGGAGACGACTACCTGCCAAAGCCTTTTTCCTATGCGGAACTTCTGGGAAGAGTCAAGGCCCTCCTCCGCCGATACAATATTTATATGGGCCGGATAAAGCCGGAAGATGAGAAAAAGGATTCCTGGCTGGAGAGCCGGGGACTGAGGGTCCATAGAAAGTTTAACCAGGTTTTTGTCCGGGAAGAAGAGACAGACCTGTCAGAGCTGGAATACCGGATCCTGCTGCTGATGATGGAACATCCAAGAAAGATTTTTTCTGCCCAGAATCTTTATGAGAGCGTATGGGAGGAACCCTACTTTTATTCCTGCAGCAGCACGGTTATGGTACATATACGGAAGCTGCGTGTAAAGATAGAAGAGGATCCGAAAAATCCAAAGTATATCAAAACTGTTTGGGGAAAGGGTTATAAGTTTGACACAGAGTATGAGTAAAAGAAATTCTATTTATTTTCAGCTTCTGCGGCAGCTGATCCTTTCGGCTGTGATATCTGCGGTGGTTTTTGCCGGATTGGACTTTGCCGTCAGCTATCTCATCGGCAGATATTTTGAAAATCCCTTTTATGTGGAAAACCAGAATGAAAAGTATGCGGGAAAACTGCAGAAGTATGTGACCAGAGAAGGCCTGAGCACAAAAGACGCAGAAGCGCTGAGCCGCTGGGTGAAAAAGCAGAATATCCTGTACGTTCAGATCTATAAAGACAGCATTCTGGTGTTCGACTCTGCATATCCTGAGGAGGATATATGGGAGGAAGAGATCATGTCCAGGGATTATGAACTGGACTACCATTCTCAGGTGGAATTTTCGGACGGTACAGGAGAAGTGTTCATTATGGGAAGCTATGCCTATCAGTATTATAATTACGCGCTGGCAGGGGAACTCCTTTTGTGCTTTGTCCTGTTCCTGTTCCTGGTCCTTTACGGGATCCGGAGGAAAATGGCCTATATCCTTCAGTTGAGAGACGAGATCGAGATCCTGGAGGGAGGCAGCCTGGATTATCCCGTTACTGTAAAAGGAAAGGATGAACTGGCGGCCCTGGCCAGGGGGCTGGACAGTATGAGAAAATCCTTTGCGGGACTGATCGAACAGGAAGGAAAGATGGTCCAGGAGAATCAGAGGATCATCACAGAGATGTCCCACGATCTGAGAACGCCGGTAACCTCTATCATCTTATATACGGAAATCCTGAAAAAGGGAACTTATAAAGATCAGGAGCAGCAGAGGGAATATATTGAAAAGATCGGTCAGAAGGCTCAGCGCATGAAGCATCTGACAGACCACCTTTTTGAATATTCTCTGATCTCAGGAGAAAGAGAAATGAAAATGGAGAAACCGGAGCTTTACGAGGTCCTGTTCTACGATCTTTTTTCTGAGACCTGCAGTTATCTGCAGCAGAACGGATTTCAGGTCCGGTTCCAGGTAGAATGGCTGGGGAAAAAACTCCGGATCTCCACGGAGTATCTTCTGCGGATCATGGATAACATTACCTCCAATCTGGTGAAATACGCGGATCCTGCCCTTCCGGTGGTGATCTCGTCCGCCAAAGAAGGGCGTATGGCAGGATTTACTTTTGAAAACCATTCCAGGCCTTTAGAAGAAGATGTAGAGAGCAGGGGAATCGGTCTTCAGAGTATTAAGAACATGACCTCCCAGATGGGAGGAAGATGTGTGGAAGAGAGAATGGGAGAGCTTTTCCGGCTGACGATCCTCCTTCCGATTGTAGAAGAGCCGGTTTCACCGGGAACTTTGTGATAGAAAAAGGCCCCTGCTTACAGACATATCCCAGTCTGTAAGCAGGGGCCTTTTTTATAGGAAAGTTCTTTCTGTGAAAGACAGATCGCAAGCTCTATCCTACTACGGTCACAGAAGTGATATGTGGATTTACTCCTTCATACCAGTACAGGAATCCCTCCATATCGATGGTCTGTCCGATCTGAAGAGATTTCACAGCGGAATAAACCTCTG
>ERZ1090879.854-NODE-854-length-17764-cov-9.118810_pt1 | contig 17764 bp, 17 predicted proteins | sample MGYA00478472_ERZ1090879 | MGnify/ENA primary metagenome ERZ1090879 (study PRJEB33644, sample SAMEA5815723) | chicken gut metagenome | biome: Chicken; feature: Gastrointestinal Tract; material: Caecum | place: Ireland | collected 2019-01-01 | study: A study of the...
ATAGAAACAAGGCTAATATTCGGATTCTTCTAAATATTCACCGGGTGTTGTATGGAGGGGTATTCCCTGGCTTTTACTCCGGAATTAAATCTGTCCAAGGCAAGGGCGGCCAGGATACCTGCAAGTAGACAGCAAACATTGATCAGAGCTGTCCGTGGCGCAGAAAAGCTTTGGAGCGGCAGGATCATAATGGTTGCCGCAAGGACAATGCCGATGATCCCGTGGAAGGCAATAGAATAATATTTACGGAACAGAGCATTGACTGCTTTTGCAAGGCAGATGACTGTAACTACTGCTCCAATAGCCCCCGGAATCAGAATATTCAGATTAAAATGGCCGATCCCGTCTACAAAAGGCGTATACAGGCCTAACGGCATGAGCAGGGTGGAAAAACTCATTCCCGGAGCGATCAGGCTCAGGGCCAGGCAAAATCCACAGAAGAGATACCAGAAGAAATTTGGGGCAACTTCTATGGAAGTAATGTGAAGTCCCATAAGAAGGGCGAAGATCGCACACATACATAGAATCATGGAAACATAGGACCCTTTGCTGCGGCCCTGTTCTCCTGCTTCTCGAAACAGGGAAGGGAGCATTCCGGTAATGAGACCGACAAAGACACAAACAGAAGGATCCGGATATTTTTCCAGAAAAAAGGAAAGTACGTTGGCAATGCCTAAAAATCCCAGGATATAACCGCAGAAGAAGGGAAATAATCTTGGAAAATGGATCCTGAAGGTTTTCCCGGGATTTGACAGAAATTCCATAAGCGGCTTGTAAATCCCGAAAATAACGCTTAAAACTCCTCCGGATATTCCAGGAAGAACAGCGCCTACCCCTACCAGCGCACCTTGAAAGATCAGTAACAGGATGGAAAGGGGATTGACAGTTTTATGTTTCTTTTGAGATGACTGCATAAATGAAAATTCCTTTCTGCATTTTAATTTCAGTTTTGATTTCTTTTTGTTCCTAATTTTAGTCTGACCATTTTACAGTTTTTTACGGCGGGTTCCGACTATGACATCATACTATATTTCCCCGGAGAATACAATAGGGGAAGCTATTGGCGGCAGGTCTGCTGTTTCATCAAGATTGTCTGAATCGGTAAATCATGCTATACTAGCCGCAAGCGGCTAGTATTGTCGGTGGTCGCCAAATGAATAAATGCTCGCTTGGCTCTCCGCTTCGTGGTATACTAGCCACAGAGTGATACATCATACTAATATCACCGGCAGCCGCCAAAGGAGCATGAATGCTTCCTTGGCTCCTTGCTTTGCGATATAGTAGTTTACATTGGAGGAAGAAAAATGGAATTGTTAGAGAGAAACGCGCCTTGCTGGTGCGGCAGCGGAAAGAAATATAAAAAATGCCATGAGGCTTTTGATGAGAAATTGAAAATGTATGAGAATAAAGGAGTGCTGATCCCTTCCCATGATATTATCAAGACGCCGGCACAGATTGAGAAGATCAAGGAAAGCGCCAAGATCAATATAGCGGTGCTGGACTATGTGGCGGAGCATATACAGGCGGGGATCTCCACTCAGGAGATTGATGACTGGGTTTATAAGATTACTACGGAGGCGGGAGCGATCCCTGCGCCTCTGGATTATGAGGGGTACCCCAAGAGTGTATGTACTTCTATAAACGATCAGGTCTGCCATGGGATCCCTTCAGAGGAAGTGGTGCTGAAAGATGGGGACATTATTAACGTAGATGTGTCTACGATCCTGGACGGATATTTTTCTGATTCTTCCAGAATGTTCTGTATCGGGGATGTAGGACCGGAAAAACAGAAGCTGGTAGATGTGACAAAGGAATGTGTGGAAAAAGGCCTTGCCCAGGTGAAACCCTGGGGATTTCTGGGCGATATGAGCCAGGCAGTCTATGATCACGCTCATGCCAACGGCTATTCGGTAGTCCGGGAGATCGGCGGTCATGGAGTAGGGCTGGAATTTCACGAAGATCCCTGGGTTGGCTATATCGGAAAGGCAGGAACCGGTATGCTCCTGGCGCCGGGCATGATCTTTACGATTGAACCTATGATCAACATGGGAAGCCACGAGATTTTTGTAGATGACAGTGATGGATGGACAGTGTATACAGAAGATGGAAAGCCATCCGCCCAGTGGGAGATCATGGTGCTGGTTACAGAAGATGGTTATGAAGTTCTTGCCTACTAAATATGAAAAAACTGGAATTGACTTTGGATGAAAATACAGCTTTTCAGCCCTTGGAGAGGGTGTTGAAAAATTCCCTTGGCCTTACAAAAAGACAGATCAGACAGGCAAAATTCCGGGAAACTGGTATCTGCATAAACGGAAAAAAGCAGCGGATTTCCTATGTAGGAACACCGGGAGAGGTTCTTACTGTCTGCCTGGAAGAACGTTCAGAAAACACAGGAAAAGTCCTTCCACAGCAGGGAGAACTGGAGATCCTCTATGAGGATCCGGATATCCTGGCGGTGAATAAGCCGGCAGGTATGCCCTGTCATCCGGGAAGGGGACATTATCTGGATTCTCTGGGAAATCTGGCGGCAGGCCTTTTTGAAAAAAGAGGAGAACCCTGTCCGGTGAGGATCATCGGGAGGCTGGATAAGGATACTTCCGGCGTAGTGATCCTGGCAAAAAATCAGGCAGCAGGCGCCCGATTGGGAGAGCAGAAAACAAAGGGTATTTTCCGGAAAGAATATATAGGGCTGGTCCAAGGACAGCTGAAAGAATCAGAGGGAAGGATCCGGGAACCTATAGGTAAAATACCGGGAGAAAAACTGAAAATGCAGGTGACGCCGGAGGGAAAACCTGCGGATACCAGTTATCAGGCGCTGAAGTGTCTGGAGAATGGAACTCTGACCAGGTGGGAGATCTTTACAGGAAGGACCCATCAGATCCGGGTACATATGGCCTGGCTGGGACATCCTCTTTTTGGGGATCCGATTTACGGAACAGGGGAGAATCCTTATTTCCCGGGACTTGCCCTGCACTGCGCCAAGGCAGTGTTTCTTCAGCCTTTTACCGGAGATAAAGTGATGATCCAGGCTCCGGCAAAGGGCTGGAGCGAGGACCTGAAAGACTGGGTTTCCCAGAATACAGGAACAGATCCGGAAGATTCTGGTCAGGAGTAGTTATCGTGAAAAAAGATGTGAAAAAGCAGATATGGATACAGATAAAAGGGGAAAATATACGGGTGGAAAAAAAGAAGATCAAGAACCTGTACCTTCGGATTTCACCTGCTGATGGAGCGATCCGGATCTCTGCTCCGGAAAGAATGTCGATAAAACAGATCGAAAATTTTGTGTTGGATAAATGGGACTGGATCCAGACTGCCAGAGAAAGACTGGATAGAGTCAGGGAAGAAAAAAGCGCCAGCCAGCTTACAGAAGACGAGAAACAAGCACAAAAAGAGGCCTATAAAAAGAAACTTTTGGAGGTACTGCCACAGGTGATCCAAAAATGTGAGAGGATCACAGGTCTTCATGCACTGGAATGGAAACTGCGGGATATGAAGACCCGGTGGGGAAGCTGCAATATCCAGAAAAAGAGGATCTGGCTGAACATCCAGCTGGCGGCCTATCCCCGGGAATGTCTGGAGTATGTGGTGACCCATGAACTGGTCCATCTGCTGGTGCCGGGACATGGGAAAGAATTCTGGGCTTATATGGACCGTTTTTTTCCTGAATGGAGAAGAGTGCGCAAAGAACTCAACGGAAGATAAAAGAAGAGTCAAAAAGGTCTGGATTCCATTAGAACAGGAAGAATATATAGAAGACAGGAGATGAGAAAATGAGTAACGCAGTTGTGACATTGAAAAAGGGTGAGGGGAGAGCTCTGAAAGCAGGGGGCCCCTGGATTTATGACAATGAGATCGAAAGTATCATGGGAAGCTTTGAAAACGGGGATATTGTCCTGGTCCATGACTTTGACGGATACCCTATGGGAAAGGGATTTATTAACCGGAATTCCAAGATCCGCATCCGGATGATGACCAGAAGAAGCGATGTGGAAATCGACCGGGAATTTCTGAAAAAGAGAGTTCAGGATGCCTGGGAATACAGAAAAAAGACCGTAGATACCAGCAGCTGCCGGGTGATCTTCGGAGAGGCAGATTTCCTGCCGGGACTGGTGGTAGATAAATTTTCCGATGTGCTGGTAGTCCAGTCCCTTGCTCTTGGGATCGATCGCATGAAAGAGACGATCGTAGAACTTTTAAAGGAAATCCTGGCGGAAGAGGGAATACAGATCCGGGGCGTCTATGAGCGCAGCGATGCCAAGGTCCGGACCCAGGAAGGCATGGAAAGAGTCAAGGGATTTATAGGGGAGCCTTTTGATCCTCTGGTAGAAATCATAGAAAACGGCGTGAAGTATCAGGTTGATGTAAAGGATGGACAGAAAACCGGATTTTTCCTGGATCAGAAATATAACCGCCTGGCGATCCAGAAACTTTGCAAAGGGGCAAGAGTGTTAGACTGCTTTACTCATACAGGCTCTTTCGCCCTGAACGCAGGGATCGCCGGAGCGGCAGAAGTCACAGGGGTAGACGCCTCGGAACTGGCCGTTCATCAGGCAAGTGAAAATGCAAAGCTCAATGGGCTGGAAGACCGGGTAAAATTTATCTGTGAAGATGTTTTTGAACTCCTCCCGGAACTGGAGAAAAAGGGTGAAAAATATGATGTGGTGATCCTGGATCCTCCGGCTTTTACTAAGTCCAGGAACTCTATCAAGAATGCAGTCCGTGGATACCGGGAGATCAATCTGCGGGCTATGAAGCTGGTGAAAGACCGGGGATTTCTGGCAACCTGTTCCTGTTCCCATTTCATGGATTATGAGCTGTTTACCCAGACCATCGGCCAGGCGGCAAGAAACGCCCATAAGCGCTTGCGCCAGGTGGAATTCAGGACCCAGGCGCCGGATCATCCCATATTGTGGGGAGCGGGGGATTCTTATTATCTGAAGTTTTATATCTTTCAGGTGTGCGAGGAATAGAAACTTTCATTTATTTTCCCCGTAAAAATCATTGACTTTTTTTACCATAGATGTTATGTTGTAATTGCTTATATGACTGACGGAAGTGGAAATGACCACGGGGAGTATAAGCGAGGGAAGCCGACCGTCTGGGCACAATGCTCGGATAGTGGGCTTTTTTCTATGGGAAAGTTACAGAGGCTTTTCTGTAGGATCAGATTTATTGTAGTTTATAAATTATCTGAAAAGGAGAGAAATTCATGAAGACGCTGTCATTGTCAGAAGAACTGAAAAATAATGCATATCCGGGGAGAGGGATCGTCCTTGGCAAAACTCCGGATGGAAAGAAGGCTGTAGCCGCTTATTTTATTATGGGAAGGAGCAGCAACAGCAGAAACCGTGTATTCGTTGAAGACGGTGAGGGAATCCGTACTCAGGCATTTGATCCTTCAAAAATGGAAGATCCCAGCCTGATCATCTATGCGCCGGTACGGGTACTGGGGAATAAGACCATTGTGACCAATGGGGACCAGACAGATACCATATACGAAGGTATGGACAAACAGATGACATTTGAGCAGTCTTTAAGAAGCCGTGAGTTTGAGCCTGACGGGCCAAACTATACACCTAGAATTTCTGGAATTATGCATATTGAAAACGGACATTATAATTATGCCATGTCTATCTTAAAGAGCAACAATGGAGATCCGGAATCCTGCTGCAGATTCACTTTTGCTTATGAGAATCCTGCTGCCGGAGAAGGACGTTTTATCCATACTTACATGCATGACGGTGATCCTCTTCCAAGCTTTGAAGGAGAGCCTAAACCGGTGGAGATTTCCGGTGATATCGACGCCTTCACCAAGGAAGTATGGGAAAGCCTGAACGAAGAGAATAAGGTATCTCTCTTTGTAAGGTTTATCGACATTGAGACAGGAAAATACGAGACAAGGATTGTTAATAAAAATCAGTAACAGAATTTCAGAAGAGGAAAATATAGAAATCCGGAATGATCCGGGATCACAGAAAGGAAGTTAGAATATGAAAGAATTAGCTCTGAAATATGGTTGTAATCCAAATCAAAAACCATCTAAAATTTATATGGCAGACGGCTCTGATCTGCCTATCAAAGTTCTCAGCGGAAAGCCGGGATATATTAATTTCCTGGACGCTTTTAACGGCTGGCAGCTTGTCAGGGATTTAAAGAAGGCTACCGGACTTCCGGCTGCAACTTCATTTAAACATGTGTCTCCTGCCGGCGCTTCTGTGGGACTTCCTCTTACAGAAACTCTGGCAAAGATCTACTGGGTAAACGATATGGACTGGCAGAACTTCTCACCTCTTGCCTGCGCTTACGCAAGAGCCAGAGGCGCTGACCGTATGTCTTCTTTCGGAGATTTCATCGCTCTGTCTGATGTGTGCGATAAAGATACAGCTATGCTGATCAAGAGGGAAGTATCTGACGGCGTTATTGCTCCCGGATTTACTCAGGAAGCTCTGGATATCCTTGCTTTAAAGAAAAAAGGCAACTACAATGTGATCCAGATCGATCCGGATTATGTACCGGCGCCTCTGGAACATAAGGAAGTTTATGGAGTGACTTTTGAGCAGGGCCGTCAGGAACTGGCGATTGATGATGCGCTGATCTCCAACATTGTGACAGAGAACAAAGAGCTGACAGAAGAAGCAAAGAGAGATATGAAGATCTCTCTGATCATCCTGAAATATACCCAGTCTAACTCTGTATGCTATGTAAAAGACGGACAGGCCATCGGCGTAGGCGCCGGCCAGCAGTCCCGTGTACACTGCACCCGTCTGGCAGGCCAGAAGGCAGATAACTGGTGGCTGAGACAGTGCCCGAAGGTACTGGAGCTTCCATTTAAAGATTCCATCAGCCGTGCAGAGAGAGATAACGCTATTGACGTATATATCGGTGAAGAATATATGGACGTTCTGGCTGACGGAGAATGGGAAAAGACTTTTACCAAGAAACCGGAGGTATTTACCAGAGAAGAAAAGAGAGCATGGCTGGATAAGATGACTGAGGTAACTCTGGGATCAGACGCTTTCTTCCCCTTCTCAGACAACATTGAGAGGGCTCACAAGAGTGGCGTGAAATACGTGGCAGAACCAGGAGGATCTGTACGTGACGACGCTGTGATCGAGACCTGTAATAAATACAATATGGTAATGGCATTTACAGGTATCCGTCTGTTCCATCACTAAAAAACAGCTGAAGAATCTGGAAGAACAGGCTGTGTTGCCGCCATGGAATATCCATAAAAATAGTCATTTTTTTCATGAAAAATGTCAGGAATTTTACTTGTAGTATTGGAAAACGGGGATTATAATTAGGCTATCATTTTAAAGACCAGAGAAAGTAGTGAGACTGCCAGTGAAAACAGGGCAGCCTCACAAAACAGGAGGTATGTAATTATGGAAGGCAAAATGAAAGTGGCGGTCATGACCGACATCCAGAAGATCGAATTTGAGGAAAGACCGATTCCTACGCCGAAGGATGATGAGGTGCTGGTAAAGCTGGATTATGTGGGAATCTGCGGTTCTGATCTTCACTACTATGAGACAGGAGCTATCGGTGATTTTGTTGTGAAACCGCCTTTTGTTTTAGGCCATGAGCCAGGCGGCGTGGTAGTGGAAGTAGGAAAAAATGTGAAGCATCTCCAGGTAGGGGACAGAGTAGCTCTGGAACCGGGAAAAACCTGTGGGCACTGTGAATTCTGTAAAGAAGGCAAGTATAATCTCTGCCCGGATGTGATCTTTTTCGCAACTCCGCCTGTAGACGGAGTATTCCAGGAGTATGTTGCCCATGAGGCGGATCTGTGCTTTAAGCTGCCGGATAATGTCAGCACCCTGGAAGGAGCCCTGATCGAGCCTCTGGCAGTAGGTTTCCATGCAGCGATCCAGGGAGACGCTCATCTGGGTCAGAAAGCAGTGGTTATGGGAGCTGGCTGTATCGGTCTGGTTTCTATGATGGCTTTGAAGGCCAGAGGCGTTAATGAGGTCTATGTGGTAGATGTTATGGATAAGCGTCTGGACAAGGCTATGGAGCTGGGAGCTACCGGCGTTATTAATGGTATGAAAGAAGATGTGGTTGCGAAAGTACGGGAACTGACAGACGGTAAGGGAACAGATCTGGTCATTGAGACTGCAGGTTCTGAGATCACTTCCAGACAGGCTATTGAGATCGCCAAAAACGGTTCTACCATTGTATTCGTAGGATACAGTAAGAGCGGAGAAGTAACCCTGCCTATGAGCGTTGCTCTGAATAAGGAACTGACTTTCAAGACCGTATTCCGCTACAGGAATATTTATCCTATGGCTATTCAGGCAGTAGCTGACGGTAAAGTAAATCTGAAAGGGATTGTTACCAAAGAATATCCGCTGGATCAGGCAGATGTTGCCATGGATGAATCCATTAAGAACAAAGCGGATATTGTAAAAGCGGTTATCCGTATCCATGACTGATCTTCAGATTTAAAGAGATATACATAAATAAAAGGCGTTGTTGTATTTAAGATTTGCTAAATACAGCAGCGCTTTTTTGCGCGATACGCCCGGCAAGCGACTGCCGTGCTTGCACGGGCAGGTCTTTGATACGCTGCGGTCCGTGCTGGACGCGTGCTACTAGCACGCAGCACCATTTGCCGGGTCAACGGTCATCGAGAGAAATAATAGGATGTTCTATTTGAAATCTGCATTGACAAAGCCCATCAATTTGATATACTTTGAAAGTGGCGGAATATTTCCGCCGGAGATTTTACAAAAAGATAGGAGAATGAGATATGAGCATCAGAATCGGAATTTTAGGATACGGAAATCTGGGACGGGGTGTCGAGTGCGCTATTAAGCACAACCCAGATCTGGAACTGGCGGCGGTTTTTACCAGAAGAGATCCGGCCTCTGTAAAGATCCTTACAGAGACGGCAAAAGTTTATCACGTAGATGAAGCTGTAAAAATGAAAGATGATATTGACGTAATGATCCTCTGTGGAGGAAGCGCTACAGACCTTCCTGTACAGACTCCGGAATATGCAAAATATTTTAATGTTGTAGACAGTTTTGACACTCACGCAAAGATTCCGGAGCATTTCGCAGCAGTAGATAAGGCTGCAAAAGAAAGCGGAAAAACAGCCCTGATCTCTGCCGGCTGGGATCCGGGAATGTTCTCTTTGAACCGTTTATATGCAAATGCCATTATGCCTGAAGGAAAAGATTACACTTTCTGGGGAAAAGGCGTGAGCCAGGGACATTCTGATGCGGTCAGAAGGATCGAAGGGGTTATCGATGCCAGACAGTATACCATTCCTGTGGAAAAAGCACTGGAAGCTGTGAGAAACGGGGAGAATCCGGAACTGACCACAAGAGAAAAACACACCAGAGAGGTATTTGTGGTAGCCCAGGAAGGCGCTGACAAGGCGAAGATCGAAAATGAGATCAAGACTATGCCCAACTATTTTGACGAGTACGATACCACTGTACATTTCATTACAGAAGAGGAAATGAAGAGAGACCATGCAGGCCTCCCTCACGGAGGATTTGTGATCCGTACAGGCAAGACCGGCTGGAATAACGAGCATAATCATGTGATCGAGTACAGCCTGAAGCTGGATTCCAATCCGGAATTTACTTCTTCTGTGATCGCAGCTTATGCAAGAGCAGTATACCGTCTGAATAAAGAAGGACAGGCAGGCTGTAAGACAGTGTTTGATATTGCGCCTGTATATTTAAGCGCTCAGTCACCCGAGGAGCTTCGCGCCCACATGCTGTAAGAAAAAGTTATGAAAAAAAATGTGAATCTGAATATAGATCCCAAGAGGGAATTAAAGAGAGTTGCTTTCGGCCTGATCAGTGCTGTGATCATGGCGGTGAATATTAAGATTTTTGTCCGGGCGGGAGGCCTGTACCCGGGAGGCTTTAATGGAGTTACGCGTCTGATCCAGACGATTTTTGAGGAGTTTCTGGGTATTCCCCTTCCCTTTGCGCCGGTCAGTCTGATCCTGAACGCTATACCGGCCATTGTCAGTTTTAAGGCTATTGGAAAGAAGTTTACGCTGAATACCGGTATGATCATCGTGGTATCCAGTGTACTGACGGACTTTGTACCGTCTGTACCCATCACTCAGGATATCCTGCTGATCAGTATCTTTGGCGGCCTGATCAATGGAGCGGCGATAAGTCTGGCTTTGATCGGAGGATCCTCCACAGGAGGTACGGATTTTATAGCTGTTTATTTCGCAGAGAAAAAGAACAAAGATGTCTGGAACTATATCCTTATGGGAAATGGTGTGGTACTGATACTGGCCGGAATACTGTTCGGCTGGGACAAGGCGCTGTATTCCATTATTTTCCAGTTTACATCTACCCAGACCATACATCTGCTGTATCAGGCTTACAATAAGGTAACGTTATTTATTGTTACAGATAATCCCAAGGCGGTTTACGAAGCTATCTGCCAGGTGACAAATCACAGCGCTACGGAATTTCCCGCAACTGGAATGTACTCCAATGAAGGCAGAAAGATGATCTATTCTGTGGTATCCAGCACAGAGGCAAAGGTGCTGATACGGAGAGTTATGAATGCAGATCCCCACGCCTTTGTAAATGTGGTAAAAACAGATATCCTCATGGGACGGTTTTATCAGAAAGAAAACTATTAAGGGAAACCGGGACAGGAGAGAAAATATGATTACAAAAATTACAGATTCCCCTGTGGGGCAGATGATTTCCACCTGGAGGATGTCTGAAGAAGGACTGCGACTGGGAAATCAGATATTGCAGGAAAAAGATGATCTGGGCGAAGCTATTGTCCGGGCTGTGAAATGTGTGGAGGATAATCCAGCCTATGTTTCTGTAGGATACGGCGGTCTTCCAAATCGAGAAGGCCAGGTGGAACTGGACGCTGCCTACATGGATGGAGACACTCTGGGCACAGGAGCCGTGATCTCCGTGAAAAATCTGAAAAATCCTATCGAGGCAGCTTATCGCCTGAGCAAGAAAAAGACAAATTCCATTCTGGCAGGAGATGGAGCTATGAAATACGCTTCTTATGAGGGCCTGTCCTGCCGGAATATGCTTACGGAATCTTCCAGGAAAAGATATGAAGAAGAGAAAAAGGAGCAGATGAAGGAAGAAGAGCGGCGCGCCTATGAGGGTCATGATACAGTATGTATCATTGGACGCAGCAGAAAAGGCAGCATGGCCTGCGGAGTTTCCACCTCAGGGCTGTATATGAAAGAGCCTGGAAGAGTAGGGGACAGCCCTTTTATCGGTTCTGGATTTTACGCGGATTCTGAGGCTGGCGCCGCGGCTGCCACAGGAATGGGCGAAGATATCATGAAAGGCTGCTTGTCTTTTGCGATTGTGGAAAAGATGAGAAATGGACTGCCTGTTCAGGAGGCCTGCGAGAAGGCTCTGGAAGAACACTGGAGACGTCTGGAAAGACGTGGATATACGAACAGAGGAATGTCTGTGATCGCCATGGATAACCAGGGAAATGCAGGGGCGGCTACTACGCTGGATGAATTCCCTTTTGTAGTCGCAGGTAAAGATGGCTGCAGACTTTATGTGGCCTCCATGGATCAGGAGACGGGAGAGCATTTTTTGTTTGCCCCTGATGAAGAATGGCTGAAGAACAGCAAATCAGATTAAAACAAATAAAAAACATCCTTACAGGAATCAAAGCTATAGAAAAACCACCGGCGTTGATGGATACCCTTAAAAGGGCACCATTTTCACCGGTGGTTTTCCTATTTATTTCCCGTTAAAGCAGTAAGTACATACTTTACATGGTTCTATGCCGATGGAGGCCAGCAGGTCGTCCAGACGGTGGAAGTGGAGAGTTGTGAAGTTCAGTTCTTTTTCAATTTCTTCCAGCATCTCTTTGTAGTTCTGGGAATCCGGATCTGCATAGGTATCCAGAACTTCGCGGCTGACATTTTCTCCTTCACGCTTGGCGATGACCCGTCTGGTGATCAGATCCATCTCTGATTTAGAACGGGAGAAGTTCAGGAATGGACAGCCAAAAAGCAGGGGCGGGCAGGCAGGACGGATATGTACCTCCTTGGCTCCGCTGTTATATAAAAATTCTGTAGTTTCCCGGAGCTGTGTTCCACGGACGATAGAGTCATCAATGAGCAGCAGGCTCTTGTTTTTGATCAGAGCTTCTACCGGGATCAGCTTCATCCTGGCGATCAGGTTTCTCTGCTCCTGTCTGGTAGGCATGAAAGAACGGGGCCAGGTTGGAGTGTATTTAATAAATGGGCGGGAAAAAGGAATTCCGGATTCATTGGCATATCCAATGGCATGGGCAGTTCCGGAGTCCGGCACGCCGGCTACCAGGTCCGGTTTTACATGTTCTCTCTGGGCGTCTCTCTGGGCCAGTCTCTTTCCGCATTCATAACGCATGTTCTCTACGTTGACTCCTTCATAGGTAGAGGTCGGATAACCGTAATATACCCATAAGAAAGAACAGATCTTCATTTCATTTAATGGTTCAGAAACTGTCTGTACGGATTCCGGAGTCAGAAAGGCGATCTCGCCGGGACCTAATTCTCTTAAAGTCTCATATCCCAGGTTCAGATAAGCAAAGCTTTCAAAGGAAGCGCAGTGAGCCCCGTCTTTCTGGCCGATTACCAGAGGAGTGCGTCCCATACGGTCTCTGGCCGCGTAGATGCCTTCCGGTGTCAGGACCAGAAGGGTCAGGGAACCGTCTATTTTTTCCTGTGCATAGCGGATACCTTCTGTGATACTGGCCTGCTGGTTGATGAGAGAGGCGACCATTTCTGTAGGATTGATGCTTCCGCCGCTCATTTCCAGGAAATGTGTGCAGCCGTTTTTATAAGACAGGTCTACCAGCTCGTCCATGTTGTTGATCTTTCCTACCGTGGTAATGGCAAAACTGCCTAAGTGAGACTGTACCAGGAGGGGCTGTGGTTCTGTATCTGAGATGCAGCCGATGCCTGAGGTGCCTTCCAGTTCATCCAGGTCTCCGTCAAATTTTGTACGGAACGGTGTATTCTCGATGTTGTGGATAGAACGATTAAAACCGTCTTTTCCATATACGGCCATACCGCCTCTTCTGGTGCCTAAATGAGAATGATAGTCAGTTCCGAAAAATAAGTCCAAGGTACAACTGGACTTTGATGTTACTCCAAAAATTCCACCCATGGTTGTTCTCCTTTTCTACTACAGATTTAAAGCAGCAGTATAACTGTGCCTGGAACCGGAGATAAGGTTTCTCCGGTTGCACTGGGAAAACTGCTGCGATGAAAGTCTACCCCTTATTATATACAGGAATTTCCGGATTCGTAAAGATGTTTGTGAAAAGTTTTTTCCTTCGCAACAGAGAAAAAATAGTGTATAATGGGGAAAAAGCTGTGCAAACAGACAATGAAAAAGGAGAATGGCATGAAATTTATTTCTTGGAATGTGAACGGGCTGAGGGCCTGTGTACAGAAAGGGTTTCTGGAATATTTCCAGAAGGCGGATGCGGATTTCTTCTGCCTTCAGGAGACCAAGCTTCAGGAAGGGCAGATCGATTTTGCTCCTGAGGGGTATCATTGCTACTGGAATTATGCGGTGCGGAAAGGATATTCCGGCACGGCAATTTTTACCAAGTGGGAGCCTCTGGCAGTGTCCTATGGCATAGGGATCGAAGAGCATGATCAGGAAGGCAGGGTGATCACCCTGGAATATCCGGATTTCTATATGGTTACGGTTTATACCCCTAATTCCCAGAATGAACTGGCAAGGCTGGACTACCGGATGAAATGGGAGGATGATTTCCGGGCGTATCTGAAAGGCCTGGACGAGAAAAAACCGGTGGTCGTATGCGGGGATCTGAATGTGGCGCATAAGGAGATCGATCTGAAAAATCCCAAGACTAACCGGCACAATGCGGGATTTACCGATGAGGAGAGAGGAAAGTTTACAGAACTGCTGGAAGCAGGATTTACCGATACTTTCCGGTATTTTTATCCTGAGGAAACAGGGATCTATTCCTGGTGGTCCTACCGGTTCCGGGCAAGAGAGAAGAACGCAGGGTGGCGTATCGACTACTTCTGTGTTTCAAAGAGGCTGGAGGAGAAACTGATCTCAGCGGCGATCCATACAGAGATTTTTGGATCGGATCATTGTCCGGTGGAAGTACAGATCGACTTAAAGGGGGAGTAAACAATTGGAAGAGAAGATAAAACTGACCCAGTATTCAAAAAGCGCCGGGTGCGCTGCAAAACTGGGACCTAAGATCCTGTCGGAGGTAGTTGGGAAACTGCCGAAATTTCAGGACGAAAATCTGCTGGTAGGGGTGGAGACTTCTGACGACGGAGCTGTATACAGGATTTCCGAAGATCTGGCTCTAATCCAGACATTGGATTTCTTTCCTCCTATGGTAGACGAACCTTATGTTTTCGGTCAGGTCGCGGCGGCCAATGCGCTCAGTGATATCTACGCCATGGGCGGGGAGCCCTGTCTGGCCCTGAATATCGTGGCTTATCCCAACTGCCTGGGCAGCGAGGCGCTGGGAGAGATCCTGGCAGGAGGGGCTGCTAAAGTGAAAGAAGCAGGCGCTGTCCTGGCAGGAGGTCATTCCATTAATGATGAGGAACCGAAATATGGTATGAGTGTTACCGGATTTGTCCATCCGGATAAGATCTGGAAAAATACAGGCGCACAGCCGGGAGATCTGCTGATCCTGACCAAGGCGTTGGGAGTAGGGATCCTGAATACGGCGGTGAAAGCAGAGATGGCCTCCCCAAAGGAGAAGAAAGCGGCCCAGGAAAGTATGACCTATCTGAATAAAACTGCCATGGAAGTATTCCGCCGTTTTCCTATCCACTGCTGTACAGACGTCACAGGCTTTTCCCTGGCGGGACATGCGCTGGAGATCGGAAAAGCCAGCCAGGTAAGCCTGGAAATCTTTACAGAGAAACTACCTCTTCTGACCGGCGTCCTGGACTATGCCTCTATGGGGCTTGTGCCGGAGGGTACTTACCGGAATAAGGCTTATCAGCAGGAAGAAGTTTTCCTTGAAAAAGGGATTTCAGAAGCGATGGAGGATCTGCTTTTTGATCCGCAGACCTCAGGAGGCCTTCTGGCTGCCGTGCCCTTTGAAGAAGGAGAGAAGGTCCTGGCTGCTTTAAAAGAAGCCGGACTTAAGACTCCGGTAGCCATTATCGGCAGAGTAGAAGAGAAAAAAGAACATTTCATTTATTTCCGCAGGCAATGAGCCAGGCGGGCATTAACATCAGGAGATAGAAATGATTTATCTGGATAATGCGGCTACAACTTTATATAAACCGGAACCGGTGCGTAAAGCGGTATACGAAGCGATGGGAACTATGGGAAACAGCGGCCGGGGAGCCTGGGGTCCTGCCCTTTCGGCTTCCAGGCTGGTCTATTCCGTTAGGGAGAAGGCGGCGGAGTTTTTCGGGGCCTGGGGAGGAGCGTCGGTAGCTTTTACCGGCAATGCTACAGAGGCGCTGAATATTGCTATCAGCGGACTGGTGAAGAAGGGGAACCATGTGATCACCACTCAGGCAGAGCATAATTCTGTACTGCGGCCTTTATACAGAAAGGAAAAGGAAGGGGCAGAGCTGACTATACTTCCGGTGGATAAAAAGGGAAATTTTTCCCTGAAGGAAATGGAGAAGGCAGTACGGGAGAATACTGTGGCAGTGATCTGTACTCACGCTTCGAATGTTACGGGAAATCTTTTCCCGGCGGAGGAAATCGGAAAGCTATGCAGAAGACACGGATTTTTGTTTGTGCTGGACGCGTCCCAGAGCGCAGGGGAGGCGATGATCGATATGAAGAAAATGCACATAGATGTTCTCTGCTTTACAGGACATAAGGGGCTGATGGGCCCCCAGGGCACCGGAGGAATCTGTGTGGATCCCCAGGTGAAAATCCCTCCTTTTAAAGTAGGAGGAAGCGGGATCCTGTCCTTTGACCGGGAACACCCTAAATGTATGCCGGAAGCCTTAGAGGCAGGCACTTTAAATATCCATGGCCTTGCCGGGCTGGGAGCTGCTTTCGATTATCTGAAAGAGACCGGTTTGGAAAAGATCATAAGACATGAGAACAGGCTGGGGGAGATTTTCTATGAGGCAGTCCGGAAGATCCCGGGTGTGGAGGTTTACGGAGATTTTTCTCTTACCGCCAGAACGGGGGTAGTGTCTTTGAATGTGGCAGGCTATTCTTCCAAGGAGGCAGGGGATCTGCTGGCTCAGGGATATGAGATCGCTACAAGAGCGGGAGTCCACTGCGCCCCTTTGATCCATCAGGCTCTGGGAACGGAGAAAAGGGGAACGCTGCGTTTTTCCTTTTCCTGGTTTAATACCGAAGAGGAGATCCAAAGAGCGGCTTTGGCAGTAAAGGAGATTGCCAAAGAGTGGGAGTAAGGAGTGAGAAGCTTTGGAAAAAGTGATCTTTCATATTGATGTGAACAGTGCTTATTTATCCTGGGAAGCTGTCTATCGTCTCAAACAGGGCGGGACGGTAGACTTAAGAGAGATTCCCTGCGCTGTGGGAGGGGATAAATCCAAACGTCACGGAATTATCCTGGCAAAATCCCTGGCGGCAAAGGCTTTCGGGGTACGGACAGGAGAGCCTCTTACAGAAGCTTTAAAGAAATGTCCAAGTCTGACGGTAGTTCCTGCGCATCACAGTCTTTATAAACAGTATTCCAGAAAGTTTATGGACATTCTCCGGGAATATACCCCTGATGTGCAGCAGTACAGCATTGATGAAGCTTTTATGGATATGACGGGGATGGAGAAGATCATCGGAGAGCCGGTGGCTTTTGCCCATAAGCTGAAGAACCGGATCAGCCGGGAACTGGGATTTACAGTAAATATAGGGATTTCTTCTAATAAGTATCTGGCTAAAATGGCTTCGGATTTTGAAAAGCCGGACAAGGTACATACTTTGTTTCCCTGGGAGATCCAGACAAAAATGTGGCCTCTGCCGGTATCGGATCTGATCTTTGTAGGAAGATCCACCCAGGAAGCCCTGCACAAGCTGGGGATCTATACCATCGGTCAGCTGGCCGCCACAGATGTGGAGATCCTTCGTCATCACCTGAAAAAACAGGGGGAGACGATCTGGGAGTTTGCCAATGGAAGGGACTCTTCTTTGGTGGAATCTGAGCCGGAAGGAAATAAAATGTACGGCAACAGCACGACTGTAGCTGCTGACATTACTGATGAAGATACAGCCAGAATGGTGCTCCTGTCTCTTAGCGAGACCGTGGCTTCCAGACTTCGGGAGGATGGACAGAAAGCCCAGATGGTTTCTGTGTCGATCCGGAATACAGATATGAAAACCGTATCCCATCAGAAGATCATGCCTGCGGCTACAGATATCACGGAAGAAATCTATGAGGCTTCCTGTCAGCTTTTTGAAGAGCTGTGGGATCAGGAACCTATACGGCTTTTGGGGGTTCAGACAGGAAAGCTGTCCTCCGAAGGGGGAGGGCGGCAGATGAGTCTTTTTGATAATACGGATTATGAAAAGATGGAGCGGATGGATCAGGCGGTAGACAAGATCCGGAAAAAATTTGGGAAAAACGCCATTATGCGGGCTTCTTTTCTGGATAATCCTAAAGTAGGACACATGACAGGAGGCCATCCTGACGGGGGACAGGTAGACTTAAAGACTTTGAAAGATCATAAAAAATGAAAAACTGCTGCGAGGGTCAAATACCCCGATGTTTGCGTCGGAGTATTTGGCTGCGCAGTCTGCGCTGCTTTGAGCCTATGGTCTCAAAGCTATGCTCGACAAATTCGCAT
>ERZ1090879.858-NODE-858-length-17726-cov-19.687341_pt1 | contig 17726 bp, 19 predicted proteins | sample MGYA00478472_ERZ1090879 | MGnify/ENA primary metagenome ERZ1090879 (study PRJEB33644, sample SAMEA5815723) | chicken gut metagenome | biome: Chicken; feature: Gastrointestinal Tract; material: Caecum | place: Ireland | collected 2019-01-01 | study: A study of the...
CCCCAAAAAAATATACTAAAACACAAATTTACCCGCCCCCCGCGCGGGGGTTCAACTTTTTTTTTAAAACTCAACCCCCCCCCCCCCAGCCCAAGCGCCCCAGGCGGGGCGGCGGAAAAAACTTTTCTCAGCGATCTTCGCGGAAGTAGGAAAGTCCCAGACTCGCGGGAGGCTGTGTTTCGCGGTTGCCGACGATGCTCGTGACGATGAGCACGAGAATGGTGACGACGAACGGAATGAGGTTGAGAAGCTGGATCTGCTCGAAACGGATGCCCGAAATGCTCGTAGCGAGGATATAGAGCGCGCCGAACACGATGGAGCCGAGAATCGCGAAGGCGGGCTTCCACAGCGTGAAGATGACGAGCGCGATGGAGAGCCAGCCGATGCCCTGAATGGTCTCCGCAACAGTGGAGCCGACGATGCCGCCCATATAGTCCATGACGTAGCACAGCCCGCCCAGCCCCGCGACCGCCGCGCCGATGACGATGAACGCGTACTTGTAATTGGTGACGCGGATGCCGACCGCGTCCGCCGTGGCGGGATTTTCACCCACGGCGCGCAGGCTGAGCCCGATGCGCGTATACCGGAGCATGACCGCCGCCAGAACGGCGATGACGATCGCGAGATACACCATGACGCCGTGCGAGAGGAAGATCTTGCCGAACCAGCCGAGCCCGTCCTCCGTGATGCTTGCGTTGAAGAAATCCCGCCCTGCCGTGGAAAGCACCGCGCTTACGCCGTCCGTGAGGACGACCGTGTTGAGGAAGAAGGCGGTAAAACCCACGCCGAAGATGGTGACGGCAAGCCCCGTCACGTTCTGGTTGCAGCGAAGGGAGACGGTGAGGAAGGCGTACACGGCGCCGAGGAGCCCTGCGAACACCATCGCAAACAAAATGGCGAGGAGCACGGTGACGAATCCGTTCGGGTTCGCCGCGGACATCATATAAATTTTCACGCCGAAGCAGCCGCCCGCCGCACCCGTACACATGATGCCCGGGATCCCGAGGTTGAGATGCCCCGATTTTTCCGTGAGGATCTCCCCCACACAGCCGAAGAGGAAGATGACCCCGAACTGTATCGCGTTTGCAAGAAATACGTCCATTTCAATTTTCCTCCCCGTGTTTTTCCGATGTTCCCGGCGCATTTTCAACCGACTGTTCCGGCGGTTCCGCTTCGTGCTCCTCCGGCGCGGCAAACGCAGAAAACTGCGTCCCTTCTTCCGCAGCGGCGCCGCCGGCGTCTTCCGCTCCCGCCGTCTGCGCCGCCATGGAGAATGTCGGTTCGTTGGTATGCTTTCTGAAATTGAAGTGCACTTTGTATACGATGAAGAATTCGCAGCCGATGAGGAAGAAATAGATGAGCCCCACGACGATATCGGAAAGAGAGGTGCTCGTAAAGCCGAAATCGGTGCAGACCTGCGCCATGCCGCGCGAAAGGAAGATGATGAAGAACGACACGCCCGCCATGATGAGCGGATTGAACTTGCCCATCCATGCGACCATGATGCCCGTAAAGCCCATATTGCCGTCCATATTCGTGCTGACCATGTGATTGATAGAGCCGACGAGAAGGAAACCGACCAGGCCGCACAGCGCGCCCGAAAGCACGAGCGTGCGGATGATGACCTTTTTGACGTTGATGCCCGCATACCGCGCGGTATTCTTGCTCTCGCCGACGAGGGAGATCTCAAACCCGTGCTTGGAAAAACGCAAATAGCAAAAGATGAGCGCCGTGACGACCACCGCAACGATGACGGGAAGCAGGCTCCTGCCCGCCTGTCCGCCGCCGAGCGGCGGGATCGCGCCGTCCTCAAGGGGCGGCATCGCGCCCGTGCCCTGCGGATACCAAAACGCAATGAAGAACGCAACGAGATACATGGCGATGTAGTTCATCATGAGCGTAAAAAGCGATTCGTTGGTGTTGAAAAACGCTTTGAAAATGGCGGGAATGAGCGCCCATATCGCCCCCGCGGCAAGACTTGCCACAAGCATGATGAGCCAAAGCACACCGTCGGGTACCTTCCCGCCCATGTAGAACATGCAGATCGCGCATGCAAGGCAGCCCATGAGCACCTGTCCGTTGCCGCCCAAATTCCAGAACCTCATTTTGAACGCGACAACGAGCGCCAGCGCCACGAGAAGAAGGAGCGCGGTATTCTGCAGAAGCAGCCAGATGCGCCGTTCGCTCCCGAACGCACCCGAAAAGAGGGAGCCGAAGAACTCGAAAAATCCGCCGCGTCCGTCTGCAGACGCCGTGATGAAAATATCGCTGATGAGAAGCGCGATGAGGACGGCTCCGACGCGGATGCACATCCGCATCCAGAAGGGCATATTGTCGCGCTTGGTGATGCGGATAAGCGGTTCCTTTACCCGTTCCATGCCTGATCCTCCCCGATTTGCGAATCTTTGGCAACGCCCATGGGTTTGCCCTTTTGTTCCATGAGGTCGAGCGCGCCCGCCATCATGAGCCCGAGCTGCTCTTTGGTCGTCTTTTCGGCGTGCACGACGCCCATGAGCTTGCCGTGGCAGAGCACCATGATCTTATCGCACAGCGCGAGCATGACGTCGAGATCCTCGCCGATGAAGAGGATGCCCGTTCCCGCCTTTTTCTGACGGTTAAGGATATCGTAGATGAGATAGGAAGAGTTGATATCCAGCCCGCGGACGGGATACGCCGTAATGAGCACGTTGGGCTCCGTCAGGATCTCGCGGCCGAGCAGCACCTTCTGCACGTTGCCGCCCGAAAGGCGCCGCACGGGCGTTTCGGTGGACGGCGTAACGATGTCCAGCTCCTCGATGACCTTTTCCGCCTCCGCGCGCGCCTTTTTGCGGTCGACGAACATGCAATGGCGGTTGAGGAAGGCGCCCGTACGGTTGAAAAGACGCCTGCACTTCGCCTTGAAGGAAGTGTCGCCCTCCTCCACGGGAAGAGGCTTAATGCCGTACTCGTGGTCCTGATAGTTCTTGAGCATCATGTTGTCGGTGACGGACATGGAGGGCGCAAGCCCCATGCCGAGACGGTCTTCGGGGATAAAGCTCATGGAGATGCCCTTTTGATAGATCTCCTTCGGGGAGAGCCCGACGATGGACTCGCCTTCATGGTAGATCCCGCCCGATTCCACCTTCCGGAGCCCTGCGATCGCCTCGCACAGTTCGCGCTGACCGCAGCCCGCGATGCCCGCAACGCCCAAAATCTCGCCGCCGCGGATGAAAAAGCTCAGATCTTCGATGGCAGTGCTGCCCTCGTCGCTCTTTACGGTGAGATCGCGGATCTCCAGAAGCGGGCGGTCGGACTTGGTGACGGGGCGCTCGATGTTGAGCTGCACCTTCTGCCCCACCATCATCTCGGTGAGCGCCGTCTCCGTCGTCTCGGACGTATTCACGCAGCCGATATATTCGCCCTTGCGGAGCACGGCGACGCGGTCGGAGATCGCCATGACCTCGTGCAGTTTGTGCGTGATGATGATGATGGACTTTCCGTCCGCCTTCATCGCCCGCATAACAGTGAAGAGCTTTTCCGTCTCCTGCGGGGTGAGGACGGCTGTCGGCTCGTCGAGGATGAGGATATCCGCGCCGCGGTAAAGGACTTTGATGATCTCCACCGTCTGCTTTTCGGAGACGGACATATCGTAGATCTTCTTTTTGGGATCGAGCTCGAAGCCGTATTTTTTGGCGATGGCGTCCACTTCGTCGTTGATGCGCTTTGCGCTGTAGCGCCCGCCCTTTGCGCCGAGCACGACGTTCTGCGCCGCCGTGAAAATATCGATGAGCTTGAAGTGCTGATGCACCATGCCGATATTGTGGCGGAAGGCGTCCTGCGGGGAGGAGATGACGACCTCCTCCCCGTTTACGAAGATCTGCCCTTCGTCGGGATAATAGATGCCCGAGATCATGTTCATGAGCGTGGTCTTCCCGCTCCCGTTTTCGCCGAGCAGGGCAAGGATCTCGCCCTTTTGCAGCGTGAGGCAGATCCCCTTGTTCGCCGCAACGGATCCGAAATACTTGCTGATGTTTTTGAATTCAAGCGCGAAATTTCCGTCCACTTGTCACCTCATAAAAAATGTATAATAAGAACAAGCGGCGGAGAGAGTATCTTCGCCGGCTTGTTTGTTGCTATTCGTCAATCGCCGTAAGCAGCGTTCAGAAGCGTGATGCCGTCGATCTGCACGTCGAAGTAAGGCGCAGAACGCAGCGTGGACTCCTCGAACACACCGTTCTTGACCGCCTCGGCGCCCTCGATGTCGACGCTCGGCTTATATCCGGTAAGACGTCCGTTCTCATCGACGGTAGCCGCCGTGTTCTTATCACTCGTCTTCGTCACGGTGAACTTGGAGGTATCGAACACCTTCAGCGCGCCGCTCTTGAGCTGCGCCATGACTGCGTCGATCTTCTCCTGCGTGCCCGCTGCCGCCGCAGACCCGAGTTCGGTAAGCACGACGGATCCCGTATCGATGGTGCCCGTCCAATCGTCAACAATGGCATACTCGGAGATGTCGACCTCCTCGAGATCGATCTCTTCGCCCGCTTCGTCCGCAGCAGCCTTTGCCGCCTGACGCGTTTCGTAGATCCCCTTCGCCTGCGTGATCATGTACTTGAAGTAGGGCACCCAATTGATGCGCGAAGATACGATATAGGTATCCGGACATTCGGAAGCCGTACTGCCGTTGTAGGAGACGTTGGGAACGCCTGCCTCCTCGCATGCGGCAGGGGCGCCCATGGAATCTGCATGCTGAGAAATGAGCACGGCGCCGCCCTGAATGAGCGTGTTCGCCGCGTTGCGCTCGGCAACTTCGTCAAACCACGAGCCCGTGAACTGCACGTCCATAACGAGGTCGTGATCGGCGATCTCTTCCTCGACGATGGATTTCGCGCCAAGGTAGAAGGACGTATAGCCGGAGATGACCTCCGCATAGGTGTACGCACCGACGTAACCGATCTTGATGTTCCCGTCCACGTACTTGCCTTCGAGCTCGCCGCCCTTATACATCTCGACGAGTTTCATCCCTGCGGCGACGCCGGCAAGGTAACGACCTTCGTAGATGGATGCAAACGCGTTGTGGAAATTGGGAAGATCGGAAATGTGCGAGTTCGTGCCCGTTGCATGGCAGAACTCGACAAGCGGGTTCTCTTCCGCTGCACGCATCACGTGCGTCTCGTGACCGAAGGAATCGGCGAAGATGACATCGCAGCCCTGATCGACAAGATCGGAAGCGGCGTCGTAGCAATCGTTCGTCTCGGGAACGTTCGTCTTGATGATGAGTTCCACGTCAAGATCGTCGCACGCTTCCTCCATGGCGTCTATAAAGTTCTTATCGTAGGTCGAGTTGGAATCGTGCAGCGCGATGAGTCCGACGACAAATCCCTCGCCGCTGCATCCCGCAAACATTCCAAGTCCCGCGGTCGCAACCGCCGCTGCAAGCCCCAATGCAACAAGTTTCTTCATAATATTCTCCTTTTGCGATATAAAAATCGTTTTCCCGAAAACAAAAATCCGCGCCCTTTACTGTACGCGGAAACATACGCTCTCATCCGTCATCGAATCGACGATGGCGAGAGAGTCCACACGGATCCCCTGGGAGCGCAGTTTATCCCCCGCGCCCTGGAACCCCTTTTCAATTGCAAAAGCGCAGCCGACAAGCTCGGCGCCCGCCTCTTCGAGGATGCGCATGAGCCCGTGTACAGCGTTGCCGTTGGCGAGGAAGTCGTCCACGATGAGAACGCGATCCTCCCTCTTGATATATTCCTTTGCGACCGCGATCTCGTACGTCTCTTTATGGGTATACGAATAGACGGACGCGGTATACACTTCTTTGGGCATGTTTGCGCTGCGGTGCTTTTTGGCGAATACGGAAGGCACGTGCAGAGCGATGCCCGCCGCCACGGCGAGCGCGATGCCGGAAGATTCCACCGTGAGGACGCGCGTGATCTTCTCGCCCTCGTACAGGCGCGCGATCTCGTTCCCGATCTCCATGATAAAATCGGAATCCATCTGCTGATTGAGGAAGCTCCCCACCTTCAGGACGTTGCCCGGCAGGATGGTTCCCTCCGCCAGAATCTTTTCTTCGAGCGCCTTCATTCGTGATCTCCGCAAAAGTGTATGCTATGACTATACCACAATCATGAAATTAAGTCAAACGAATTGCCCGAATTGTAAAATTTTCTTTTACAATGTCGTCATATTGTGTCTTTTTATTGAATTTTTCAAATCGATTCCTTCACGCGATTCCATTTTGAATAAGCGTTTTACAAAATTCTACATTAAAAACATTTTATAATTAAAATCCATGTATTCTGTGAAAATATCCGTTAAACCGGATTTCAAGTCCAAATTAACGGAAAAATTGAAAGTATTTTTTTGCGAACACTATCTGTCGTTTTTCACATATCCAGGCAAACTACCTGAATTTCTTCCGACATATCCAAGCAAACCAGGCGAGTCAAAAAATGCCTGTTCTTGCATTGCAAAGCAAACGATGAAGTTGACTGTCAGATTCGGATATGAAAACGAAAAAGCAAGAAAAAAGGCTGAAAAGTATCGTTTTCAGCCTTAAAAATTGCAGTTTTTATGGATTATTTCATTCCATTACCACCAATGTCTCGACGTTAACACTTTCGTCCCACAAAATTTTGCGCACAAAAGCACCGTCTTTATATATAGGGAAATTGAATTCTATTGATTTCAGAATTTGAGAAGTCCCTTCATCGTTTGCATATATATGTACTTGTTATAAACGAAGTATCCACCTTTATTTAACCTCAATAGAACACCTAAGAAAAAACTATATAATTAAATATTCTCCAAAATTATCGCCTTGCGTTTGTGTCGTTGTATCACAGATAAAAGCGAAAGTAAACGGGAAAAAATATAGCTTAAAACAATTATATATACTTTCAAGAGTTAGGCTCGATTATGAGCTTAGCTCTTTTTTTATGCTCACGCAATATTTTTGTCCTCTCTCGTTGACTTTCGTGGGGCGCAACATAAAACTGTATAATTCGGGCTTTTCTCCGTGATACTTAGCCCCTGCCGCAAGGCTAAATAATAATTTTGGAGGTATTCAAAAAATGAAAAAAGTAGTTTATGGAGTTTCAAGGTATGTAAAAGGTGAAATTTCCAAATTAACAGGTATCGGTTATATAACTGATACAGACTTGGTAATTGCTTGTATGAGCAAGAAAGGTACACCGTATACTCGGGTATTTGAAGATTGCATCAAAGATTGCCACTCTATCCCTAACAGAGATAACATATCAAATTCGTCACCTTCAAGCTCGTCAATCAGGTCTGCAAATTCTCTCTCGGATTGTTCGATTTCACTCTCTACGTCAAGCATCGTTACGCTGTACTTCTTTGTAAGTGCGTTAATAGCACCCTCTAATGCACTTACGATGGAGTCGGGTAAGCTATAATAGAAGGATATTTAGGGTCTGACGTAATTCTCCTTGGGCTTTTACGTCCGTTTTTAAGACTGTCAGCCGTCCTTCCGTTATAGCGTTCGGTTTATGCAGGTTGGGCTTCGCATCCGTATAACGGATCAGATTGAATCGGTAACGGTTAAGGTCGGTCGCCTTTTTTACGCTCGCGTGACGGAGCATTTCAACTCTCTGAAACAATCCGCCTGATTGATTATTCCTCCCGTTTCAAGTCTGCGTCCTTGGGTGGAGGTTTTTTTGTGTTGCTCTTTTTTCGCCTCCAAAAATTTTCCAAAAACTTTCATTTCATCTCTTGACTTTTATTTGCAGGTCTTAAAAATTATTTATAAAAGTCAAGACCCATAGTCTGCTCATCTTTTCCGACAATTGAACTATGAGTCTTGACACAACTACTTATTTGTTACTCAATAAGTCCGCTGTTTTTCAGAAGTTTCTCGACGTCCGTGTCTTTTACTTTATCGATTACCGTCTTTAACGCCATCTTCTCTTTCAAAGACAACGGCGCCTTGGATAAAGGTTTCTTGTCGATACCGTAATATGCCGCACGGAGAAGCTCGCGCACGTCAAACGCACTGCCCCAGACTTCGGGAACGCCTCTGTCGATGTCGAGAAGAGTATATACCGACTCCATGCCCGTTCTCATGGAATATTCCGTCGTGAAAATGGTGTCTCTCGGCGTTTCGGCGAATTGTCCGATAAATGCGAAGTTGACTGCTCCGTCGGGGACGACTTTGGGCCTGTCCTCGTTCTTTCTGGGCTGGAAGAATGCGTTGATATACGGCATATAACAGGTTGTGGTATTCGCCTTCGTCTTCGCATACTCGTCGATTTTTTCAATCGGGAAACCGATGTGATACAGCCATTCGCGGCAGACTTCTTCGCCCGTACATTCGCGCATCGGCTTTTTGACGTAATTGCCCAGTTTATTCGTATTGAGGGAATAAACCCAAATAAGAACGGTGTCTTTATCCTGCGATTTGAACTGCGGCTGACGGTTTATCGTCCAAGACAGATACCAATTTTCGGTGCTGTCTTTTACGGTAACAATACCGCCCGTCGTTACTTTTCCGGACCTCGGATCACGCTTGCAGATTTTCTTGATATACTCGATGATTTCGTCGTCCGAAGTTGCGACGGTTGCGCTCATCCAGTTGGTCGCTTCCACGTCCGAACAGAACTTATCGGGATTGCCGAACGCTTTGTCCTGTGCGGCGATGTTCTTCCACATATCCCAACTTTCGCCGTAACCGTTTCTGATTTCCGAAAGGTCGGGGGCATGCGTCTGGTCGCCGTAGCAGCTCGTATCCGTACAACAGCCGTTGGTGATGAAAACGAGGTCGGTTTCCAAAAGATCAATGCTACCGTAATTATCGTCTTTGATATATTCGATTTTCTTAGCAATTTTTTTGCCGCCGACATTTTCAATGACGACGTTCTTCACGTCGATGCCGTATTCGATTTTCACGCCGTGCGCTTCGAGATACTTAACAAGAGGAAGAATCATGCTCTCATACTGATTATATTTGGTAAAACGCAGTGCGCTGAAATCGGGAAGCCCGTCGATATGATGAACGTATCTTTGCAGATATCTCTTCATTTCAAGTGCGGACGACCAACGCTGGAAGGCAAACATCGTCTGCCAATACAGCCAGAAATTTGTTTTCCAAAAATTTTGATTAAAAATTTCACTTATCTTTTTGTCTTCAAGCTGCTCTTCGGGAATCATAAACAGTTTGGTAAGGTCCATCGCCGACTCTTTATCCAGCTCGAATTTTCCGTCCGTATGAGCGTCCTGCCCGCGATTGACCGTGGCGCGGCAAAGCGAATAATTGGGGTCTTTCTTGTTCAGCCAATAATATTCGTCCAAAACGCTTACACCCTCCGTTTCGATGGAAGGCACGTCGCGGTAAACATCCCACATAATTTCGAAATGGTTATCCATTTCTCTTCCGCCGCGCATATAGAAACCTTTGGTCACGTCTTTCCTGCCGTCGCAGCTTCCGCCTGCAAGATCGAGTTTTTCCAAAAGGTGGATATGCTCGCCTTTCATCTGTCCGTCGCGGACAAGATAGAATGCCGCCGTCAATCCGGCAAGTCCGGTACCGATGATATACGCCGACTTACGGTCAACGCCTTCGGGTTTCATAGGGCGGGCAAATGCTTCATAGTTACCACTTGAATAATACATAAATGTACCTCCGTTTTTTATTTACAATACAATTATAAACCGAGAAAAATAAACGCACAATAAGCAATATTTTTGCTTTGATTAAAGTTTTATCATCTCGATTGAAAGTGTAAAAAGTTTTATCATTTTTTATCGTTTGATAAACTTTTGTCCTTGCGAAAAGCGTTCAGCGCATAGGAAATATCCCCGTGTATAAGAGTGCTTACTCTGTCAACGATATACTTCGGGTCTTCCTTCATATCGTCGGCGATCCATTTAAGCATAATGCCGTTAAACGCATATTTGAAAAAATCGGCGATAAATTCTTTATCTTTCTCCGATATGAACATACCGGTTGCCTGTTCCTCGATAACGCCCATCAGCAATTCGTGCGTTTGGGTATTCAGATAATTTTCAATCTGTTCCCGATCCAAAGCATGATAGACGTTTTTGATAAAAGGTTTATTTTCAAGCACAGCATTGAAAATATTAAGAAATCCCTGTTGCCATGTATCGTAAGTCTTATTATTTGCCAAAGCCTGTGCGCAGTCCTCCAAGCAAGCCCATCTTGCAAGGTCATATATGTCTGTAAAATGGTAGTAAAAGGTCATGCGGTTGACACCGCAATCTTCGGCAATATCGTTGATTGTTATTTTGTTGATCGGTTTTTTCAGCAATAATTTTTTCAACGACGCTTCCAAAGCTTTTTTGGTGGTTTGTGACATGGTATGCTCCTATTTCATGTAAAAATATGTTTCATAACACTTTATCTTTGTCGCAGAGTCCTTCCATAAATTCGTCGTATCCGTTTGGCTGAATTTCGCGAGCTTGTTTCCAATCCGCAAGCCCTCTTTCAAACATGGCAATATACAAGCCCATGCTACGCCCAATCGTAAAATTTTGCGTATGCTCAGCAATTGCCCGACGATTGTTGCTTAACTCAATCGGATGTTCGATCCACCAATCGATTTTATCGGCCAAATCGCAATAATCTCCGCTATGAAACACGCTGTTTTTATTTGCGGCAAATTGCGAGGTTGCAGACTTTGCACTGTCAGATACAATCGGTACGCAGCCACATGCGATTGCCTCGATACAAGTCATGCCTTCCACTTCGATATGTCGGCAGGATGAACATATAAATCGGCCAAGTCAAGAAACGATAATTGCTGTTCCCGATTGCAATGACCGATAAACACAGGGTACCATGTTCATTCCTCAATATCGAGAACAGCGGACTTGCCGTTACAGCGGCAAGTCTTTTTTCTCGAATTTCAAACTACCGACGATATAACAGATGATTCCGACGGCAAGAAGAATTGCCCATTTCCATATGAAGGTCGTTGTTCCATCAAGAATGGAAACCACGTCGAACAAAGATATAATCGACACATAGTTGAAAGCGTTCAGTGCTTCCATACGGATAATGGACGGGAGTACGGGCGAACCGAACAATCCGAGCATTGTGGCGACAAGGAAGAACATATTAAGCCCGCCGCCGAGAGCCATGGAATGCTTACTGCGGTTGAAGTAACACGAAGCGAGGAAACAAATTCCGCTCATCGCAAACATTACAAGGAATGCGCCGAGATTGATCAGTGCGAGTTTTCCGTAAGTAAGTTCCGTGGAGACGTCAACGATTGCAAAGCAAATCATACTTGTAAGAGTCGTGCAGAGGAACATTACAAGAATGGAACTGATCAGGAACATTGCCTGCGTAAACGTTACTTGTTTTCTCTTCGTTCCGGAGGAGAGGATATATGCCATAGACCCGCTGTCCACCTGTCCCGCAATAAGCGCATTGGACGACATAATCATATAGATGATGGGCAAAAGCAAACCTGCCATTTTGAAGAATATAGAGCCGATAAGCGCACCGTACAGGTCTGCCTGACCGACTTCCTGTAAAGCGTCGAACATATCCTGCGGCAATACGGATAATAACCCGCCCGCCAGATCGTCGGCAATCTCCGCTTTGATACTCTCAACCGTTTCACCGTCTTTGATGTTTTCAAGTCTGTATTCGAGATTTGCTCTGTAATTAACGAGAACTTCCAAAGACTTTTGTTTTACGTTACCGTAATCGCTGAAACCGAACTCTGCGTATTTTTCCTTTGTAATCCCGTATTCGGAAAGGACATCGAGAACCGATTGGATATTCTCATCTTTTACCATATTTCCGGCAAGAAAAATAGAACTATTGGTCATGACGTATTTATCCCGTTCGTCCGCATGACCTTCCTCCGAGATCGTCGCAAGCAGAGTATTATATCTGGGAGCTTCTTCGCCGAGGTCGGTATAAAAGCTGTCAAACATATATGTACCGTCCGCTTGCAGAGGGTTGAAAACGTAGAAGATAACGCCTCTGATTTCCTGTGCCTCCTGCGAGTTCTCGTCATATCCTTTCTGCTCAATCAAAGCCGAATAATACGTCGTTAACTCTTCCGCAGCAAGGGAATAGGCAGTTACGCTTGCAATTTGCCCGGCTTCCGCCTCCGATTTTCCCGATTGCAGAGCCTGCGTGTATGCCGCTACATATTTTTCTTTAAATGTGTCGTCAAAATGACAGAGCGCACCGTCCGCGAGTTCGTAGTAATTGAGTGCTCTTCTTTGCACTTGTGAATCGAGTTCACCCTCGATAATAGCATCTTCCAAAACTGACTTCGTATCGCCCAAATTTCCGTTACCGGAAATCAGCATGACGCAGCACAGCATAAAGCAGACGGCAACGGTAATGATAGTCCACATAATGCCGTTCGCTTTACAAGACTGCTTGAATAATGATTTACTGAACATTGGTCTTAATCTCCTTTTCCCGATTTAATACGGTCTTAAAATGTTTTTCCAGATTATATTTCACTTCCGAAATGAACTTAACCTGATATTCTTTCAGATCATGGAATAACCGATTGAGCTGTTCGCTCGTTATCGCAATCGTCACCTGACAATATTGCGGCTGGTCTCTGATGATGTCATAACCCGTTTCCTTGAACCTGCGGTAATCGCTTTCTTCCACAAATTCTATTTTATATTCTTTTATTTTACGGTTTCTGATTTCGTCAAGAATTGCAATATCGGCGATATGTCCGTCCCTTATGAGCGCAACTCTGTCACAGGTCGTTTCCAACTCTTCGAACATATGACTGCTCATAAAAATCGTCTTGCCCTTTGCGTGTTCGGCTTTTATAATTTCGAGAAAAGCATCGCGCATCAAAGGGTCGAGTCCCGTGGTCGGTTCATCGAGGATGATGATTTCCGGATTTGCCATAAGCGCCGCAACAATCGCCGTCTTCTGCTTCATACCTTTGCTCATTCGTTTCAGAGGCGCGCGCGGGTCGAGCTGTAATTTCTCAATGATATATTCGGCATACGACATATCCGATATTCCGAGAAATTCCGCCTGACTTTTCAAAAACGCCGTACCCGTCGGGAGATCGGGGAATGCGATTTCGCCCGGCACATAGCCTATAAATTTCACGATTTCGCTTGAATGCTTCCATGTTTGCAGACCTTTTACATACGCCGCACCGCTCGTGGGCTGTAAAAAACCCATGATATTGCGGATAGTCGTCGTTTTACCGCTACCGTTTGTTCCCGCAAAGCCGAGCATCTCTCCCTTGTAAAGGGTAAGATTTATATCGAAGATGCCTCGCCCTTCGCCATAGTCTTTGGTCAGATCTTTTATTTCGATTACAGGTTCCGTCATTGAAGCGCACCTCCGAAATTCTTATCTTCCTTGTAGTAGCTCATAAAGTAGTCTTCCAACGTTTCTTTCAAGTGGCTGAAATTGCCAATGGAATACTCCGACAATCCGGCAATCACTTGATTGATGTACTTATCGTCGGTCGCGATCATAACCGTTTTATTTTTCGCATCGTTCCCGATGATTTTAACGATTGCGCTGTTGCGGCTGTCTTTCATAAACCTGTCGTAGTTTTCCCGATCCGTAAAACCGATTTCATAATTCTTTTGCGAAGCATGCTTTAAGTCGTCGGCAATGAAATCCGATACAATTTTCCCGTCCTTGATGATGGCGATACGATCGCAAGTTGCGTCCACCTCGGAGAAAATGTGGCTGGAAAGTAAAATCGTTTTCCCGCGTTCTTTTTCTTTCCTTATAAATTCGATAAAGACTTCCTGCATTACGGGATCGAGTCCGCTTGTCGGTTCGTCAAGAATAAGCACGTCGGGATCGCTCATAAACGCGGTAACAACGGCAAGTTTACGTTTGACGCCCAAGCTCATACGCTTTGTTTCGCCGGATGGATCAAGCTCAAAAATTTTCAGAAGATAGTTCAACTGCTCATCGTTACGGCATTTCTGCAAATGCTGCATCATTCTGATAAATTCCCAGCCTGTAAGTCCTGCCGGCAGAGCGATTTCGCCCGGTATGTAGCCGACGTTCCCTAAGATTTCGAAATATTTATCGAACGTATCTTTCCCGAATATTTTCGTTTGCCCGCTCTGCGGTTTTGAAAAGCCCATCAGGTGCCTGATAGTCGTCGATTTTCCGGCACCGTTGGGACCGAGAAACCCGAACACCTCGCCTTTCTCAACCTGAAAGGTAACGTCGAAGACGCCTCGTCCCGAACCATAGTCTTTCGTAAGACTGTTCACTTCTATGACACTCATAGATACTCCTTTATTTCAATAATTTCTTTATCCAATTTTTCTCTTTCAGCGAAATCTTTCCGTCGATAGAGCAAATCAACATACAAATGATGATTATATCTTCCTTTAATTCGTCCGATAACTGTCCGAATACATCAACCATCTCTTTTACCGCTTTTTTTAATTCGCGGCTTTCGGGCTTCAGAAGTCTGACTGCTTTTTTACATTCGTCATAATTTACTTCATCTCCGAAAAAGGCGTATAAGAGAGGATAGCATATCATATATTCTTCCTCCGACAATCTGCCGTCTGCGGCAATCGCTCCCATAACAAACGTTGCGAATATCGTAACGCCGTTAAGACCGTCGTCGGTGATTGCGCTTAAAGTAGGAATAACTTTCAGTGCTTTCTTGCCTAAAATCATGCTGTAACTTAATACATCCATCTCTTCAAACTCTTTGCATAACTTGCTAAATTCCTTCATTTTTATATCTCCTCGTTGCATAAATTTTTATTTGGATTACCGCACAAAGTCTCATTTACGGGATTATGTAAACTTCATATTCGGAAATCTTCGTTTCATAAAAGCATCGTCGCACAATCTGTCGATCAATTGCCCCGCATGGGTAAGGGCGGCTCTTCCGGCATTGCGCCCTGCATAACGTATAAGCGCGCTTACCGTTATCATGAAATCACATAGTATGATAGTCGCCATTACGATCGCTATTATCTTCATGGTTTCGGGCGGAATCATATCCAGCCATCGGTTCAACGGTTTATATACGAGAAATATAACAGCCAAACACAATAAGCCCCAGAAAGCCATATAAATCAGAGTCGTCCGTCCGTTAATGTTGAGAAATTTACCTGTATAGTTCCATGACCGCGTACCAAGTATTTTCTCTTCAAGAAAATTCAACAGATATTCGACAACCCCGCCGCCAACTGCACCGATTAAGTAAACTCCCCACCATTTCGTCTGATTGCGTAGACACGCTATGATTACAAGCGCACCTACTCCATAAACAAAATTGAACGGAGTAAGAATGCTTCCGTTACAAAATACAAATCCACGTCCGCGGCATAGGTTTAATATGGTTTCCCATAATGTTCCGACGAGTCCGCCGAGCATATAAATAAAGATTGCTTTATAATAAATCATGGAGTCTTTCTCCTTTTTCATACTCGGCTTTAATGCGGTAGTTTCTGTATTATGCGGGGGAACTTGTTTTTTCATGGCTAACATAAAGCTCCTCTCATTTGAAGGTATCGTTCGGATAATCGCGCTTTTGGTTTTTGACAATCTTGACCGTGCTCAAAATTACAATAAAGTTCAATATACCATCCCATAAAAGCGATAAACCCAAATGAACTTGAAGAACTCTTATGCTTTCAGAGGGGAAGAAAATAAGAATTGCCCCAAACAGGCAAGTTACTACGGAAACTATCAAAATAACAATCCATAGTTTTATTCCGAATTTTTTTGAGTCAAATGCAATGGACGCTTTGAAAAGACCTTCCGACAAAATCGAAATCCCGAAAATAACACAGATAAAAGTCATTGTTTGATCGGAATGTATCAAAATTGCCGTTCCTAATGCAATCAACAGCATTCCCAACTGCAAATCGTACTGAAACGCCAATCGAAAAAGATCCTTGGAAAAATAACCTATAAGTTTGAAAACTCCCGATAATATCAGGTAAATACCGATTACTATCCCTACAACAGAAACAGATATTTCAGGCATTGCCATGATAATAATTCCGAATGCGCAAAAGCAAACGGACATCAGGATATTCACGATTTTTGCGATTCTCATTGGTATGACAGAACGCATAACCAAACTCCTTTCTGTTTTCTTATAAATATTATAATCATTTACCCTGAAAAAGAAAATAGACGAAAAATACGCCATGCCTAAAAATTAGGCACGGCGCAAATTTTAACTGAAATTTAGGCAAAGGCTCTCCTTTGCCTAAAAACTTCAATAAATATCGGTCAAGTCTTAAAGCTATTGGTTATCTGAACTTCTGCGAAACAATTCCTCGGTCATTCCTTTCCGAAGTTCACATAATCTTTGGCTCGATTCTAATAAATCATCTTGCATTCCGCTGTCTAACCACCATATGATTTGCCCGAAGATTTCGCATTTATAAAATTTAACAATGACATTTTTATCGCTCTCGACAACTTGATAATCGGAAAATACAGTATTTATGTATGTTAATACTACATATTGGCAAACATTCCATAAATAGTGTTCGAAAATATTCCGATTCGTCGAGTTATATACATGAAAGACTGCCTTTTTATTCTTTAAGGCAAATTCTACTGCTATTTTCAAACATTCTTCAAAGGCGGATATTGTCGGATATTGACTTATGATATTGTCTGTTTCTTCCTTTATAACTTCCTCAATCAAAGAGGGTATATCCTGATAATGATAATAGAAAGAATTACGGTTGATTCCGCAATCTGTAACTATATCTTTTATGGTAATCTTGCTCAGAGGTCGTTCATTGAGCAACTTCAAAAAAGATGCTTTTATTGCGTTTTTTGTAAAATTAGACATTTCGTCTCCCTCGTACGATACTTTTCTTTATTATAACGTAAATCGGCAAGTAATGCAACCCTATTTTGAATACGCCGTGAAGACTTTGAAGCCGTAAGTCTTTTCTATATAGTACTGTATCTTCTTTTAAGTTACTTTCTCTTTCGATTGTTGGTCCTCTATTGAAAATTCATACTAAATAAATTAAGAGCCGCTACAATTAGTAACGGCTCTTATAATTCATAGATATACATCCACAATAATCTCTTTCCATTGGGATTCACGCGTCAGCACGTTCAAATATTTGTAACGATACTGCTTGGCTTCTCTAAAGCTGCCGGAAAAGAACCGGAACGAGGTCTTTATTAATTCCTCGCTTTATTTAACAACAGCCTGTACGGCTACAAAGCCGTTATTCATCTTACCGGGGGTTCTTAATATTCGCCTATGGAAAAGGAGTTCGTAAAGATTCTGCTTAAAAAGGTTAAAGGTACGGATATTGAAATTCTTCTAAAAGAAAGCGGTCTGATCGAGTAACAAAAAAATACAAACAGCAGAGGAGTAGTCTTTCATTTACTCCCGAATTATAAATAATAATTTTATAGTATTTTTCCTAAAAGCTGATTCTCAATTTAATGGGAATCAGCTTTTTAACATTTACGTTTTTAACATTTAATAAAAGAAACATATTGAAAATCAAACACTATAAAAAAGAGAGAACTTAAAAACTTGTCCTCTCAAAAAAAAATCATTTTGTGGTCTCCTTATCAAACAAAAAGGATATGACGTAAGTTCAAGACCTGTTTTCCCAAAAAAGCGCCGAAATGTAGCTGTTAAATTCAAAGATTTTGTCCGACGGCAAAAACACAAGATATAGTAACAAAAAAAAGCACAAGATACGCTGGCTACGGCTTGTCAGCCGAACCCGAACTTTTCACTTCTGCCAACGTAAGAGTGCGCGCC
>ERZ1090879.862-NODE-862-length-17689-cov-41.529035_pt1 | contig 17689 bp, 19 predicted proteins | sample MGYA00478472_ERZ1090879 | MGnify/ENA primary metagenome ERZ1090879 (study PRJEB33644, sample SAMEA5815723) | chicken gut metagenome | biome: Chicken; feature: Gastrointestinal Tract; material: Caecum | place: Ireland | collected 2019-01-01 | study: A study of the...
TGGCGTACAAGAAGAACCGCCATCGCATCAACATCATCGACACCCCGGGCCACGTGGACTTCACCGTTGAGGTCCAGCGGTCGCTGCGCGTGCTGGACGGCTCTGTCACCGTTCTGGCCGCCAAGGGCGGCGTCGAGCCCCAGTCCGAGACGGTCTGGCGCCAGGCGGACGAGTACAAGGTCCCCCGCATGGTCTACGTCAACAAGATGGACACCATGGGCGCCGACTTCTTCAACTGCATCAAGATGCTGCACGACCGCCTGCACGCCAACGGCGTGGCCATCCAGCTGCCCATCGGCTGTGAGGACACCTTCAAGGGCATCGTCGACCTGGTCGACATGACCGCCGAGGTCTACTACGACGATATGGGCAACGACATGCGCGTCGAGGAGATCCCCGACGACATGAAGGAGCAGGCCGAGGAGTACCGCAACATCCTGATCGAGGCTGTGGCCGAGAACGATGAGGAGCTGATGGAGAAGTACCTCGAGGGCGAGGAGATCACCCGCGAGGAACTGAAGGCGGCCATCCGCAAGGAGACCATCGCTAACACCCTGGTCCCCGTCGTCTGCGGCTCTTCCTACAAGAACAAGGGCGTCCAGAAGCTGCTGGACGCGATCGTGGACTATATGCCCGCCCCCACCGACATCGAGGACATCAAGGGTGTCAACCCTGAGACCGAGGAGCCTGAGACCCGTCCTTCTTCCGACGACGCTCCCTTCGCTGCTCTGGCCTTCAAGATCGCCACCGATCCCTTCGTCGGCAAGCTGGCATACTTCCGCGTTTACTCGGGCAAGGTCGAGGCAGGCACCACCGTCTACAACTCGGTGAAGGACTGCCGCGAGCGCATGGGCCGTATCCTGCAGATGCACTCCAACCACCGCAAGGACATCGACTGCTGCTACGCAGGCGACATCGCGGCGGTCGTGGGCCTGAAGAATACCACCACCGGCGACACCCTCTGCGACGAGAACCACCCCATCATCCTCGAGTCGATGAAGTTCCCCGAGCCGGTCATCCGTGTGGCCATCGAGCCCAAGACCAAGGCCGGCAACGAGAAGATGGGCATCGCCCTGGCCAAGCTGGCTGAGGAGGACCCCACCTTCAAGACCTACACCGACGAGGAGACCGGTCAGACCATCATCGCCGGCATGGGCGAGCTGCACCTGGAGATCATCGTGGACCGTCTGCTGCGTGAGTTCAAGGTCGAAGCCAACGTCGGCGCACCTCAGGTCGCCTACCGTGAGACCATCCGCAAGGCTGCCAACCAGGAGACCAAGTACGCCCGTCAGTCTGGTGGTAAGGGCCAGTACGGTCACGTCAAGATCAAGATCGAGCCCAACGAGCCCGGCAAGGGTTACGAGTTTGTCAACGCCATCGTGGGCGGCGCCATCCCGAAAGAGTACATCCCGGCTGTCGACAGCGGTATCCAGGGTGCTATGAAGGCGGGTGTGTTGGCCGGCTATCCGGTCGTTGACGTCAAGGTCACCCTGTGGGACGGCTCCTATCACGAGGTCGACTCTTCGGAAATGGCCTTCTCCATCGCCGGCTCCATGGCCTTCAAGGAGGCCATGCGCAAGGCTGACCCCATCATCACCGAGCCCATCATGAAGGTGGCCGTCATCGTCCCCGACGAGTATCTGGGCGACGTCATCGGCGACCTGAATGCACGCCGCGGCCAGATCCAGGGCATGGAGGCTATGGCCGGCACCCAGCGCGTCAACGCCATGGTGCCTCTGGCCCAGATGTTCGGCTACGCCACCGACCTGCGCAGCAAGACGCAGGGCCGTGGCCAGTATGTCATGGAGCCCTCTCACTACGAGCCGGTGCCCAAGAACATCGCCGACCAGATCATTGCAGGCCGTACCAAGGAGTAAAGACCGCGCTTTTCCGCCCGCATTTTGCTGCGGGAAGGAAAATTTTCTGGAAAATCTCTTGATTTTAAAGGGATAATCTAGTAGAATAGCTTTGCAACGCATCTTGTGCAGGCGCGAGGCTGTTATAACCAAAAACCGTTTTAAAGGGAGGATATTCCAATGGCTGAAAAGGCAAAATTTGACCGTTCTAAGCCGCATGTTAACATCGGCACCATCGGCCACGTTGACCACGGCAAGACTACTCTGACTGCCGCCATCACCAAGGTTCTGGCCCTGAAGGGTGACGCAGACTTCATGGACTACGCCAACATCGATAAGGCTCCCGAGGAGCGCGCTCGTGGTATCACGATCAACTCCGCTCACGTTGAGTACCAGACCGACAAGCGTCACTACGCTCACGTTGACTGCCCGGGCCACGCCGACTACGTTAAGAACATGATCACTGGTGCTGCCCAGATGGACGGCGCTATCCTGGTCGTGGCTGCGACCGACGGTCCCATGCCCCAGACCCGTGAGCACATCCTGCTGGCCCGTCAGGTCGGCGTGCCCTATATCGTCGTGTTCATGAACAAGTGCGATATGGTCGACGACGAGGAGCTGCTGGACCTGGTCGAGATGGAGATCCGTGAGCTGCTGAGCGAGTACGACTTCCCCGGCGACGACACCCCCATCATCCGTGGTTCTGCTCTGAAGGCTCTGGAGTCCACCTCCACCGACCCCAACGCCCCCGAGTACGAGTGCATCAACGAGCTGATGAACGCGGTCGACGAGTACATCCCCACTCCCGACCGTCTGGCCGACAAGGACTTCCTGATGCCCGTTGAGGACGTCATGACCATTTCTGGCCGCGGCACCGTCGCTACCGGCCGTGTCGAGCGCGGCACCGCCAAGGTTGGCGATCAGATGGAGATCGTTGGCATCCGTCCCGAGCGCCTGACCACCACCATCACCGGTCTGGAGATGTTCCGCAAGAGCCTGGACTTCGCTCAGGCCGGCGACAACATCGGCGCCCTGCTGCGTGGCGTGGACCGCACCCAGATCGAGCGCGGCCAGGTCCTGGCTAAGCCCGGTTCCGTCCATCCCCACACCAAGTTCGAGGGCCAGGTCTACGTCCTGACCAAGGAAGAAGGCGGCCGTCACACCCCGTTCTTCTCCAACTATCGTCCTCAGTTCTACTTCCGCACCACCGACGTGACCGGCATCATCTCTCTGCCCGAGGGCACCGAGATGTGCATGCCTGGCGATAACGTTGTCATGAGCGTTGAGCTGCTGACCGCTGTCGCTATGGAAGAGGGCCTGCGTTTCGCTATCCGTGAGGGTGGCCGTACCGTTGGTTCCGGCGTCGTCAGCAAGATCATTGAGTGATTTTGCCCTGTGCGCTGAAGCATAAGCTATAGCACCCAGCCCCTCTCTGCCCATCGGGCGGCGAGGGGTTTTTTGTTGTACCGGCCCGGCCGGGGAAGGGGAGCAAAGATGAAAACACTGTACCTTGTGGGCGGCCCCATGGGCGTGGGAAAAACATCGGTCTGCCAGCTGCTGAAGCGCCGGCTGGACCGCTGCGCCTTTCTGGACGGGGACTGGTGCTGGGACATGGACCCGTTTGTGGTGAACGACGAGACCAAAGAGATGGTGCTGGACAACATCTGCTTTGTCCTGGACCGCTTTTTGCACTGCACGGAATTTGAAAACGTGGTGTTCTGCTGGGTGCTGCACCAGCAGGGCATTTGGGACGCCATCCTCTCCCGGCTGGATACCCGGGGCTGGAGGGTGGTGCGGGCGGCATTGGTGGCGTCGCCGGAGGCGCTGGTGCGGCGGCTGCAGGGGGACATTGCCGCCGGCCGCCGCCAGCCGGATGTGATCCCCCGCAGCCTGGCCCGGCTGCCCCTCTACGAAAAACTGGACGTCCTGCAAATCGACACATCGGAGCGCAGCGCGGAGGAAACGGCGGGTTGCTTGGCTTTCTATGGCAGATATGGTACAATGCCCTCGAGGTGATTGTCATGGAAACAAAAGATGCGATCCGCGCATTCCGCACAAAGAAGGGCCTCTCCCAGGACGAGCTGGCTAAACTGCGCCACTGGCAGAAGATCAAAAAATAAATATCTGCACCGGATCGAATTTCAAGTCGGAGACGGTCGATTTTCCGGGCGAAATATGGTATACTATAAAATATACCTATATTTCTGGATGCATGCAGGAGGAAAGAGAATGCAGCAGCATGAAACGGTGATCGTACTGGACTTTGGCGGGCAGTACAACCAGCTGATCGCGCGCCGCGTGCGTGAGAACAACGTCTACTGTGAGATTTATTCCTATAAGACCGACCCCGCGGTGATCCGTGCCAAGAACCCCAAGGGGATCATTTTCACGGGCGGGCCCAACAGCGTCTACCTGGAGGATTCTCCCAGCTGTGATCCCGAGATCTTCACCTGGGGGGTGCCCATCCTGGGCATCTGCTACGGCAGCCAGCTGATGATGCACCTGCTGGGCGGCAAGGTGACCCACGCCCCCGAGCGGGAGTACGGCAAGACCGAGGTCTTTGTGGACACCAGCAGCAAGCTGTTTGAGGGGGTGTCGACCTCCACCATCTGCTGGATGAGCCATAACGACTACATCGAGCAGGCGGCCCCCGGCTTCAAGGTTACGGGGCACACGGCCAACTGCCCGGTGGCCGCGATGGAGGACGCCGGGCGCGGCCTCTACGCAGTGCAGTTCCATCCCGAAGTGCTGCACACGGCAGAGGGCAAAAAGATGCTGCACAACTTTGTTTACAATGTGTGCGGCTGCGCCGGCGACTGGAAGATGGACTCCTTTGTGGAGAGCAACGTAAAGGCCCTGCGGGAGCAGATCGGCGACGGCAAGGTGCTGTGCGCCCTGTCCGGCGGCGTGGATTCCTCGGTGCTGGCGGCCATGCTGGCCAAGGCGGTGGGCAAGCAGCTGACCTGCGTCTTTGTGGACCACGGCCTGCTGCGCAAAAACGAAAAGGAAGAGGTCTGCGCTGTTTTTGGCCCGGGCAACCCCAACTTTGACATCAACTTTGTCTGCGTGGACGCCCGCGCCCGCTACTTCGGCAAGCTGGCAGGCGTCACTGAGCCCGAGCGCAAGCGCAAGATCATCGGCGAAGAGTTCATCCGCGTCTTTGAGGAAGAGGCCAAAAAGATCGGCCATGTGGACTTCCTAGCGCAGGGCACCATCTACCCCGACGTGGTGGAGAGCGGCCTGGGCGGCGAGTCCACCGTCATCAAGAGCCACCATAACGTGGGCGGCCTGCCCGACCACGTGGACTTCAAGGCTCTGGTGGAGCCTCTGCGCAACCTCTTCAAGGACGAGGTGCGCCAGGCCGGCCGCGAGCTGGGCCTGCCCGAATACATCGTCAGCCGCCAGCCCTTCCCGGGCCCGGGCCTGGCCATCCGGATCATCGGCGAGGTGACCCCGGAAAAGGTGGCCATCGTCCAGGACGCGGACGCCATCTGGCGGGAGGAGATCGCCAAAGCCGGCCTGGCAGGGGAGATCAGCCAGTATTATGCCGCCCTGACCAATATGCACAGCGTGGGCGTCATGGGCGACGAGCGCACCTACGACTACGCCGTGGCCCTGCGCGCCGTGACCACCACCGACTTTATGACCGCCGAGAGCTACAACGTCCCCTGGAACGTCTTGGGCACCGTCACCAGCCGCATCGTCAACGAGGTCAAGCACGTCAACCGCGTGTTCTACGACTGCACAGGCAAACCGCCGGCAACGATTGAGTTTGAATGATTTCAGAGGCCCGGAAAAGCCCGTGATTACTGGGTTTTCTAAGGCTTGATGCCCTCCGTGGCAACGATTTGGCAACAGTTTTCATTATTCCAAAGAGAAAGAGCTACCTGATTTGCGAAAGTCAGGTAGCTCTTTTTATTTTACTTCTCTTTGTCCGGCTGCTTTTTGAATTCATCCACCAGCAGATCGCTAAGACCCTGAGAGGGGACAACCTTATGCCAGTGGCCTGTGGTATCAAACTCCGGGTATCGGTAACGCCAGCGGTCGTAGTCCTCTTTGCTGATCTCCCCCGATTTCAGCTTGGCCGCCTGCTCCCCCCAAGCACAGAGCATCTCATGAAGCCGGGCCGCTTCTTTCCCTTGGAATACATCCACACGAAGATGTATTTCTCCGTCGCACTCGCAGATTTTCAGGCCATAACAGTCCTCAAGCGTAAACAGTGTGTGCATCAGCCCTACATAGGAGTCTATGTCCGGCACATCCAAAGCATGGGGAGAGACCTCCAATATCTGTGCCAATGCAGCAGTTAGGTCTGCCTTGGGCGTCCGCGATCCGTTCTCGTATTGGGCAAGGCGGACATCGGCGGACTTCTCCGGGAAGCCCAGCGCCATACCGAGATATTTCTGCGTCATGCCCCGCAGGGTGCGGAAAAAGTGAATGCGCTCTCCAATCGCCATAACGGCCAACTCCCATCTGGATTCTTGATAAATTCAGCATAGCAGAAATGCTTAGGATAGTCAAGAGAAATCTAAACAAATTTATTTAGTATTTTTCTGCAAACCACTTGACTTTAACTATTATGCTTAGTATAATGAAGATATCATAAGCAAATAAGTTTAAGCCACAAAAATTTTACAAATTGGATACCCCAAAAACGGCGAAAAAATGTCCGTTGTAAAGTGAGAGGGGGAATTTCAGACGCAGCAAAACTGAATGACCGTCCGACAGATACTTTCTCCGGTGAAGCAGGCGACGATATGAGCGTGCCAAGGAGAAAAACAAACGGCATAGCGCCGGGAAGGGTTGCCTGTCAGAGTCTGAAGGGTGAAACGGCAAACGAGAAACAATTACGGCAAGGAAAGGAAGGTATTTTTGTGTATGACAGAAAAGCAGTCGTTTATGCGAGTCGATGAAGTGGCGCAGGAATTGGGCGTTTCCAAATCCTACGCTTACAAAATCGTACAGAAGCTCAATACGGAACTGAAAAGCCTCGGTTACTTGACCATATCCGGTAGAGTCAACCGGAAGTTCTTCTATGAGAAGCTGTGCTACGGCGAAAAGGAAAGGTGGGGTAACTAATGGCAGTCTATAAGGAAGAAAAGACCAACACCTGGCGGGCGGTCTACCGCTATACCGACTGGAACGGGGAACGCAAGCAGACCCAGAAGCGAGGCTTCAAGACCAAGCGGGAGGCGCAGGCATGGGAACGGGAACAACTCAACAAATCCACCGCCGATCTGGATATGACCTTCAAGAGCTTCGTGGACCGCTATACGGCAGACATGAAAACCCGGCTCAAGGAAAACACCTGGGCCACCAAGGAGCATATCATCTGCACCAAGCTACTGCCCTATTTCGGCAAACTAAAAATGTGTAAAATCACGGCTCAGCAAATTATCACCTGGCAAAATGAGATGCTGAACTACAAGGACGAGAACGGCAAGCCCTACTCGCCGGTGTACCTGAAAACAGTTCACAATCAGCTCAGCGCCATTTTCAACCATGCGGTGCGGTACTACAACCTCCGGGAGAACCCCTGCAAGAAGGCAGGCAGCATGGGCAAGAAGAAAAACCGGGAGATGATGTTCTGGACCAAGGAGCAGTACCTGAAATTTGCCGAGGCGATGATGGACAAGCCGCTGTCCTTCTATGCCTTTGAGATGCTCTACTGGTGCGGTATCCGGGAAGGCGAGCTGTTGGCGCTCACGCCCGCTGATTTCGATTTTGAGAAAGGCACTGTCTCCATCAGTAAATCCTATCAGCGGTTGAGCGGTCAGGACCTGATTACCACTCCCAAGACGGAGAAAAGCAACCGCGTCATCACCATGCCTCGGTTTCTGGTTGAGGAAATTCAGGATTATCTTAAAATGCTCTACGGAATCGGGCCGGATGACCGGATGTTTACCATCACCAAGAGCTATCTCCACCGGGAGATGGACCGGGGAGCCAAAGAAGCCGGGGTGCCGCGTATCAGAATCCATGATATTCGTCACAGCGCGGTGTCACTTCTCATCGACATGGGTTTCTCAGCTACGGCCATCGCAGACCGGGTAGGCCATGAGAGCATCGACATCACTTACAACTATGCGCACCTGTTTCCGTCCAAGCAGACGGAAATGGCGGATAAATTGAACATGGAAAGGGGCAATTAAAAATGTCAGCAAAGAATTTGGACAAGCACAACCGCTGGCGGAACAAAACGGTGGCCTTCCGGGTCTCCCCGGAGGAGGACGAGCAGCTGGAAATCTTCGTCAAGCTGTCCGGCCTGACGAAACAGGACTACATTACCCGGCGGCTGCTGGAAAAGGAGATTGTGGTACAGGGTAATCCCAGAGTCTACAAGGCTCTGCGGGAGCAGCTGGCCGCTATGCTGGACGAGCTGCGCCGGATCGAGGCCGGGCAGGGCGTGAACGACGAACTGCTGGACACCATCCAGATGATTGCAACCATTATGAACGGAATGCAGGAGGAAGCTGCCTATGGGAATTGACGCAAAAGAAAAGACTGCCCGAAGCACATCTGTTGGCGCAGATGAGAGGCAGTCCGTTCAAAAAGATTCTGACAACATTATACCCGCTTCGGAGGCAAAACGCAACGGGGAAATGGATGATTTGGAGGAAATGTATCGCAAGATGCAGCGTATGGCCGACCCGCGATACCTGCACACGCTCACCATGACCGAGCTGTTTCAGACCGCCTACAAAAGCCGCCCACCCATCATTGAAAATCTGCTCCATTCGGGAGCATACCTTCTGGCCGGCGCGCCCAAGATCGGCAAGTCGTTTCTGGTGGCGCAGATCGCCTACCATGTCAGCACCGGGCAGGAGCTGTGGGGCTGCAAAGTCCATCAGGGAACTGTACTTTACCTTGCGTTGGAGGATGATTTCCAGCGCATCCAGAACCGGATGTTTATGATGTACGGCGTAAACGACACGCCCGATCTGCACTTTGCCACCGCTGCCGGAAAAATCGGGAACGGTCTGGACGAACAGTTGGAAAACTTCATGCGGGAACACTCGGACACCAAGCTCATTATCATCGACACCATGCAGAAAATCCGGGAGGTGGGAGGCGAGGCATACAGCTATGCCAGCGACTATGAGATCGTCGGCAAGCTCAAGCAGTTTGCTGACAAACACTGTATCTGCGTACTGACTGTCCACCATACCCGGAAGCAACCCGCCGGGGACGCCTTCGAGATGATCTCCGGCACAACGGGCCTGTTGGGCTGTGCGGACGGCTCGCTGCTGATGCAGAAGAAAAAGCGAACCGCATTGGAGGCTACCATCGATGTGGTGGGCCGCGACCAGCAGGATCAGATTCTCTATCTGAAAAAGGACCCGGAGACGCAAATCTGGAATTTGGAGCGCATGGAAACGGAGCCGCACAAGGAGTCGCCGGACCCTGTGCTGGAAGCAGTGGCAAAGCTGGTCTCCGTTGAGCGTCAGGAGTGGACAGGCTCACCCTCGGAGCTGGCCGAAACGGTGCAGGTGGGAATGGCGGCAAATGCGCTGACCAAGTATCTGAATGTCAAATCCGGCAGGTTGCTGGAAGAGTATCATGTAGGCTACGAGAACAGGGCGCGGCACGCCGGGCGGCAGGTGAAGCTCACCTATATGTTGGTGGAGGCTCCGTCTTTTGAGGTGGTTGAGGATGGGCGCGACGGTTGCGACGGTTGCAACGGTGAAAATGCTACCGCCCAAACAACCGTCGCTATCGTCGCAGCCGTCGCGGAAAGGAACGGAAGCGAATGAAAAATGTGCAGATTCCCTATGACCTGTTCGTGGCGCTGGTGGAGTATCACCTCGGCTATGATGACGAATACGATGATGAAATCCGGCAGGGATTGGAGCAGAAGCTGGACGCCCTGGTGCGGCACGAGCTGTATGCAAAATATAAGACCGCACCCAGCGCGGAAGAACGGGAGCAGGCCCGGCAGGAGTATCTGGACCGGCGCGGCGTATTCCCGGATTTTCGCTGGTAACAGGTGTTTACTTTCATACTAATCTCGCGAATGAAATCAGCACAAAAGTCAATCTTCTCTCTGTTGGCATATACAGGAGCGTGACACGCTCCTGTGGCTGGCGGACAAGGCGAATTGGCTGGCAGCACACGCCCTCCGCATCCTTCGTCCCCATCGAAAAATCCGCAGATTTGGCGATGGCTAAGGCCGGGAGAATCCGGTGGATTTTCCCGGCCGGTGGGCGGCGGAATGGAAGCAAACGCAGTTGCGAAAAGAACGCCGGTCACACCGCATTTTGAGGCTGTGGGTATCACCTGCAAGCCGAAAAAGGCGGCGAGGCTCCCGCAGGAGCCGCATTCCCCCTCGGAGAGCCCACGATACTTTGCAGCCGCAGGATGAAAGTATCATAGTGGGTTATTACACTTCCGCAGAAGTGCATCCCCCAAAAGCTACCCGCATCTCAACCGCCCTTGTGGGCGAGAAAGGAGTTCTATGGCAAGAGGCGACGGTATCCATCGTACCAGCGCAAGAAACATGAGACTGACCACACCCAAACTGAAAAACGCGCAGCAGCACAACGAGCGCGAAAAAGAATCGTATGTCAACCAGGACATTGTTCCGGAACGCTCCCATCTGAATGTTCACTTCAAGAAACCGGACGGCGGCTATCTGGAACAGTTTGAACAGATGGAGACGGACGGGCTTATCTCCACACGGGGCATCAAAGAGGACGCCTTCCGCTACGGCGAGCTGATCTTCGATGTAAACTCCGCCTACTTTTTCAACCACGGCGGATATGACTTCGCAAAACAATTTTACCACGACGCCTATCAGGCTGCAATCAAAATCGTGGGCGGTGAACAGTACATTCTGTCGGCAGTCATGCACGCCGACGAGCGCAACCGGGCCATGTCCGAGGCGCTGGGGCAGGATGTGTACCACTACCACCTCCATGTGGTCTATGTGCCGGTGGTGGAGAAGCAAATCCGCTGGACCAAACGCTGCAAGGACAAGTCGCTGGTGGGCAAGGTGAAAGAAACGGTCATGCAGGTCAGCATGAGTAAGAAGTGGGCCTCCAAGCCGGTGCTGGATGAGGCCACCGGCGAACCGCTGAAAACGGCAAAGGGCAAGCCTGTCCTTAAAAAATCGTACAGCGTGTTGCAGGATGATTTCTTCCAGCATATGCGTGAGGCTGGGTGCACCGATATAGAGCGCGGTGAGCGTGGCAGTTCCGAGGAGCATCTGACGGTCACACAGTTTAAGGTGGAAAGAGAACAGGCGCGGCTGGCGGAGCTGCAAACAGAAAAATCAGAGGTTCAGGCGGAGATTGGCCAGCTTCAGGCAAATAAGGCTGAGGCAGAAAAATCTGTCAAAGAAGCGCAGACGGAACTCCGGCTGCTGGCTCCCAAGCTCAAGAGCATGGAGAAGCTGGCGGCTGAGTATTCTTCCGACCCGGAGGACCTGCTGCCGCTACCCGACAGAATGGAGTCCGCCAAATCCTACCGGGAGAAAAAGTCCAAACCGCTGTTGGAGAAGATCGTCAAGGTGGTGCGCTCCGTTTACCGCGCTTATCTGGATGTCTGCCAGAAATTCGAGCTGTTGCAGCGCAAATATGATACGGAGGTTCCGTATTTGAAAAAGCAGTTGGCCGAGGTCAAGGGAGAAAATGCAGAATTGCAGGAAACCGCCAGAGACTATCACCGGCTGTGCCGGGCCTATGGGCCGGAGCGCGTAGCCGAAACGGTGGCCGCTGTTAAGCGGCAGGAACAGGCGGAAAAAGAGCCGAAACGCGGTCAGAGGCGGCAGCATGACCGGGATGCGCGGTAATCCCGTGTAGAGCTGAGAAACGCTGATTTTTGCGGATAGAGTTACCTGAACTGAATCATGTATCGTTTGGGTGCTTTCTATCCGAAAATCCGCTTACTTTTGCCAGTGTAGAGCCGGAGAAAATTTGTGAAAATACGGAGGTTTTATGAGAACAGGTCTTTCCAAGAAGCAAAAGACAACCAGCATCTTTTTTGACGAGGCAAGCCCCATCATTGAGGTGTGTACCTACAACACTTCCCTTAAAAACCGTTTGAGCGAGTATGCGGCAAAGTACCCGGCCGAGTGCCGGTTGGTGGACGATGATGAAAATGGATGCCTCACATTTGAGATCAGGAAGGGGCGGTTCAGTTTCAAGCTGAACGCCCCGTACAGCGCAGAGCGCCGGAAGGCGGCCAGCGAGCTGGCAAAGAAGAATATCCAGAATTTACAGCAAGGCAAGAAGTGATGACACGCCGCCCGTGGGGAGAACGGTTCCCTGCGGGCGGCTCTTTTCACTTTGACACTCATGATTTTGTGAGATTATCTTGAATATTCGTGCCTGCTGTGCTATAATAAAGATGAATTCGACAACGAATGGAGATTTCGTTATGCCGGTTAGCTATGATAAGTTATGGAAAATGCTGATAGATAAGAAGATGAATCGTACAGATTTGAAGGAACACGCGGGAATCAGCTTTAATATACTCGCAAAAATGGGACGGAACGAGTTTGTTTCGATGGAAAGCCTTTATAAAGTATGTACGGCACTGAACTGTGATGTTGGCGATATAATGGAGTTTACGAACAATGAGCATGATTGATTATGTCACAACAGCGACAACAAAATATATCGAACAGATGCCAAAAGTACAACGAAAAAAGTACGGTCAATTTTTTACGAGTAAAGAAACGGCTGTATTCATGGCGGAACTGTTTGATTTGCAATCCGTTTCAGGGCCGGTTTCAATTCTTGACCCCGGTGCTGGTTCGGGCATTCTATCAACCGCTTTGATTGAACGGATGCAGCGTGTCGCTTCAATTACTAAAATCGAATTGGTTTGCTACGAGAGTGACACGAATATCTTGGGATTGCTTCGCTCAAATTTGGACTGGGTTTGTGACCACGCTGCAAAGAAGATAGAATATAAAATCATATCGGATAACTATATTCTCTCCCAAGTCGCTGACTACAATCATATGTTATGGGAATCTCCAAATCCTCCTAAATTTGATTGTGTTATTGGGAATCCTCCCTACATGAAAATTCCGAAGGATGCACCAGAAGCTTTAGCAATGCCAGATGTCTGCTATGGAGCGCCTAACCTGTATTTTCTATTTGCCTCAATGAGCTTGTTCAATCTGAAGGACGCTGGCGAGATGGTCTATATTATCCCGCGCTCTTGGACTTCGGGTGCTTATTTCAAAAAATTTCGGCAGAAATTTCTTGATGAGGGAGCTTTGGAACATATCCATTTGTTTGTAAGTCGTGACAAAGTGTTTGAGAAAGAAAGTGTTCTCCAGGAAACCATCATTATAAAGGCAAAAAGAACAGCGGTTAAGCCCCAAAATGTCACAATTACAACTACGCAGAGTAACGCTGATTTTTCTCAAAAAACGGTCTTTCATGTTCCCTATGATACGGTTGTAAGTGGAGAGGACAAATATGTATATTTGGCGACAAATGCCGAGGAGGTTGAAGTCCTAAAAAGATTAAACCGGTTGCCTGATACTTTGCCAAGCATAGGTCTCAAAATGAAAACCGGCCTAACGGTTGACTTTAGAAATCGTGAAGCATTGAGAGATCATGCAGAAGCAAATGCGGTTCCTTTGTTCTATTCTCAACACATTAAGAGCGGCAAAGTTGAGTTTCCGATTGGCAAAGAAAGCGAATATCTTGTTACTGAACAAAATGGTCTTTTGCAGAAAAATTCAAACTATCTTTTTGTCAAACGGTTTACAGCAAAGGAAGAACATCGGAGACTGCAGTGCGGTGTTTATTTGGCTCGCAAGCACCCGGAATATGACGAAATCAGCACACAGAACAAGATTAATTTTATCTGCGGCCAGCATGAATTATCTGAGTGCGTTGTATATGGCCTGTATGTGCTGTTTAATTCCACACCGTATGACTGTTACTATCGAATTCTGAACGGTTCCACGCAAGTCAATTCTACCGAGATCAATGCGATGCCGGTGCCTCCGATGAACATGATTGAGGCTATGGGCAAAGCGTTGATTCGGAGCAAAGATATGTCGGAAGCCTCTTGCGACAATATTTTAAGGAGCTTTATATGAGTAAGTTATCAGATGCAAAAGAAATTTTGAATGCGCTGCAAGTCCCGACAAAGCAGCAGAACGGAATGTGTTGCTGTGTTTTGCTGGCGATGGCAGGGCTTACGGAAGAACTTCCTTGGTCTGAGGCCACAAATAATTGGATTCGGATACATGATGTGATTGCTTTTGCCAACAGCAATTATGGTATGACCTATGCGGAGAACAGCAGGGAAACTTTTCGCAAGCAGGCGATGCATCACTTTAGAAACGCTGCGTTCATTGAGGATAATGGCAAAGCAACAAATAGTCCAAATTACCGCTACCGCCTGACAGATGAAATGCTCCGCCTAATTCAGAGCTTTGGACAGAATATGTGGAATGAGCGGCTATCCACATTCCTTGAACACCATGATACCCTTGTTGAAATCTATGCTTCTAAGCGGACTATGCGGAAGATGCCGGTAAAGGTCAATGGAGCGGATTTTACATTCTCCCCCGGAAAGCACAATCAGTTGCAGAAGGCGATTATCGAAGAATTTGCGCCGCGCTTTGCTCCAAATTCGGAATGCCTCTATGTTGGAGATACCATTGAAAAGGATTTGGTGAAGAACGAGGATAAGCTTCGTGAACTGGGATTTGCTATCACATTACATGATAAGATGCCGGATGTGGTCCTCTACTCAGAGGAGAAAAACTGGTTGTATTTTATCGAGTCAGTGACATCTGTTGGGCCAATGGAGCCGAAACGCATCAAAGAGATTGAGGAAATGACCGCCGATGTGACAGCGGGGAAAATCTATGTAACTGCTTTCCTTGATTTTAAGACATTCAAGAAATTCTCTGAGGCACTTGCTTGGGAAACGGAAGTTTGGATCGCAGATATGCCCGATCACATGATTCATTTGAATGGGGACAAGTTTTTAGGGCCAAGAAAATAAAATGAAGAGGCGATATTTTGATGAGTAAACCAACGCTGTTTTTTAGTCATTCCTCTAAAGATAAAGAGATAGTATTATCTATAAAAAACAAGCTGGATATAGCTACAGGCGGGGTAATGGAAATTTTTATGTCCAGTGATGGTCAAAGCATTCCGTTCGGTACAAATTGGATTCACAAAATTGAAGAAGGGTTACAGGCTGCAAAAATTATGTTCGTTTTTGTAACTCAAAACTCGATTTCTTCCGGATGGATATATTTTGAGGCTGGTTATGCGTATTCAAAGGGAATACAAGTCATTCCTGTAGGAATTGGCGTAGACATCGGAGCTTTGAAAGCGCCACTAAATCTGTTACAAGGTTTCAATATCTTGACTGAAGATAGTCTCAACAACTTTGTTACGGTTATAAACAGAACTTTTGACTATCACTTTGCAAGTGCTTTCGATTATAATGATTATATAGAAGTTATAAAAAATTATTCTTCAGAGGCTTTTGACACAATTAAGTTTGAAGAGGCTATTGATAAAGCGGAATGTGAAATTTATGGTGAGCAGACTGTAAATGGAGAAAGGGTCAAGTACAATATTGATAAATTTTTTGAGGAGATTGTGGCGTATTTAGATGCTAATAATATTTCGTTTTCAAGAGATGATAAGCACATAAATGAAAGAAATATATGTTTGGTCGCCAATGGAGTTAAGATACTGTATCGTAAAGAGAATCAGGCAACAGTAGCACATCGTACATCATTCGATGATTGCGCCAAAATTAGTTTCAATGTTTCATCCTACAATTTTTTAAAAGCATTTACTTTGTTCAAAAATTTACTTCAATTATTCGAAGATAAAGAAACTGGCTATATACGCTTACACTTGAAAGAAAAATTTAGTTATACAATAACCGCCGAAGATGGGTCATCAATTATCTCAAATTATCCTGATTTTAATGTTGACAAAAATCATGTGGGTGGATATGTGTGTAATGGACTTGGACTAAAATTTTATATTTTTGATAATAATAGACACATACATGATCGTAAACCGGATTATGTAGCATCGGTTGTGTTCGACAGAAATACAGTGCAGGCAGAAAACATTGTCAAATTAGTAGATAGGTTATTTGATATAAATTTTATCTTTGGAAAATAGTCATTTAAGCTAGGTGTTGCCGTGGTATAATCTCATCATGTCGTGGCAACACCATGGCAACAAAAAATCAGATAGCCCAAACTATCTGGATAATGAAAACAATACAAACACTCTGAGCTAAATCCCATAAGCAAATCCGTTTAGAATATGCTTAACAGGAGCGAGATGGAGTAATCAAACTTCTTTGAAAAACCTAGTATCGACGCGATATTTTGAAGGCGATGAGCCTTCTTGATACTGAATTGATACTAACGGGGATTACTCCAAACATAGGGACATGAGAATGCCCTCTGAAAAACGGTAAGTTTTTCAGAGGGCATTTTTGTGTCCCTTATTCTTTTTTCCACTTTTTCTTGGGCTGGAACTTCCCGCAGCCGTCAGAGGTCTGGGGCCAATTGAGTTTCCATTCTTGATACTCCTCTTTGGTGATCTGGCCGGCTTGAAGCTCTTTTTTACGCAGCTGCCACTCCCGCATGAACTCATCCAAAAGCCGGTAGTTAAAGCTGACTGCCATGTGGGAACTGGAGGAATCAGGATCGCTCACTTCATACAGCTTGGTACTAGGGTAGTGCTCATCCAATTCAAACAGAGTATACATGATGTCTTCTGCAGCATACAAGGTGGGCTCATATAGGGAGCGGTAGTTGACATCCAAAGCCTCGGCCATTTTGCGGAGCAAATCTTCCTTGGGAGTACGTGTGTTGCTTTCGTACTGTGCAATACGGATATCTGCACTTTTTTCATCAAAGCCAACGGCAATGCCCAACTCTTTCTGGGTCATGCCTCGAAAGTTGCGGGCACGCTTGATTCGATCACCGACTGACATGGCTGAACCTCCATACTAAACATTTTTGCTGAATTCAGTATACCATATAGAAAATGGAATGGCAAGAGAAAGCTAAACAAAAAAGTTCAAGAAAATTTCGGCCAGCCTATTGACTTAACATAATTTGTTTAGTATAATGTGAATTAAGCAATAAAGCTTAGTGAACTGAATGACCGCCCACCCAGTCCAAACCGCCAAGACCTTCTGAAAAGAAGCGAGCGCCCCGCAAGGGGACGACACAGCACCGAAAAGGGGATTTGCCTGTCGGAGACTGGGTGGGGAGAACGGCACTAAAGAATCAAACCCATCAGAGAAAGGAAGAGCCAATGGAAAACAGAATCTTTATGAGTGCAGCCGAAGTGGCAAATGAACTGGGCGTCTCCAAGGCCCTGGCATATAAGATGATCCGTCAGTGGAATGGTGAACTGCAGGCCCGTGGCTTCACGACCATCGGGGGCCGTGTCAGCCGCCGGTATTTTCTGGAGAAGATCTACGGGGCAGAGGAGAGGGGGTGAGGGGATGCCGGCCTATAAAGATCCAGTGAAGGAAACCTGGTATGCGTCCTTTTATTATGAGGACTGGAAGGGAATCAAGAAAAAGAAGATGAAGCGGGGCTTTCCAACCAAGAAGGCTGCCCTGGCCTGGGAACGGGAGTTTCTGGTCCAGAAGTCAGCAGATGTAAGCATGGAGTTTGAGAAGTTTGTAGAACTTTATATTTCAGACAAAAGAGACCGGATTCGAGAGAATACCTGGTCCACGAAGGAAAACATCATTCAAACAAAAATTCTGCCGTATTTTAAAAACAGAAGGCTGGAGGATATCCAGCCTAGGGTGTATCTGAGAAGTCGGCTCATATGTGCAAAATGGAGAAAATGACA
>ERZ1090879.864-NODE-864-length-17679-cov-7.557932_pt1 | contig 17679 bp, 20 predicted proteins | sample MGYA00478472_ERZ1090879 | MGnify/ENA primary metagenome ERZ1090879 (study PRJEB33644, sample SAMEA5815723) | chicken gut metagenome | biome: Chicken; feature: Gastrointestinal Tract; material: Caecum | place: Ireland | collected 2019-01-01 | study: A study of the...
CCGCTACATTCACAAAATGGCTGTTTGTGCCGTTTCCGTCCAGCTTTCCGTCGCTTGCGCTTTGTATATCTTGCCATGTCATTCTTTCGTAGTCTACCAATTTTTTGAATATTTCATTGATAAAATCATAATTCGTGATAGACCATTTTTTATGTCCCATGTCGCAACGGCTAAAAGCCCATACGGGATTCTTTTTTATGTATTCCTCTGGGTTTTCTCTATATGCGGGAGTTTTTTTAGTATTAGCTTTTTCAATAGAATAAGGGCGCTTTTCATTTTGCGCCCCCACTTTTTGTTTTGCTTTTTTAACCATTATATCTACAGACCCCCGTAGTAGTCCTGCATCAGTTCTTTTGGTATAATGCGGTCACATGGTTCCCCAGGTGGTGTATTGCTGCGTGTCTCTTTCCACGGTCTTTCTTTGTGGGTTAGATCGCTCAGCCATTGCGGTTCTTTGTCTCCGTAATATTCTATTACCGCGTCCATTGTTTCTTTTTCGTCATCACTGAAAATATAGTCTGTTTTGTCGGAGAACAAGCCCTCATCTACCAAAAATCTCCCCCTGTGTTTGCTAAATAGTTCTTGGCATACAGGGCCGTTTGCCCATGCCCTAAATTCTTCGGGAAACAACGGCTTTCCATCCCATGCCAATGACCATGCCTGACAGTAGTAAACTAATTTTTGTAGTTTCATTGTTGTTATCTGCCCGGTTTTTTCCAGTACATATTTAGCCACATCGAAAACACTTGCCATACATTCCCCTCCTTTTTAATTCGTTTCGAACAGGTATCCAAACTCTGTTTCTATGATAATATTATACCCATTGGTAGCAAAAAAGCAATAAAAAACGGGGCATTTCTGCCCCGCATTTCATAGTTCTCTTTCCGTGTAATATGGATTGTATTTGGTCCGCTTATCAACTACCGGCAGTTCTTTACACTTCTCAAATATTTCCGTGCCGGTGCCGTTTCCTCCCAGCGCATGGTAGCCTTTATAAATATGCTCCAAATTTTCTAGCTCTTTGACAGTGATCTCATTGGTAAGTATATAAAACTCTGCGTACCGGAAAAGGTCATCATGCCCCATAGCCATCACCGACATTATCAGCCCATTTATTTTACGGTATAATTTTGCCATTATTCCCGTTGCCACACCGGCAATGCCGGCGCATAGTAAGCTGATAAAATTTTCCTGAATCAAGTCCAGCATTTTTACACCGTCCTTATATATCCTCAGCGTTTATCCAGCCTGTTACCTGTCCGGCCACGCCTACCCTGTTTTTGGCGTTGGTGATCCTATATCTGCCGTTCAGTATCTTGCCGTCCCACAGGTAGTATGTACCTGTCACCTTTCCTGCCGATTTCCCGGCGGTGGATGACGCAAACAGCGGGCAGTTTTTCAGCGTAACAGCAGAACCCTTGCCCAGGACTGCCGGTTTTGATGTCGCCCCCAGTTTCCTGTTGACTTCGGCCTGCACTGCGTCATAGTCATATCCGGCGGCTTCCAGTTTGGTTTTTCTGGCTGTACCGTTTCCCCACTTTCCGGCGATCACTTCATCGGCAATCTGGGAAATGGTTTTCTCTGCCGGTGTTTCCGGTTCTTCCGGTTCGGCTGTGGATATGCCAAAATATGCGCAGATACCCTCTGCCAGGGCCTTGCCTACCTTGTCGGGATCGTGGATAAAATCGTCAACATCGGTCTGGTTGGTGTGGAATCCCAGTTCGCAGTAGATGGTCTTTGCTTTTGGGGTCTTAACTTCGATCAGGTCCGGCCTTGCGCTATAATGGGCTGCCACATTGCCCGGATAGATCGCTTCCAGTTTTGGGGCCACGGCGTTGAAAATTTTCCTGTATGTTTCATTGTCCTGGTAGAACATGAACAGCAGGTATCTTGCGCTGGCTCCTGCGGCGTTAGTATGTATAGGGACATACAGGTCTGCGCCGAATGAATCGGATTCTTTACACCTTGCGGCCATGTTTTTGCTTTTCGCCCCTATTTTAGTCTCTATGCCTGCAGCGTTCAGGTACTTTGCACAGGCCTCGGCAATCGGCCGGGTGTGTTTATCTTCATAACAGCCTGATTTCAGGCATTTATTTTGGCCCTCTCCATGATTTGACGGTGAAAGATATACTTTTGTCATTTTACTGTTCCTCGCTTTCTGTTGTTTCTTTGGTTATAAATCTTTTAATATATTCATACGCGCCGGAAGCGGCTATGCCGGAAAACATACCACCCAGCAATATTTCCGGGGTGATGATCCAGTCATTAGACCACATATTGATAACAATGCCTATGATCGCCAGTACTGGTACAATGATGTTGTTCGGGATCACTTGCCATTGTTTCAGTATCCATCCAACACATATGCACACGCCGAATGCCACTAACACTATGTAATCTGCTAAAAAATCAATGTTCATTTTTATCCCTCTCTTTCTTTTTGCAATAAAAATGCCAGCTATGAAATCGCCAGCCAATTAACTGTTGATTTTATAAATTTTTATTGTATAGCATTTTCATGTTCCTCTTGCCATTATGTCCAGATCGACATCTCCGGCGGCTGTTTGGCCGTTGACAATATAAAACCCGACACCTTGCGGGGTCGACACGCAGCCGCAGACTATAGTCAAAACGGCGTCAGCTTCTGTTGCGCTGATTCTTGGCGCATTTTGAAACAGTCCCGATGGAAACGCAATCTGCTCTGTCAGGTGATAATACCCGCCTATCCATGCCGTTCCGTTTCCGTAGTCTACAGCCGTAGCGCGGCCGGTACATTCTTTTTTGCCACTGTGCCATTTTTTGTATTCCCAAATGCCGGATGTGCCGCTTTCTATGACATAATCGTCTATCGCACCTACTTTTTGGCATAACGCTAATAGGATGGTAAACAGTCTCATACTATCACCATCCTTTCAGGGGTTAGCTGATTACCAGTACCCCCCCCCTTATGGTAAATCTATATTTTTTCATTGTTGTCTCCTTTTTAGGCGTAGCATATGTCTAAATATGTTTGGTCTGAATTGTTATACAATGTTCCGGGACTGTCATAGGCTCTGGCGAGCATGTCTATCATATCTCCTTTTCGGACGGAAAATGTCCCAGTCACAGAAATCCCGCCTATAGCTGCACCGTAGTTTTCAGCCTGACGCACAGTTTCGCCGCCTCGGCGCTGTCTGATCGCTACGCCGCCTCTGTAGGGCGATGTCCCCGTTATATATGCTCCGGCGCTGATTGTGACTATGCCTGTATATGGGATTTCTATACCGTAGTTTGAAATCTGCTGCCATGCTGCGTTTGATGTCCTATATCTGAACCCATTTAATTGTACCTGTGTATATGCTGCGGTGTTTAGTGCAGTGTTTGCCCTGTTGCTGTTCAGTGAAGCGGCGACTGCACCGGCGATGACTTTCCAGTCTGCCCAGCTGCCGGAACTGCTCCGGCGGCGTGCCAGCATTACTCCGTCGTTTGAACATCTCATGATCTGTGTGATGTATCCCGTGGAATTATATTCGCCGATGACCAGCAGGTCAGTTCCTATGCCGCTATACGGGTTATTTTTAATGGTTTCTGCTATGTCAGAATTACCGATGTAATATCGTCCTGGCGTGATATAGTCGTTCAGGTCTGAATTTTCCGGAATGGCAATGGCTGTTATGAACCGTTTGATTATAGCTGCGTCCAAGATATCATATAGTCTCACGCCGCCACCCCCTTTAGGGCTATTTCCAGCGACCTATAGCAAAAACGGATACAGGCCACTCTATTGTGCTTGGATATTCTTCCGGATAAAACAGCCTTACCCTGTATGTATCCTTCGTTAGATCCTGTACCTGTGCCCATTGGGCACCTTGCGTGTAGCAGTTTACAAAGGCTCTCGGTATTTCCGCAAATAGTCCTGTTGGAAAATTCAATGGGCCCGACAAATAAAGATAATCTGACCCGTATTGGTTTGTAATGCTTGCAGTTATGCGGAACGCGCAGCAGCATATCGCCATACCATTCGGAAATTTTAGGATGTCCCAGTATCCATCTTCCGCAAATTCGGGCCCTGCGTGATCTACCAGGGCGGCTAATATGTCGTATAATCTCATACAGCCACCGCCCTTTCCGGCCTGCTACGCAGTACCCCCCCCCAAGGTTTACAAACTCACTCAGGATGGGTTCCAGACCAACTATTTCTTCAACTACATACGCTGGATTGATCTGTTGGAATGCTGAATGACTACTACTGCCATAATGACCAAACTGCGTCTGTGTTTTGAATGTCCATCTATTGCCAGAAACGGTTGCCGTGAACAGGTTCTGAAAAACATTCTGACCGTTGTTGCTGGCAAAAAACAATGTGCCGGTTATACTGTCATCCAGGTTGCGTATCGCAGTCATATACTGCGTACCGAATTTTATGATAAATGTCCGGTATTTGTCAGTATCAGGGACCGTTATACTGCCGGATGACCAGGTCCCCTCCCATAATGTCTTATTTCTGGCCGCCAGGTACTGGCATATTCCATTTAAAATTTTAAATAATCTCATAGCGCCTCCTACTCTATGCCCAGTGCGTCAGCCAGCTGCTGCATTTCCGCAGTGGTCATGGCATAATCATTTGACCCTACCATCAGGGACCCGGCTGTTGCCGGAACGGTCACCTGTTTTGGAGAAATGACCTTGCCCCAGGCAACGCCGGCAGCTGTGACTATCAGCATGTCGCCCTCGGCCGGCGTATCGTCCGGCAGCAGCAGATCATTGTTCACCAGTGCCCACGGCGTAAAACCGCTTGATTCTGCATATGTTCTATATGCAACGCGGCTCCTTGATCCGTTTGTGTCGCGAGCAAATGCGATCTGCACCCTCTGAGCTGTAGCTGATAGCGTCTTAAAAAAGAATTGATAGACCCACACCCAAGTCGCAAAGCTGCCCAATGCCTCGTATAGTTCAGCGTTGTTGGTTGCCGATATGGCCACTAACATGGAACTATCTATTGCCGTTTCCAGAATATCCTGAGAATTAGTATTGTAATAGGCCACCTGTTTCAGCATGGCCTGATTAGCTGCCAGATTTGCGGCGTCTGCCGCTTCGTCTGCGTTCTCTTTGGCTTGGTTTGCCTGGCTGGCTGCGTTTGTGGCGTTAGTGGCCGCCTGATTTGCACTTCCTGCGGCTTGGTTTGCGGAACTGGCGGCGTTGGTGGCAGCTGTAGCTGCGTCGTTAGCGTCCTCGGCCGCCTCGTTTGCTTCTCCTGCTGCGGTATTCGCCGCCTGTGCTGCCTGATTAGCCGCTTCGGCCGCCTCGCCTGCTGCCGGGATGTTTTCCTGTGCCTCCTGCAATAGGCTTTCCAGGGCCCCGTATTCGTTTGATGATTCTATGGCCGAATCATCTATGATGTTTTTGGCTACATCGAATACCAGCGGGAATGTCACCAGGAAATCATCGCCGATCATTATCTGCAGCTGCCCTGTGCATATTCCGGCTACAGAAAAAAACTGCGCCGTCGGTTTATATGTGATCACATTGCCGTCAATGGTGCAGTCGTTATAGCTTTCTGTATTGTCTGGCCGTTTTATGTATATGCGAGCCGTAGAGCCGGACGGGATTTCGTAATCAGTTATGTTAAATTCCAGCGGTATCTCCGTCGACCCTTGCACATAATGGATTAAAACGGGTGGCTCATATTTTGCTGCTTTGATATTTACCGTATTGTTCAATTCTCACCCCTCCTTATTGTGTAGAAACACCCGTAGGTGTTAGTGTCGCTTTGTGGGTGCCATCGCTGACAGATATGGCTGGAACAAATGGAGAGATCATTATTTGGTTATCGCCCATATTGTAACTCAAAGCCCCATTTGGCCATATAATAAAACTCCAATCCTGGAGACCCTCGGCGTTGTTTCTGATAATCCGGAATCCGTTTCCACCAATTTCCGTAGTAAAATCTCCGTTTGATTGTTTTTCTATCACGACAATGTCACCGAGGTTTAGTATGACGCTATTGCCATCTTCGTCTTGATTGCTTATCGTCGTTCCTGTTATTTTACTGCCTTCAATTGTTCCGGCTTTTATCGTTCCGTTTTCCATTACAAATTGGCCAGTATCAAGATTCCAGTATGACGCCCCTGTTTTGTCTGCTATCAATCCGGCAACTATGATGTTAGCGATCAGTCCTTCTGCCGTCATCGCTGTTGTCCATACCCAGTCATTGTTGTTGGCGTTACGCTGGCGGGATATTTGCAGCCCCTGAGTTCCCAGTGACATGGCGCCGAATGTTGGGCTGTCCGGGTCCAGGTCCTCAAATAGGATTGCCCGGACATTCTGTTTTTGCGCTATGCTGTTCTGCAGCCGCAGCTGCGCCAGGGCCCCATTGATAAACCCGGAAATCTGATCAGCTATGACAGTACCATCCGGCCGGATAGCCGAATCCACCCGGTTGACCGATGATGTGACGCTGTTGAAATAGTTATACTCATAGTCACCGATTGTGACCGAATCCACTTTTTTCAGTATGCTGTCATATGTTAATGAAATGACCCGTGCGACTGTTTTTATCCCCAGATGGTTGTTCACGCAGTGAACGGTGTCTCCCAGGCTGACTGTTTCCAATACGGCATAATCCTTATACTGCTCGGTATTTGCCAGCTGCACCATCTGGCAGTTTATAGTCACTTTCGGCTTGTCCACGCCGGCAGCAAACTGTTCTTCACATTTTTGCGTCAGTGCAGCGTCCAACTCCGTCTGGTTGTCACATATGATAACGCCGTTTTCCTCGTCTCCCTCTTGGGCGTCTTCGGCCATCTTCACATCGTCGAATGTGATCGTGGCTATTTTGACGGTCGGGTAGTTGTCTATCAGGTCACTGTCAACATATCCGTTGCCTGTCATGGTGTACCCGTTAAACGCTTTCGGGTATATCCGGGTGATAACTTCGTTGGTGTCCACTTCCTGGCTGAATCCGTCGACCGGGATGTTTTTGCCGTATCTGATCTCGACCCCGTTGTCGGTGCCGATCTGTTCGTTGATGATGATTTTGAAATTGTCAAACATGATCTCGCCGCCCCAGCGGTTGATAAATGAATTATCATCATCCCCGTTTATAGCCTCTATCAGATTTTTAAACTGATAGTACGCAGTGGACACTTTGGTGATGTTTGACTGGCCGGTATATTTGCTATTCGGGGCCGTCATTATGTCCAGGGCCTGCTGGCCGTTTTTATCGGTCGGCCGGACATCTACCAAAAAACAGTCATTCATGGCGTCCATGAAAATGGGCTGCCCGGTTGCAGTGATCTGCGTATCGGTTTTTGTCACAGTTTTCAGTCTGAACAACTGATCACCATTAAATGACGGGGCCTTGATGACGGCTTCTTCCTCTATGTATTTCCATCGGCCCTCTGGGTCGATGGGATGGATCAGATATATGGACCACGCCTGCCCCATTTCTGCTGTCATCTGACATGCGGATGGGGTCAATATGCTGTCACCGTTTTTGTCAAAATCATCATTTGTCGGTTTATATATCTGGATCATAGTGTCCTCCATTTTGGGCTAACTGATAGGTTAAACCCAGATGTTATGCTGATTACATTCTCGCCCGGCAAAAGGTACAGGTCCTCATAGTCGCCGGTTATGGCGGTGTTCTGCAGGGTCCCGTCCTGCCGGTACGCGATCATCAGATCGGTGTCGATCGTCAGGTTTTGGCCTACATTGGCGGTCATTTCGTTGCCGTTGACTGTCAGCGTACACATCCCATCGCCGGTTATACGGTAGACAGGGCGTGATGTCATATACGGGTTTTGTTTTACTTCGTCGGCGGAATAGTCATTTTCTCCGGTTGATAGATACATATACGGGTCACAGGTAAACATCGGTGTCAGATTGCCTATCCGCTTAGAACTCCTTGTGATTTCGCCCACAGATACATTCTTAACCTTATAAAAAAAAGACATATCGTCTGATAGATACAGGCGTTTGTCTTTTTTTCTGTCTAATAACCATTGTTTTATCTGCCGTGCGCGGGCTGCCCATTCGTTCACAGGCGCCATGAAATTTAATTCTACAAAAATCTGTATATCGTCGTAAAAATCATCGCTACTGTATAGGCTGCCATCACGGCCCGCAATGTTCCATGTTGTAACTTTCGGCTCCGGTGCCGGCACGCTCGGTCGGCTGACCACCAGAACCCCGATGTCGGTATCTTTTAGACCATTATACTGTATTCCGTACATCATATCAGCGCCCCTTTCATGCGCATATTAGCCGCCTGCGCCTGTGTGATATTCTTTTGTACTGACTTTGATACAATCTTGCCGTCTAACACACTATACACGGTAACATTTATAGGTGTTTGCGGCTGGCTCATGGCCGGAGCGCTTTGAATGGGCTGGATGGAAATGTCGTGGGGCATTTTTATATTTTTGATGGCGTTTGTCATCTCATTTCCTGCCCTTTGTATGTATGGTAGGCCTTTTATCATGCCTTCGGCAACGCCCTCTGGTACTGATTCAGATAGCCTCATCATAACCTTGGACGGCGAATTTATTTCCAAGGCATTAGAAAACCATTCTCCTATTTTTCCGGCCATGTTTTGCACAGTCTTATACAACGATGATGTTTTTTCTGCTATACCCTGCGCCACGCCGTCGTTGACATCATAGCCTAACTGTTTAAAATTATATTGCAGAAATGCACCTCCGCCCTCGGACGCCAGTTTAGCCATTGCGTCGCTAAAACTGGTGTCACTGCCAATAATGCCTGACATGTCGCCCAGGTGTCGCTTCAACTGGTCTATTTCTTTTTGCTGGGCGTTCGCCATAGTTTTGAATGTTTCGTCGCCTGTTTCCTCATATAGCGCTAAATAGGTTGCTTTTTCGTTTTCGACAGTCTTTAAACGCTCCCTTGCTTGTTCTCTTGTTAGGTTCGTTATATCTGTCTCGCCGGTGTAGGCGATCTCGTACATTCTTTCGTAATTGCCCTCTTGAAATGCAGTCATCATTTCTTCGTATTGCATGATGGCATTTCCGTTTTCTTTATATGCGGTCGTTGCTTCGTCCATTGCGGTTCTGGCATTTCCCAGACGCTCGGCGGCAGTGGCAAGAGATGTGTTGGACCCGTGTTTTAGCGCTTCGTCGTATGCTTCTTCGGCGGCTTCAAGTTCCATCTTGGCGACTGTTAGATTTTCGACCGCTTCCTGCTGGTTTTTCAGCGCTTCGGTGTATTCTGCTTCATACGCAGACAGTGCAGCTTCTGCCCTCTTTTTTTCTATCAAATTGTCAATGGAATCTGTCAGTTCACCGTAGTTTTTGATAACCCCGTCGGTCATTTCTATTTCAGTGCCCAGGGCTCCGGAGAGGGTTTCAGTTATAAACTGGGCGCGTGTTTCATAGCCCTCTTTGACCTTTCCGTTGGCGTCAACCAGGTTATCCAGTTCAGTCTTTAGGTTTTGATAGTACGACATTTCAGATTCAGATTCGGCCAGGGTGTTTTCTCTGGTCTCGGCCAAATCTTCCATCGTTTCCCTGTATTGCTCGACTTCCTCTCTGGATTCTTTAACTCGCTGTTGGAATTTGCCTTCTTCAGTTTCTGCGTATGACGCCTGGGCTGCAGCTATCCCGAATCCCGTGGCCAGCAGTCCCAGCACCGTGACCAGCGCACCTATAGGATGGGCTGCGATCAAGCCGAATAATGATGATACTGCCCCAGATAATACGCCTGTGCTTCCTGCCGCGGTTGTCGCCGCCGTTCCCACGGTTCCTACTGCTGTTGCTGCTGCCTTGGCTGGACTGAAAAACGATTTAAAACCTTTGGCCAATGCAGATATTCCGCTTTTGACACTTGATATTCCTTTTATGGTTGGGCCTGCGGCTATGCCTATTCCGCCGATTGCCAGAATAGCGTTTTGCGTGCTTTCCGGCAATTCGTTGAATTTTTCCACGACATCAGTTATAGTCTTTATGACCTCTGTTAGAATATCTTTTAGTTTTGTGATGACCGGCTCAGCTGCAGCTCCAAGGTCTGCTATAGCGTCGGTCAGCTCTGCCTGCGCTTTGTTGGCTTCAATGACCTGGGCGTTTGTTTCTTTGAATGCAGTGCTTGCGCTACCGTATGTGTCAGCCAGGGTCTGGGTTATCAGCTGCTGCCTTTCTTGTTCATCGGAACATTTTGCCAGTTGTTCGTTGAATTCGTCCTCGCTGATTCCGGCCCAGTTCAGGGCGTCCGCCAGTGATCCGGTAACTGTCCCCACTTTGGCTGTTTCGTTTGCGGCCTCTGTCAGGCCCTCAAGTGGCAATGAATCGCCAAATTTTGCAAAAACTCCGGGCAGGATGTCGCCTGTCCATGTGGCCAGTTCTTTTTCGTTATCTGTCAGTTCGGCTAAATGGTTTGCGGCTTCGACGGATGTGTCATCTTCTCCCAGCAGGCCGTATATTTCTATGAACGCCGTTTTGGCCTGTTCTGCTGAATAGCCTGCGTCTTCAAACGCTACTTGCAGCTTGGCCTGATCTGTCCGGTACTCTCTGCTGCTTTCTGCGGCTCCGGCAAATGCAGCTGCAAGGCCTGCTAGGGCTCCGGACAGGACCATTACGCCGTTTTCGGCGGCGTCCTTAAAATCCTGCTTGATGTCTTTTATCCCTTCGGCTGAATCGTCAACCTTTTTCAGGCCGGTCTCTACATCTCGCAGGCCTTCATCCATTTCCTGCAGCGCTTTTTCATTTTGGCCCAGTTCTGCTTCCAGGTTATTCAGTGCTGTTTCTGTGCGGTTTAGCACCTGCTGCCACTGCTGCGTCTTGGTGGATGTCTCGCCGAATTTATCTCTTGATTCTTCCAGGGCTTTCTGGACCATCTCCAGCTTCTTTTTCTGCTCGTCGATGGTCTTGTTTAGAACTTCGTTTTTCTTCCGCAGGGCCTCTTGGCTGTTGCCGTTTTCCTGAAATTCGGACGACACCTTTTTCATTTCCGTACCGAGGGTCTTTAGGGTCGTGTTTATATCATTCAGTTGTTGGCGGAATTCTTTTTCGCCGTCTATCCCTATCTTAGGGCCTATATCTACTGCCATAATCCTATCACCTCAGATTCGGTATGTACTGTTCTGTTTCTTCTTCGGCCATGCCGTTTAATATCAGGTATGCGTCTATCATGTCCCACAGTTCTCCTATGGGCATGATCTGATACTCGTTTAACGGTATGCCCAGTTTTCGGCCCCAAAGGTCATAAAAAATTAAATGGCCTTTGGAGCCCTTGCGTTTTTTGTTTTTGTTTCAACCTCTTTTTTTTGTGATGTTTTGATGCCGCCCATTATAGTGTCGGCAATCTTTTGTATATCGGCCATATTTACAGCCGTCTCTATTTCTTCGGCCGTTATGGGCGTGGTTTCTACTGTCTTCGGCAGGTCTGCTTCAAATGTTTTTATGTATGCGCAGCCTTGGCTGATCAACACGGACAGGATAAATGTCAGACAGCCTATCGACTGTTCTGTCAGTTCTTTGGTGTTTGTCATCACATTGAATGCCTTTTCCAGGCTGCCATATTCTGATGCGATTTTTTTAATCGCCCCAAGCGAAAAAGATAGCGGGTATGTTTTGCCCGCTATCTCTATTGTGGTTATTCTGTTCATGCCTGTTCCTTTCCGCACTTGAATTCCAGCCATTCGATGGCTGCGGATTCAGTTTCAAACCATGCGTCTTCCATCCACGGGTGCGATTTGTTGCTGCTCACTTCATCTGATCTCTGGATGGTCGCGATTATGGATGGGGTCTGCCACTCGATCGTCTCGCCTCTTGTGGTGGCGGCATTTTCCGGAATGTTGAAAAATACCTTATTCAGAAAAACTGCCCTGTATGAATCGACATCGTCTTCCTGGTGCAGTTCGATTATGCCGAATCCCAGATATGGCGCATTTTGACTGTCGTCCCATACCTGGACTGTGACACTGCTGTCACCGCCGGTTCCGACCCGGTCCGTTATCTGTTTTGTGCCCAGTATCAGCAGCGACAGTTCTTGCGGCAGGTCGGCTGTCTGTAATGTCAGCTCGCCGGACTGGAATGTTCCCTTATCGTTTTCGGCAATATTGTTGTCAGCGTATAACGGGTTGTTGTCTCCAACGGTCCACGCAATGCTGTACTCAACCGCTTTGCTTGCAACGGTGGGCTCTGAATATGTAACCGTGCCGTTTGAATTGGCGTACTTCCCGACTATCGGTTTTGATAATCCCTTGATTGCCATTATTTAAACTCCTTTTCTAAAATTTGGTCTGTGGTATCTTGCATTTTTTTCAGGGTCTTGCCCTTATTCTTGTTTATCGTCTGTCTGACGATAGGTTTTTTAACCCGGAATCTCGTTCCGGCTTCTATTGATCTCATCAGCAGCACATTGGGAACTCCTTTCGGCCAGCGCTTTGTTTTGACACTGCCGTATCCGTCCCACCCTATCTTGGCATAAATATATCCCCTGTCCTCAGAGATTTTTGTAACGCCCATACTGTCTATCAGGTCATTCCGCTGTTTTGTCGAAACGCCTGTCAGTTTTTCGCCAGGCGGTGCATACGGCGGCAGGCCGTTCTTGCCTTCTTCTATGGGCAGGTCCCGCAGGGCCTCTTTCATTGCGTCGGCCATGACGCCGGTTCCGTCGTATACGACCTGTTTACACAGTGCTTTGGATTTTTTGGCCAGCTTATTTATCTTCGCCTGGTATTCTTCCATGTTTTTGAATGTTATGTATGCCATCACGCTACCTCAAAAACCCACTGGAAATGAATAAATCCTTTTAGCTCTCCGTCGTCGTACTGAACGGAATTCAGATAAAATGCTACCCCCGCTTCGTTTAGGGCCGTCTGAACCTTGTCGAACAGGCCATTTTGACCCTTGCTGTATAGGTCGATGGTTCCCTGTATAGCCTGGCCGAGGACGATGTTATCCCCGGCCAGATTGTTTGAACTGTCTTCTGCATACACTATATGGTCTTTTGTCCCGTCGTTCGGTCTGTAATGGCCCACATTGTCCGTGACGGACAGCAGGGCCGTTTTGACCGGTGACAGCACATTATCCAGCGATTTCATAGTTTTCACCATTCCTTTCCAGTGACAGGCGGGTTATCTTTATGCCGTTTTCATCAGTCGATAACTGTACCATCCTGATCAGATACTGACTGCCATCTTCAAATACTGCCACCTGATTGGTGTTTATCTGCGCAAGGTATGTCGTTATGACGCGCTCGATCAGCTGGTTTGCCTTTATGGCTTCGTAGTATCTGGTAACTCCAACCGTTTCTTCGTGAAAATGGTAGGGTATAGGGTTTTGCAGTTTATCGACCGGCAGTTCGCCCGGCTCTGCGCTGTTTATAACATCGTAAATTTTTACGATTCCGTCATCGAATGTCATGGCTTTCCTTTCTGGCTGAATAGCAGATTGTTCAGTTCATAGCGCAGAAAACGCGGCATGGTCGTTTCCGTCCCGCCGCGTCTTCTGAACAGGTATGCTGCATAATGTATCTGGATCATCTGACACTCCAGGTCTTCGCTGTAGATGATTCCCTCTCTTTCCATCAGGTCCTGCGCAAATGACAGCAGGTCATTCAGGTAGTCATCGTTTGCGTCAGTGATCATCTGCAGGTCCTTTTTCAGGATAACAAGCAGTTCGTCCTGCTTCATGGCAGATTATTCCCCCGCTTTAGTTATGGCTACGCTGTATACCCTTACGGCGTTGCCCTTGGTCACGGTCACAGTCAGAGGGAATGTGCCTGTGGCAAATGTGATCGTTCCGCCGTTTCTTACATTCTTACCGTTATACTCGATGGTAATTTCGGCGTCGGCCTGGGCTGCGGTCACTTCAACTTTGCCGTTTGTTCCGGTGGCGGTTGTTGTGTAGGCCTGCGTATCAGGGTCGAATGTAGGCGCCAGCGTCAGCCCGCTAATGGCCATATCCTGCAACTTGGCGTCGTTTGCTTTGTCGGCTGCGAATGTCATTGCAGTGGTAACTTCGTTTCCGTTGATGTTGATAGCAACAAACGCACCCGGGATGACCGGCTGGCCGTCTGCTCTTTCTTTGCCCTTAAATACGGTGTTATCCTGGATAAACTGCACCTCGGTGGACGATTCTATAGTCATGCCGCCGCGCTGTGCCCACAGGTACAGGTCTCCGTATCCGCCTATGATGTCGCCGTCCGGGATGAACTCCAGGATGTCGATGTCACCGTTGATTATAGGCAGGGTCCCGAAGATGTTAGCCGCTATGTCGCCGTTGGCGGTAAAGGTTATGACCTTGGATTTCAGCAGGCTGTAAGTCTTCGAGTTCATAGCCCAGAACTGTGTTCCCCTTGAATAGTTTGTGTATGTATTTCCGGTTGCCTGCATGAGGGCTGCCCAAAAGGCTGCGCCGGTCAGTTCATCGTCTATCTTGATGATATTTGAAGTATGCAGGTCAACCCATGCCGGTGCATTAGCCGGATAATCGCTTGGAGCTGCAGTCTGAGCAAGGCGGGTCACAATGCCCAGAGGCATTTTGCTTGCGGCGCCCTTTCCGTAAAGGATTGCTTTGTCTTTTGCCAGGCCTATGGCCTCTGACAGCATTTCGACAATAGCAGAGGCAAGGTTGATGTCGGAATCTTCAAGCAGCGAGTTGCATACAGGGATGAATCCGGCGACCTTAAATCCGTCAAGGGTTACCTGATTGAATACGAAGGTCAGCTCGTTTATGGCTCCGCACATCTCGGTCCATACGGCTTCCGGCACGGTGCCTGCTATGGTCTGTCTTGCTTCACCGCCGACATTTCTTACCCTTACTCTGTTGATCAGTTTGGAATATCTGTACATGTTTTCGCTGATCAGGTCGAGGAAGAATACCGGGATTGTCAGCTCTGCTCCCTGTATCGTTCTCTTTTCTCTGCCCATTGTCCTTATCTCGGACAGGAAGCTTCTTACTTCGTCACTTTCTACGATCTGTCTTCTCTGTTCCATCGGAAGCGCGTCAAATGCTCTCATGTTCATAGGCAGGCTTCTGATGTTTACGGTTACATTCATGTCTCTTTTTTCTCCTTTCTTTGGTGGCTGTGGCTCTGGTTTTTTCCTTTCGATTTCTTCCAGCTCTCTTTCCTGCTGGGCTATAGTGTTTTCCAGCTCACTAACTTCTTTATCGTGGGCTTCTTTTTCTGCTTCAAAGGCGTCTATTGCTTCGTTTACGGCTGTCTTTTCTTCTTCCGTTTCTGCTTCATCAATCGCCGCTTCGATCTCTGCTTCACGGGTTTCAAACTCGGTCGTTTTTGCTCTTAATGCTTCAAGCTTTGCCTTATTGCTTTCAATTTCTTTTCTTCGCAAAATCGCTTTGAGTGCCATTAGTTCTCTCCTTTCAGACGCTTTTTCATATCCATGCGCCATTTTTCAGTTTTTCTTTCTTGGATTTCTTCAAATTCTCTTTTTCTTGCGGTAACCTCGGTGTCCTCGTATGCCGGGAATGTCACAACGGATACTTCGTGCAGCTTGACTTTTTTGATTGTCCAGTGAACATCTCCGCTTACCGGGTCCTCGGTTCGTTCTTCATCTAAAATCTCAAACCCGAAAGAACACTGGTTGACATCGCCCCTTGCTACACGCTCATATAGATTGACAGCGTCCTGGTCCTTGCTGTTTATCTTGACCTCGCCCCACAGTCCTTTTTCATCGGTCCGTAGGAAAAGAGTGCCGGCTCTTGTCCTGCCCAGCACCAGACGACTGTCATGATCTGTCAGACAGCGGATGTCATCGCCCAAGGCCCCGTCAAATGCCCCTGGGTCGATGGATTCACTCGCTCCCGGCCACATCTCATAATTGGAATTGAATACAGAAAAATAACCGGAGATGTATTTATCGCCGGTTTCTTCATCTGCTCTTGTGCAGATTTTCTGCGAATATGTTCTTGTAAGATTGTCCCTCACTTGCTCTCACCTCCCTGTAGTTTGCTTTGCTCTCCTATCATTCCTCGCGGTATATAGTTCTCTAAAATGATCAACTCATCCAGACCGTCAAGCGGAGGCATACCTATCCAGTTCCTGACTTCGTTTCCGGTCATTATCCCGCGGACATATTGGTCATCTGCTACTGCTGCAAGGTCTCTTATCTCGTAGTTGTATAGGCTCCTTGGGTTGAACTTAAAAAACCACTCCGGCCTGTAGGTCAGTTTCTTGGTCAGCTCCTGTTCTATCCCCTGGGCTATAGGCATGATCTTTGAGGAAATGAAATTGTTCCAGGCGTCGCGCTCGAAGTCGCCTACGCCTAAAATAAAAGGCGGTATTCCCAAAATTGAGGCTACCGTCTTTTTATCAATTTCTACAAAATCAGCCAGTGCGAGGTCCGACAGCGTGAGCGGTTTGATCTGCTGCACATCAAACTGATCTGCCGGTATCAGCCACGGCTCGCCTGCTTCATCTGTGGTCACATATTCATCCAGCAGTCTTTTTCTTCCGTCCGGGTCTGAAAATTCTTCCGTCAGTCCGTCAACTTTGACTATTACGGATGGTTTCCACTTAGACGACATAAATCCTTTCTCTGTGGCTGCGGCCTGTTTGAGGTTGTTTGCTACATCGGATATGGTCACCGTATAACCTCTGCCCTTCCACGGATAATATGAATCCGGGTTCAGGACAAAATGCAGCAGGTCGTCCGGGTCGTATTCCTGTCCGGCTATGGCGATCTTATAGTCCCACAGCCCCTCCGGAATGAACGACACAAAACTGGCCGGCACGGGCCGGAGATCGTCAATATATCCGCTCGTTGTGACCGGATACACTACGGCGTTTCCCTCGCCCTCAAGGAACATGGTCTTGACTATCCATTTTATAAACTGGCTCCGTGTCCCGTTAGAATAGGGGTTTATGTCTATCTTTCGGGACAGTCCGTTTCTCACCCTGATGTCACCGTGTTCTCCGTTTTCCATCAGATGAATAGTCATCGACCCTATAAGCTCCGCTATCTTATCAACACCTGCGGATATTTCAGGGCTGTGGGATAGCGAAACATATCCCCGGCATGTCAGGTCTTTTCCGCTTGAATCATCCCAGAATCCTATCACGCTGCGCTTTTGTTTTGGCTGCGGGTCAGCTCTTGTTTTCTTTTTCTTTGCCATTCCACCATTCCTTTCCTCTTTGCGATCTTTCCAGATTGTCTAAATACCGGATGCACGCAAAAACCGAAGCGTCGAATAAATCTATCCTTAGCTCCGGCTGTATTTTTTCGTACTGTATCATGTCGTCCGTCTTTTCTACGGCTGCAACATTTTGTATGCAATATTCGTACGCGTCGCTGTGCATGTAGTACAGCTTGCCGTCTTTTGCGGCTTTCTCTAAATATCTGAATCCCTCAGACTTTTTGAAATAGTATTGCGGCTGATCTATTATCTTGAATCCGGCCTGCTTCATACCGAGGAAATATTCACGCCCGAATTTCTTGTCGTGTCCGACCTGGGTAATTTTAAACCCTTTATCCCTCATTTGCTTAAACCAGTTTACTATGTCGGCGTAGTTCACAGTCGGGCTGTTGCACATTGTCAGATTGCCGTCTTCCTGCCAGCCAAACAGCGGGATACTGTCTTCGTCTGCCTTTATATGCGCGGCTACTACCGGGAAAAATGCGTGTGTTATAACTATGCTTGTTCCCTTGTAGTTTCCATACAGGCAGGCTGCTGTCAGGTCATGCAGCTTTGACAGGTCTGCGCCGCCGTACCACTTGATCGG
>ERZ1090879.867-NODE-867-length-17624-cov-7.104559_pt1 | contig 17624 bp, 18 predicted proteins | sample MGYA00478472_ERZ1090879 | MGnify/ENA primary metagenome ERZ1090879 (study PRJEB33644, sample SAMEA5815723) | chicken gut metagenome | biome: Chicken; feature: Gastrointestinal Tract; material: Caecum | place: Ireland | collected 2019-01-01 | study: A study of the...
AATTATTGCTATTTATTCAATGTAAGGAGAATTCTATGTCAAAGAAAAAGAAGATTATTGTAATGTCTACGCTTGTACTTCTTCTTGCCGTTACGGCGGTACTGAACGTTCTGCTCGCAAGAAACAGTTCGGCCTCGGGGGAGCCGGTATCCACCGCAAATTATTTTGCCACATACCGCTCCGAGCGTACCACGACGCGCAGCGAAGAGCTTTTGCAGTTAGACAGCATTATTGCACTCTATGACGAGACGAGCGAAGAGTATGCGGAGGCCGTAGCCATGAAGATGGATATAGTTACCGCAATGGAGCAGGAGCTTCAGCTTGAAACCATGATAAAATCGCTCGGCTTTTCAGACGCAGTCGTATCTATCGGAGTTGACTCTGAAAACGTAAACGTGTTCATAAATTCCGATGAGCTCGATATGGATACCGCCCTTTCGATATACGATATGCTGCGCAACGAGGCTGACGTAGCGGCAGGAAACATAATAATTATGCCCGTTTATTCGGAAATTTGAGTTTAGTATGTTGCAAAACGCGGCATAATGTGTTATACTTTATCTACAGGAGAAGAAATTATGGCACATTTAAGGCACGATCCCTCTGCAACCCAGAAGGGAAAAGTAACATACGATTCCGGTATAGTAAACGGCATTGTTGCGCTTGCTATCAATGAGGTGGACGGCGTATATCTTCTCAATACAAAGAACAAGGGCGTAAAACTTGAGTTTGAAAAAGACGGTATTGTGGCGGATATAAGCGTAAAGGTGGACTACGGCTATAACGTGGCTTCGCTCGCCTTCCGCATACAGCAGTCCATCAAGCACAACGTGGAATCTATGACCAAGTTCAAAGTGGATAAAATCAACGTGCATATTCAGGACGTGGATTTCCCTGATAATTTAGCGTAAACTGAAATATTCCCTTTGGCGCGCACGGCATTCTTTCCGTACGACTGAAGGGAGTATTTTGTTTTTTTGTATTTTACATATTCCGCGTTTATCAGCGGTGAGTTACGGTTATTGGTATTTGTATGAGAACTAAGGCAAGAGAGACGGCATTCAAAATTTTATTTTCATCGCAGTTCAACGGCCCCATGGAAAAAAATTTCAGACAGGGCATGTACAAGGCGGGCGGCCTTACAGAGGACGATATCCGCTACTGCGACAGGGTGATTGAGCTCACTTTGGAACATTCCGCAGAAATTTCTGCAATTATAGATAAAAAGTCTGTGGCTTTCCCGGAATCGCGTATCTTTCCCGCGGACAAGAGCATACTTTCTATCGCCATTGCGGAAATATTATACCTCGACGACGTACCGGACAAGGTTGCCGTCAGCGAGGCAGCAAACCTTGCCTCGATGTATTCTTCCGAAAAGTCTGCCTCGTTTATCAGCGGCATACTCTCTTCGGTAATAGCAGAAAAGGCGGGCGCCTGATTTATTAAAGGAGGCTGGGGCAATGTATAAGCTTATCGACGGAAAAAAGCTTGCGCATAAAATGCGTGCAGGCATCAAAGAGCAGGTGGCAAAGTATAAGGCCGAAAGCGGCCGCGAGATAGGACTTGCCGTCGTCCTGGTAGGCGAAGAACCTGCGTCGCAGGTGTATGTCCGCAATAAGATAAAGGCCTGCGAAGAGGTGGGCATAAAATCCTATGCCTATTACCTTGAAAAGACTACGCAGCAAGGCAGGGTGGAAGAGCTCATACGCAGCCTTGCCGTAGACGACAAAATCAACGGCATACTCGTTCAGCTTCCCCTTCCCGAGGGGCTTGACGCGAAAAAAATTCTCTCGCTCATTCCGCGCACCAAGGATGTGGACGGTTTTTCCGCCGAAAATATAGGCAGTCTGTGCATGAATGAGGATTGCCTTGTTGCCTGCACGCCAAACGGCGTAATGAAGATGTTTGAATCTGAAAACATACAGCTTGCAGGCAAAGACGCGGTGGTCATAGGCCGTTCAAACATAGTGGGCAAGCCCATGGCAATGCTGCTCACAAATGCAAACGCCACGGTTACCCTCTGCCACAGCAAGACGCGCGATTTAAAGAGCAAGTGCCTTAACGCCGATATAGTTGTTGCCGCCATAGGCAAGGCAAAATTTATAACGGCCGACATGATTAAGGAGGGCGCCGTAGTTATAGACGTGGGAATGGACCGCGACGAAAGCGGCAAACTCTGCGGCGACGTCGATTTTGAAAACGTAAAGGATAAATGTTCCTACATAACGCCCGTACCCGGCGGTGTAGGACCTATGACAATAACAATGTTGATGTACAACACCTATCTTTCTGCTGTGAGGAGCTGACTTATTTTGTACACATTTAAAGATAAATACGGGGAGTATCTCTCCTTGTTCGAATCGCGCCTTGAAAGGTTCTACGACGAACTTAAGTGCAGTCCTCAGATTCTTGACGACAGCATAAAATACAGCCTTAAGAGCGGCGGCAAGCGAGTGCGCCCCGTGCTTATGCTCGCCTGTGCAGAGCTTCTCGGGGTCAAGATTTCCGACGTCGAGGATTTTGCGCTGGCGCTCGAGCTCATACACACCTATTCGCTCATTCACGACGACCTGCCCGAAATGGATAACGACGATTTCCGCAGGGGCAGACCTTCAAACCACAAGGTTTTCGGCGTGGGCAATGCGGTGCTTGCGGGCGACGGACTTTTGAATACTGCATACTACATTTTGTTTGAAAAGTGTTCCGAGGGCGCAAATTTTGCCGACGCCGCAAAATTCATGTGCGGCTGTGCAGGCGTTCACGGAATGATAGCGGGGCAGTCTGCTGACCTCTATTGTGCCGAAAAAGCCATAAAAGACAGGCAGATGCTCGACTTTATAGTAGAGAATAAGACGGGCAGACTGATAAGCGCGGCTGTTGCCGTGCCTGCCATAATTGCGGGCGGCAAGAATTTTATCGAGTTAAATCAGTTCGGCGAGGACCTGGGCAGGCTGTTCCAGATTGTTGACGACATTCTCGACGAAGAGGGCAAGTTTGCAAAGCTCGGCAAAACCTCGGGGAAGGACAAGAGCGAGGGCAAGCTCACCTATGTTACCTATTACGGACTTGAGCAGTGCCGCGTGTATGCCGATATTCTCAGCGACAAGTGCCTTGCCTTATTGGACGGCCTTGACGGCGATGTGCAGTTTTTGCGCGATGTTGTAAGCTTCGTGCGTTACCGTGAAGAATAATTTTTCTATTGACATTTGACATTTTTTATCTGATATGATAATATAATATATGTAATATTAAGTGGCGCAGTATTCTAGTCAGATGTTGCAGACGTGAAGGCGGGGGTAAAAGACCGTCGTAGGGCATATCTATGAAGTTTCTGGTGCTTGCTTGCTTTGCCCAAAAGCGGGTGGGTGCTGGGAGTAAAGGTTTATGGGAACTGCATAACGGCATATGACAGCCAACCCATTTACCGCTGAGGCCGCAAAACCGTTTGCGGATACACCTGTCGTCGGGCGCAAGCTCGGCACAGAGTAGCCTGCCTTGAGTGAGGTCAGCGGATAGCAGAACAAAGTTTGATTTGTGCGGCCACACAGATTGAACTATCGCTGCTTGAAATTGATTTTGCAAAAGAGGATAAACCCTGCATCAGCTGTCAAGGAAAGCTTCTAGACTGTCAACGTATTAGAGATTACGGTGTGGACTCAGTGGCGATTCGGTTGCGCATGTGGAGACTGTGCGTCTGCGCTCTTAAAAGGAAACTGCTTCTTCGGTGACGGGAAGTGGGCGCGGGGGAAATCCTACCGAACCTAAAGCCGCAAAGTTTATTTAATATAAGCCACTTCGATATTTACTTTACTACGCACAAGCAACTTGTGCGTATTTTGTTTAATAAGAGCTTTTTTTATGAAGGATAACAAGAATATAAACAACGACGACGGTCACAGTACTGCGCACGAGAATAACAAGCGGTTATCAGCTTTTGAACGTGGCGAGGCCGAAACTTATTCGCACCGCGGCCATTCCGCTGAACTTTGTACAGAGGAAAGCAACGGCGACATAGCTTTCGCAAAGGAAAATCATAGCGGCGCTGCTGAAATCACCTCAGAAGAAACACGCAGTGAAAGTGATGCGGAAACCTCTTCAAAGGAAAAGCAAGAGGAAAGCGTTGCAGAGCCTGCAAAGGAAAGGCGCGGCGAGGGCGCTGCGGCAAGGGGAGGCAAGCGCAGGGGCAAAAAGAAGAGGCGCGTTCCGCTCTGGCTCAGCTGGGGTCTTACGATATTGTTTTTGTCGTTTGCACTCAGCGTGCTATTCAGTTTCCTCACTGAAATATCTGTTAACGGCAGTCCGTTTTATGTATGTCTGATTGTGCTGCTTGTGCTGCTAGTTTTAAATATCGGGTGCGACATAATAGCGAATGCCGTCGTTTCTTGCGAGCCCGAAGGGTTTAACGCAATGGCATCGCGCAAAATTCGCGGTGCAAAGCGCGCTGTGACTTTCTGCCGGAATTCCGAAAAAATCGCCAGCATTTTTTCTGATGTCGTGGGCGATATATGCGGCATTATAAGCGGTTCGGCGGGCGCGGTGCTTGCAGGGTATTATGTCTTCAACGATTCCATTGAGGGAATGATTATTTCCATACTCATAAGTGCGGTCATAGGCGCGCTTACTGTTGGCGGCAAGGCCTTCGGCAAGCCCATTTCAATAAAATATAACTTCAAAATAACTTTCGGATTTGCTAAATTTACCACGTTTTTTGTTAAAGAAAAGTAGTGTTCAGGGGAAGTAATGATTGATAATTTAACGGGAAAGCAGCTGAAGTCTATGAATATCGGGGAGCTCAATGCCCTTTGCGAAGAGCTCCGCAAAAATATAATCAGATATGTTATGGAAAACGGCGGTCATCTCTCTTCCAACCTCGGAATGGTGGAACTGACCGTCGCCCTTCATTATGTGTTTGATTTTCCCGAAGATAAAGTTGTTTTCGACGTCGGCCATCAGTGCTATACACACAAAATGCTCTCAGGCCGCCTCGGCGGATTTTCCGCACTGCGGAAGAAAGGCGGGCTTTCGGGCTTTCCCAAGCGCGAAGAGAGCGAATACGATTGTTACAACACAGGTCACGCAGGGACTTCCGTTTCCGCCGCCCTGGGAATAGCCAAGGCGCGCGACCTTGCATGCAAAGATTTTAACGTCATAGCCGTAATAGGCGACGGTTCGTTCAATAACGGTCTTGTCTACGAGGCGTTCAACAGCCTCAGGCCGCTGAACACCAATATATTGGTAATCATAAACGATAACGGAATGTCGATTTCGCCAACGGTCGGCAGTATGCACGAATATCTCGACTACCTTGCGGGCGATTCCGAGGAAAGCTACCACAAAAAGCGCCGCGCGGAGATATTTGAAAAATTCGGCTTTGACTACGACGGCGTGTACGACGGCAACGACCTGGCCTGCATGATAGAGCAGCTTAAAAGAGTAAAGGAGCAGCTCAAAACCCGTTCGGTCATTTTGCATGTCTTAACTAAGAAGGGGAAGGGGTACAGCTTTTGCGAAGATAATCCCGAGGCCACTCACGGCATAGGCGTCAAATCTGCGCGACCCTCCGTTGAATATTCGCAGGTCTTCGGCGACACGCTCTGTGAGCTTGCAAAAAAGAATGATAAAATTGTAGCCGTGACTGCAGCAATGACGGGCAGTCTCGGCCTTAATGGCTTTTTTGAAAAATTTCCCGAAAGGGCAATCGACGTGGGCATCTGTGAGGAGCACGCGGCCATTCTGTGTGCCTCGATGGCGACGGAGGGCTTCAGACCGTACTACGCCATATATTCTACATTTTTACAGCGCTCATTTGACGAAATAATTATTGATATATGCAGTCAGAACCTGCCCGTGACGCTCTGTATAGACCGTGCAGGCATTTCGGGCGCGGACGGCGAAACGCACCAGGGTGTGTTCGACCTTTCGTTTCTGTCCTTAATTCCCGGGCTTACGATAGCCGTGCCCAAGGACGCCGACGAGCTGCGCGCCATTCTTGAATGGAGCGTAAATTTTAATGGTCCTCTCGCAATAAGGTATCCGCGCGCGTGCGGCAACTTCTTCGGTAAGTCAGAAATAAAGGGCACGGAGTGGGAGTACCTCAGGCGTGCAGAGAGCGACACTGTTATACTTGCCTGCGGCGAGCGTGCCATAGCGCGGTCATTGCAGGCTTTGCAGATTGCTGAAAAGGGCGGCCGCACCGCCTCGCTCATAAACGCGCGCTTTATAAAGCCGCTCGATAAAAAAATGCTCTCCTCTCTCGGAGAAAAACGAATAATTACCGTTGAGGACAATGTGCTCATAGGCGGTTTCGGCTCGCTTGTCTGCGAATATTTTGCACAGAGCGGAAAAATCGTCAAAAACTTTGCTTACTGCGATAAATTTATACCGCAGGGCGGGGTGAGCGAACTCATGGACGAATACGGACTTGATACGGCAGCCATTGCCGACTATATATTAAAAGATGAGACTTGATAAATTCCTTGCGGAAAAATTCGGCTCCCGCAGCCGTGCGGCCGACGCCATAGAGCGCGGCCTCGTCCTTGTCAACGGCAGCGTAAAGCCTTGCTCTTACGAGGTGCGTGAGGGCGACGAGATAAGTACATCCACGGCTGAGATAAGCTTTGTCTCTGCGGGCGGCTATAAACTTTATAAGGCTCTGTGCGACTTTGGCTTTTCCGTTGAAGGCAAGGTGTTCGCCGATATAGGCGCAAGCACGGGCGGATTTACCGATTGTCTTTTAAAAAACGGCGCAAAAAAAGTGTACTGCATAGACGTTGGCGAAAGTCAGCTAAGTTCAAGCCTTCTTTCGGAAAACGTCAGAGTGATTGATAATTTCAATGCCCGCAACCTTTCAAAAGAGCTGTTCGACGAGGAGTTGGACGGCATAACCATAGACGTAAGCTTTATTTCGCTTACTTGCATTCTTGGGGCGGCGGGCGCAGTTTTGCCTGAGCGCGGACATATTCTTGCGCTCATAAAACCTCAGTTTGAGTGCGAGGGGAGGAATGTCGGCAAAAATGGCATAGTGCGAGGAGAAAAGCGTCACAGGGACATAATCAGAAAGATATATGATTTCTGCCTCGGCCTCAAACTTTCTCCGCTTGCGCTTACAAATGCACCTGAAATAAAGGGTAAAAACCTTGAATATGTAATTCTCCTTGAAAAGGGCGGTTGTGCTGTGCCATTCGATAAACTTATTACGGGCGGTCATTTATAAATTTTCGCCCGTTTTCCTTTAAATTTCTTTTTTTCTGACTTATAAAAAAATTTTTTTATTTTTTTTGTCTTTTCTATTGCATATTTGCATAATTTGATGTATAATAATACTCGTTATGAAAGTGGGCGTTTATATCAACAAAAAACACCTGCGGGACGACCTTAAACTTGTTGAAAGGATAAAAAACAGGCTCTTCGAGCACTCGATAGACTGTATTGAGTGCCCTACGGCCGATGTGCCTGCGGGGATAGATGTGCTCATGGTGCTTGGCGGCGACGGTACAATCCTTACCGTTGCGGCGGAGTGTGCCCGCCGTGGCATTAAAATAATGGGTATAAACTACGGGCATATCGGCTTTCTTGCCGAATTTGAGCAGGAAAAGCTTGACGATGCCATAGATTTGCTCTGTTCAGGGAATTATCTCACGCAAAAGCGCAGTATGCTCGACGTAGAGATATGCGGAAAACATTATCTTGCGCTCAATGATTTTGTTGTACAGCGCAGCACTTACGGTCGCAAGTTCAGCAACACCATATGTCTTTCAGCAACGATAGACGGCTCGCTTGTGGATAACTATATGTCTGACGGCATAATAGTCAGCACTCCCACGGGGTCAACGGCCTATTCGCTTGCGGCAGGCGGCTCTGTGCTGACACCCGATATTGAAGCTTTTATTCTTACGCCGCTGTGCGCACATTCGCTGCACTCCAGGCCTGTTGTCTTCTCTGACAGTTCAGAGCTGAAAATATTTTACAACAAGGAACATTCCTCGGTAAATGTCTCGGTGGACGGCTTAGTTGTAGGTGAATTTGAAGGCTGCGCCGAGGCACGAATAACAAAGGCTGAATACTATACGGAGTTTATAGTTTCAAATAAAATAAATTTTTTTGATAAATTGCTGTCTAAACTCAGCAAATGGAGTAGGTAAAGTGTATAGAAACGCAAGACAAGCTAAAATTCTGGAAATCATCAACGGTCAGGAAATTGAAACGCAGGAAGAGCTCTGCCGCGAGCTGAACAAACTCAGCTTCAATGTTACGCAGGCAACCGTCTCCCGCGATATAAAGGACCTCAAGCTTTACAAAGTGGCCGGCACCAAAAAGAAGTATAAGTATACCTGCCTCAACGGCGCACATGAAGAGCTCAGTCCCAGAATGATTACGCTCTTCCGTGAATGTGTTATAAGCATCAATTATGCCAACAACATCATAATTATAAAGACTATGCGCGGCAACGGCCAGAGCGGCGGCTCGTTTGTGGACTCTCTTCAGATTAAAGAGATACTCGGCTGCGTTGCAGGCGACGATACGGTCGTAGTAGTGGTTGACAGTAACGAAAATACGCCTATCGTAGCGGAGAAGTTGAAAGAATATCTTTTCTGATATATGCTTGAAAGACTGGTTATAAAAAACGTCGCTTTGATTGAAAGTGCCCAAATAGAATTTTCTCCGGGGCTTAATATCCTATCGGGAGAAACGGGTTCCGGCAAGTCGGTAATCCTCGATTCGCTCAATTTTGTGCTCGGCAGCAAGGCTGATAAGAGCATGATAAGGTACGGCGCGACGGAGGCATCCGTTCGCGGGGAATTTTCCATCCTTCCCGGCAGTGCGGCGGCAAAAGCGCTTGAAGAGCTCGATATAGAGACTGAGGGCCAGCTGATAATAACCAGAAGATACTCCGCAGAGGGTAAGGGTGGCATAAAAATCAACGGCAATGCCGTCACCGCAGGGATGCTGAGGTCTGTTTCTCAGCATCTTGTTGATGTTTACGGCCAAAGCGAGCATTTTGCCCTCCTTTCTGAAGCCAACCAGCTCGCCGTGATAGACGGACTGTGCGGAGAGAAAGGCATAGCTATAAAGAGCATGCTCTCGGATTACATATCAAAAAAGCGAGAGTGTAAATCAAAACTGAAACAGATTGGCGGCGACAGCGCAGAGCGCGCAAGAAGGCTGGATTTGCTCGGCTATCAGATTAAAGAGGTAGACGAGGCTGCTCTTTCCGATGGTGAAGAGGAAGAGCTTAAAGCAAAGCGCCGCATAATAGAGAATACCGAAAAAATAGCCTCCTCTTTAGGCGGTGCAATCTCTGTTTTAAGCGGTGACGAGGGCTGCCTTGACGGACTTTCCGCCGCACGCAGGGCGTTGCAGTCCGTTGCCGAGTTTGGCGACGAATATTCCGCTCTGTATGACAGAATTGAGGCCGCGTCTGCCGAAATTCAGGATATTTCCGATACGCTCAACGACCTTTCGGAAGGGCTTGAGTTTGACGAGGACGAGGCAAACAGAGTGGAGGAGCGGCTCGATTTAATCCGTTCCCTTAAAAGAAAATACGGTAACTCTATAGAAGAAATACTTTCGTTCAGAGAAAAGGCAGGCGAAGAGTTTGACCTTCTTTCCGATAGCGAAGGCATAGCCGAAAAGCTTGCCGCCGAGCTCAATGAGCTTGACGAAAGGATTTATTCCGCGTGCTGCAAGCTTACCAATCTAAGGAAACAATGTGCGTCGGATTTCTGCAAAAATGTTGAGCACGAGCTTAAAAGTCTGCAGATTTCAGGAGCGCGTTTTGAATTAAGCTTTTCGGATTATACCAAGGATACAGCGGATTTGAACAGTCCGAACGGGTCTGATAAAGTTACATTTATGTTTTCCGCAAACGCAGGCGAGCCGCTTAAGCCTTTGAGTAAGGTAATAAGCGGCGGCGAACTCAGCAGATTTATGCTTTCCGTCAAGACCTGCTTAAAAGATCTGAACGGGATCTCAACCTATATTTTTGATGAGATTGACGCAGGTATAAGCGGACGGACTGCCGAGAGCGTTGCTCAGAAATTTACGGCTATTGCGCGCAATACTCAGATTATAGCTGTTTCGCACCTGCCTCAGATTTGTGCCGCAGGGCAGAAGAATTTTCTTATATCCAAGGCGGAGAGCAACGGTTCTACGGTTACTTCTGTACGAGAAATAAGCGGAGAAGAGAAGATAGACGAAATTTTAAGGCTTACGGGCGGCGGAAACAGCGCGGCTGCCAGACAGCACGCTGCAGAGCTCATAGCCCGTTATAACAGCTAGAAATTGTTTAAAATTAGTCTCAACATCGGTTAAAAACCATAAAATTCCAAGTGGGCGTACAATTTTGTACGCTCCTTTTTCATTTAAATTTTTTGCCTGCATAGATAGCTGAAAACGGCACAAAATATTTCTATGTTGAGCAGAAAAAGAATTGCGGCAAAACTTTTTATAATTATATTTGCCGCCGTATGTATTATAGCCGCACTCACCGGAGCTACTCCTGCCGGTTCTGAACTGTATCTGGGAGGGTTTCCCGCCGGGTTCGTACTTGAAACCTCAAACGTTGAGGTTGTAGGCATGTGCGAAATTATGACCGCGGAGGGGCTGCGCTCCCCTGCACGCGAAGCTGGCATTGTTGCCGGCGACAAGATAAGGAGTATCAACGGGATGCCCGTAACGTCGGGAACTCAGGTCACCGAGATGCTGTCAGGCAATCTTAAAAAGGCTGTGATTGGCATCGAGCGTGGCGGAGAGAGCTGCGAAGTGGAGGTTACGCCCGTAAAAGACATAACGAGCGGCAAGATGCGTGTGGGTATTCTTATACGCGACAGCCTCAGCGGTGTCGGAACTGTGACTTATATTGACGCTTCGGCAGGCAAATTTGCCTCCCTGGGGCATCCCGTTACGGACGGTGACGGCAAAATCAGCCCGATAAACGGCGGAAAGATATACAGCTGTGTAATTTACGACGTAAAGCGCGGGGTACGCGGTACGCCCGGCGAACTTAAAGGTGCGTTTGAAAACAACAAGCTGATGGGAAGCGCAAAAGTAAACTGTTCGAGCGGTGTGTTCGGCGATATGGCGGAGGGGTATGATTACAGCTCGCTGACACCTGTCAAGGCCGGTAAAATTGACGATGTGAGTATCGGCCGCGCTGAAATATATTCTACCGTTTCGTCAAACAAGCGCGAAATATACGACATTTCCATTGTAAAGGTAGATAAAAATAACGGAGATAACAGAAACTTTGTTATAAAGATAGAGGATGCAGACCTCATAAGCAAGACTGGCGGCATTGTTCAGGGCATGAGCGGAAGCCCTATCGTGCAGAACGGAAAGCTTATAGGCGCGGTGACGCATGTATTTATCAACGACCCTACACGCGGCTTTGGTATTTCAATAGAAAATATGATGTCGGCATATTAAGTAAAGCTGTTGCCAGTTATTTAAAGTTAAATTTGCCTTGTTGAGAGCGATAAAGCGTATAGAGAGCGATAACTGCATTGCCGATAAGCAGAAGTAAGTTAAAAATTATAATGTTTACGGTCGGCAATATTATTTCAGAGCCGAACAAAACTTAAAATATTGTTTTAACAAAGGGAGAGTCCTCATATAATTTGATATGAGGACTTTCGACTTTTTTCGCTGTAAAATTAAAAAAAGCAGCCTGATTATCTACACAAGTACAATAATTTCAGCTATTATGCTTGGCATAGTACTATGTAAAACTACACAAATCAATCCGTATATGCAGAATTATGCCTCGGAATACCTGTATTTTGTTTATAATTTCAGAAATTTATCCCTGATTGTGCCTCACATCTTCTATGAGCTTATATACTGCTATGCTTTCTTTTTTGTTGCCTATTTTACAAGGCTTAAATTCATAATTCTGCCGGTGCTTTTTTTACGCACTTTGCTCTGCAGTATGTATGCTGTGCTGATTGTGTCGGCTTCGGCTTTCGGCGGGGTGATTGTAGTTGTGTTTGTGTTCATTCCTTCTTCTCTTATAGCAATCTTTGCTAATGTGCTTGTCGCAGAGCTCTGCCGCTGCATACAAAGGCGCTATGTCTTTTTCTTCCCCGCGGTGGTGGCGTTGGCGGCTGTCTTATGCGAATTTTTACTGCTCAATGTGTTGTTCCGCGTTGTGATTGCCATTGTATAGCAGCTTTATGTATGGCTGAACAGTTTATTAAGATAGGCAGAGAACACAAATTCAGGCAGGCTAATGACATAAGTTTATTTAATCTTTTACATATTTCAACGCGAATATTTTTTTAATATTTTCAGATACTTATTGTATGAAAAATCCTTTTCTTAACAATAAGTTTATTATATCGGCACTTGCCGCATTCGCAGCTTTTGGCGGCGTAATTTCTTCAGGAGCGGCTATAAGTGCCTCTGCACAGTCTTCACCTCAAGGACTTTTAGTAGGCTGCAAGTCGGCATATGTAATGGACTACGATTCGGGCGAATGTATTTTCAGCTACAATGAACACGCGCGCATGCCTATTGCCAGCGTCTGCAAGGTAATGACGCTTACTCTCTGTTTTGACGCTGTTGAAGAGGGCAGGATTTCCCTTGACGAAGAAGTCAGCGTAAGCAGTAATGCCTCCGGTATGGGCGGTTCACAGATTTATCTCGAGAGCGGTTATAGTTATCCGTTTTCAGAGCTTATAAAGAGCATTATCGTATGTTCGGCAAACGACAGTTGCGTTGCCGTCGCTGAACGTATAAGCGGCTCGGAAGAGCAGTTTGTCGCCGATATGAACAGCAAGGCGGAGGAGCTCGGGCTTGACAATACCTTATTTGCCAACTGCACAGGTCTGCCTAAGGATACCCAGTATTCCTGCGCGGCTGATGTGGCTGTGATGTTTGCCAACCTCATTCGTCACCCTGAATATTTCAACTTCAGTAAGATATGGATGGAGGACTTTGTACACGGCAACGGCAGAACCACGCTGATGACCAATACGAACAAACTTATCCGTACTTACAACGGCTGCGACGGCGGCAAGACGGGCTTTACAAACGAGGCAGGTTTCTGCCTTGCCACAACGGCCAACAGAGGAAGTCTAAGGTTTGTCTGCTCCGTTCTCGGTTGTGACACAAGCGCCCACCGCTTTGAAAGTGCCTCAAGGCTCTTTGATTACGGCTTTGCAAATTACAGAAATAAAATAATTCTCGACAGTACCGTAACCCTGAACGACCAATTTGTTTTGCGCGGCGGCAAAAAGCCGAGCTACCTTGTAGTTCCTGCCGAAAACTGCTATATCTTCGGCAAGACTGGCGAGGAGCACGACGTCACTTTCAGCGTCACCGATAACCGCGTTAAAGCGCCCGTTGCAAAGGGTCAGACTGTGGGCAGCATAGAGGTGTATGTAGACGGCGTTCTCTATAAAAAGATAGACGCAGTCTCTGCGGAGGACGTAAAGCGCGCAAGCTATGCCGACAGAATAAAAAATGTTGCCGAGGATTGGTCACTTTAACAGTGAATGTTGCTATCGGCCGCTCTAATAGTTAAATTCGTTTGAGTAAGCGAGCGTATTTTAAGCTATCGTCATTGCGATAAATTTTTCTTAAAGAGTGCACTTTTCTAAAGTGTACCTGATTAAAAAACGGCCTTTCGGCCGTTTTTTTGTGCAATTTTACTGTAATTTTCCTTCTGTTTTCATAAATGTATGCTAAAATACGGAAAAAATCAGGTAAGAATGAATTAGTTTTACGCTGAACTTTGCAATAAAGCTTTTTTATCAAGCGTATGAATATCGCCTGTAAGTTTGCCTGCATTACGAGTTAAAAACGGTGTGAAGGCCGACCAGGGTAAAAACGGCGTTGAAAGCTTACGGGTAAGCACAGGATTTGCCTTTGGCAGCTCTCCTGTAAGCCGCCGCCCGCGCTGAATTTGCCGCCTTTGCAATTCGCACCACGCCATATTTGCCGCCTTTGTAAGCACTCAAAATAAAGGCTTAATTATTTGACTATTGTGCCGTATTTTGGTAAAATAAAAATATATTTTTATTTTTACGGAACGGTTTTATGAATTCAAGAGAAACTTTAAAGATTAACGAAAAAGGCCACCTTGAAATAGGCGGTTGCGACTGTGTGGAGCTTGCGGCAAAATTCGGAACTCCGCTCTATGTCTTCGACGAAAAATATATACGCGATATGATGCGCGTCTATCGCGACACGATAGCAAAAGAATATGGCGGTAACGGCCTTGTGCTCTATGCCTCAAAAGCTTTTTCCTGCATGGCAATGTACAAAATTGCAGCTTCGGAGCATATAGGCGTAGACGTCGTTTCTGGCGGTGAACTTTATACGGCCGTAAAGGCTGGCTTCCCTGCCGATAAAATTTATATGCACGGCAACAACAAGCTTAAATCCGAGCTGGAGTTTGCGGTAGAGGCAGGCGTGGGAACGATAATCGTTGACTCGTACGACGAGGCTGATATGCTCGACGAGTTGTGCGCCGCACGCTCGGTTAAGCAGAAAGTTCTTATAAGGATTAATCCCGGAGTAGAGGCGCACACGCACGCGTTCGTCCAGACTGCCCGCACAGACAGCAAATTCGGTTTTTCCGTCTCTGACGGCACAGCCGAAAAAATGACTGCCTACATTCTTAAAAAGCCCAACCTTGAGCTGCACGGCTATCACTGCCACATTGGCTCACAGATTTTTGAAAAGCAGTCGTTCGTGCTTGCGGCGCAGAAGGCCATGGACTTTATCGCCGCTGTAAAAAATGACTGCGGTTTTGAGGCCGACACGCTGAATATCGGCGGAGGCTTTGGCATATGGTATACCGACGAAGACGCAAAAATTGATGTAAAGGGCTATGCAGGTTACCTTGAAGCCTTGATTGCCGCCGTCAAAGAGAAGGCGGAAGAGCATTCCCTTAAACAGCCTTTTCTCTTAATTGAGCCCGGCCGTTCAATAGTTGGCGAGGCAGGCATTACGCTCTATACCGTGGGCGCAATCAAAGATATTCCCGGCATCAAAAAGTATGTGGCCATAGACGGCGGTATGTTCGATAATCCCAGGTATGCCCTTTATCAGTCAAAATATACAGTACTGCTTGCCAACAGGGCAAACGACGCCTGCACCGAAAAAGTTACGATTGCAGGCAAATGCTGCGAGAGCGGCGACCTGATAGCGGTAGACGTGCCCCTGCCTGCGGCAAAAAGGGGAGATATTGCCGCCGTGCTCTCAACAGGAGCTTATAACTACTCTATGGCTAGCAACTATAACCGCAATTTTATACCGCCAGCAATACTTGTAAATGAGGGCATGGCGGAATACATAATCAAACCGCAGACATACGAGGATCTGGTGCGCAACGACGTTGTGCCCGAAAGCCTCAAATAAACTTTCTGCGCTTTTTATCTGATGTTATCTGTTTTTTTATACTACCTCGCCTCAATTCTCGCGCTTGTGTTCGTACTCGTTCCGCACGAGTTCGCGCATGCGCTTGCTGCGCACCTCAACGGCGACCTTACGCCAAAATACAACGGCAGGCTTACGCTCAACCCCGTAAAGCACTTTGATCTGATGGGATTTGTTATGTGCGCGCTCGTCGGGTTCGGCTGGGCTAAACCTGTTCCCATAAATACTGCAAATTTCAGACACTACAAGTGGGGTCTTTTTTCTACGGCCATTGCAGGCGTTCTTACCAACTATATACTTGCCTTCATTTTCTATCCGCTGGCTGTTTTAAGTCTGCGGCTCGGCAACAATCCCGGATACGAATTTTTGCAGAATTTTTTGTATATGGTGTTTGCGTATAACCTGAGCATAGCGGTATTCAACCTTCTGCCGCTCTTCCCTTTGGACGGGTTCAGGGTTATAGAGTCGCTTACCAAACCGTGGAACAAGGTCAGGCAGTTTCTCGAAAGATACGGTCAGATGATTTTAATGATACTCGTTTTCGAGAGCTTTCTTTGCAGAATTGCAGCCAATATTAATGAAATATTCTCATATTTCAATATTCTTGGATATGTAATGACTTTTGCTGTAAACATTATCGGTTGGCCTATAAAGGCATTGTGGGGGTTAATTTTATGACTGATGATAACGAATATATAGCCGAAGAGGAAGCTCCCGAGGCCGACCCTGTGCAGGATACCGCCTCCGCCCAGAACCATATGGCGGCGGCCGTAGCTGCGGCAGAGCGCGTATCCGGCGACGAGGTAAAGAACAATATAGCCGACGACTATAAGGACTTTCAGTCCGACGTTGACTATACCACCGTACTCGACGACTTTGAAGGTCCGCTCGACCTTTTGTTGCACCTTATAAACATTGCAAAAATAAATATAGAGGACGTATTCGTTTCAAAGGTTACAGAGCAGTTCCTTGACTATATCGAGTATATGAAGACCCAGCCTTCGCGCGATGTCGATAAAGAGAGCGAGTATCTTCAGATAGCGGCGCAGATAATTTACATAAAATCCAAGAGCATGCTGCCGCCCGTGGAGATGCCGGAGGAAGAGGATTCCGACCTGCTTGCCGAGCAGGAGGCGTTCATAGAGCAGCTCAAACAGCGCGAGTACGAGCTTATTAAGGGCGAAACGCCCAAGCTCAAGGAGCTTGAGACCATAGGTTATTATTATAAAGGGGTAGACAAGGAGTTCAGCAAAGTAAAAATAATTTACAAAGATTTTACCGTGAGCGCGCTTTTGGAGGCGTTCGCCAAGCTGATGCTCAGAAACGAGAGCCTTGCGCGCGAAAAGACAAACATTCGCGAAATTCCCAAAGACAGCTATACCGTTGAAGAAAAGGCCGAGTTCATAAAAAATACGCTTTTGGAGCGGGGCCCTGTAAAGTTTGAAGATTTGTTCACATCATATTCAAAGAACGAGATTATAACTACTTTTCAGGCCATGCTCGAGATGCTCAAGCATCAGCACATAATGGTTGAACAGCCGGATATTTTCGGCGAGATAGAAATTAAACTTAACCCCGAATGGGATTTGAAGGACGATACAAGTGAAACCTTTGACGAATATAATTGAGGCGGTGGTTTTTGCCTCGGGCGAGCCTGTGCCCGTGAAATTTATAGTAGAAAAGCTTGGTTGCTCGCTCAAGGAGGTAAATGCCTGCGTGGACGAGCTTAAAGAAAAGTATTCGGGTGACTGCGGCATAAACATCCTTGCATTCAACGGCAAGCTGCAGTTTGCTTCCAACCCGCAGTTCAAAGAGCAGGTTCAGGCGGTTATAACCCCCATAAAGGAAAAGGAGTTTACGCGCACCATCCTTGAATGTGCCGCAATAATTGCGTACAAACAGCCTATAACGCGTTCTGAGCTCGAGGACATAAGGCAGGTCAACTGTGATTACGCCGTACATACGCTGCTCGATTTGGGAATGATTTATCCCTGCGGCAGAAAGGACACCATAGGCAAGCCCATACTCTATGCCACTACCGATAACTTCCTTAAGCGCTTCAAGCTCAACTCGATTGACGAGCTTCCCGATTACGACGAGCTCATGGCTCAGATAGCCGAACTCAACAGTATGGCGTTCGCCGACGACGAGGAGGATTCGAATTACCTCTATAAAAAGGACGTCTATAATCCTGATGAGGACGAGGAGAATAACGAAGAGCCCGCAAAGCAGGAGAAAAAGAC
>ERZ1090879.872-NODE-872-length-17531-cov-8.341554_pt1 | contig 17531 bp, 14 predicted proteins | sample MGYA00478472_ERZ1090879 | MGnify/ENA primary metagenome ERZ1090879 (study PRJEB33644, sample SAMEA5815723) | chicken gut metagenome | biome: Chicken; feature: Gastrointestinal Tract; material: Caecum | place: Ireland | collected 2019-01-01 | study: A study of the...
TATTTTTACTGAGCAATACGTCTGATCGTAATATAAGAAGTATACAATGCATTTGAAGTATACTTAATTCCTCCCTTTGGATAAGGAGCGCTGTTGGATGCATGTACAATGCCGCCGTCTCCCGTCAGGATAGCCACATGTCCGGGATATACGATCAAGTCTCCGGCTTTCGCTTCTGACCAGGACACTTCTGTTCCCACATAAGCCTGCTGATCACTTGTTCTCGGAAGAGAATATCCAAAGTGTGCGTAAATCTGCTGTGTAAATCCAGAGCAGTCAATACCGTTTGTCAGGCTGTTTCCTCCATATACATAAGGATTTCCGATAAACTGTCTTGCATATGCCACAATAGCTTCGCCTACGCTGCTGTTATAAGACACATCTTCTGTTGTTTCTTCCTCTGAAACAGATGGCTGGGAGGGAGTTTCCTGTACAGAAGAATCCTGTACTGGCGTGGATTCTTCCACCTGGGAGGACTGATCCTCTTCTTCCATCTCTGGCTGAGTCGTCGTATCTTCCTTCTCCGGCTGAGAAGCAGTTGCTTCCTCAGTTGTATCTTCTGCTTCTGGCTGAGAAACTGTATCCGTCTGTGTCTCTTCTATAGCAGCATTTTCTTTGGAAGCTGTATTCTCATTTTTACTACTGCTTTCCGTCGCATCAGAAGCCGTCTCCTGCTGAGTATTTTCCTTTGTACTCTCATTTTTTTCTTGTGTTCCCGCTGTCTGTGCAGCCTGCTTATCTTCCGTACCGGAAGTTTTCTGTGTATCTGTCTTCTTTGCAGAGGCCTGAGCTGCCGCAGCCTTTGCTGCCGCTTCCTCCTCTTCCTGTATCTGTTGGAGTTCCGCATTCTGCTGCTCGATCAACTGCTGATACTGCTGCGCCTGCGCCTGCGCAGAAGCAATCTGAGTGTCATAGTCAGAAGCGGAAGCTTTCAGGCTGGACATCTGGGACTCCAGTGACTGCTGGATTCCTTCCTGTTCCTGTTTACTGCCTTCCAGTTCTGCTTTCTCTGTCTCCAGCTGTTCCTCCAGATCCTCTACATCCTGTACCGCATCTTTCAGTTTCTGAAGGGCTTCTCTGTCATAATCGTATACTTTCTGGCTTGTTTCCATCTTGGAAAGCATGTCTGCAATGCTGCTGGACTCCAAAAGGGCCTGGGCCCAGGACGTGCTTCCTCCATTCTCATAGAGGTACTGGATACGTTTCTTCATATCCTCATATTGTTTGTCCCGTTCTGCCTGGGCTTCTTCCAGTTTCTTCTGTGTTGCCTGTATGTCAGCTTCCTTTTCCTGAATGCTTTCATTAAGCATATTCACCTGGGTCATAACTCCTACCAGTTCCTGCTGTGTAGAGCTGATCTGGCTCATCAGTGCGCTCTTCTGACTCTGGAGTTCATTTACTCTCGCCTGTGCATCGGAAAGCTTACTCTGGGTTGCTGACTTCTGGGCCTGTACTTCATCCTTTCTGGCAGCTGCAACAGGAACAATCTGAGTAGCTGTCATCGCAAAAATCAGTGACAGGCATATCAATCTTTTTTTCATAGTCCTAAATACCTCTCCCTAGTAAAATCTGTTAACAAGTTTTAGTAAAGTTCTGTAATACTTTTGTAATATTTATTACACTTTTATCATATATTAGCACATTCTACCAGGTTTTTCAAGGTTTATTTTTCTCTTCTCACCTTTGCCGCCTGGGCGTGTCCCATTAAGCCCTCCCCCTGAGCCATTCTTTCTACCAGAGGCGCCAGTTCTTTCATTGCTTCAGGCGTCATACTCTGATGGGTACAGGTTTTCAGGAAAGTCCCTACCCACACGCCGCCGGTATATCTGGCAGCTCTCAGCGTAGGAAGCGTATGGTTGGTGCCGGAAGCGTAATCTCCAAAAACTTCCGCCGTATTTTCCCCGATAAATAAAGACCCGTAATTATAAAGCTGTTCTTTTATTGCCTCCGGTTCCTGTACGTTCAATTCAAGATGTTCCGGCGCATAATCATTAGCAGTCTGTACCGCCTCTTCCATACTGTCTGCCAGCACCACTTCTCCATAGGTCTCCCAGGATTTCCGGGCAATGGATGCTGTAGGCAGCCAGCCCAGTTCCTTTTCAACCGCCTGGATAACCGCCTGTCCGAATTTTTCATCTGTAGTGATCAGCATACCTTTTGCATTAGGATCATGTTCTGACTGCGCCAGAAGATCCGCGGCCACGATTTCCGGTGTGCCGCTGCCGTCTGCAATGACCAGCACTTCGCTGGGACCGGCCACAAAATCGATTCCTACCTGTCCGTAGCACTGTCTCTTTGCCTCTGTCACATACTGATTGCCAGGACCTACGATCATATCTACCGGCCTGATTTCTTCTGTTCCATAAGAAAATGCCGCAATAGCCTGGGCGCCTCCTACGGCATAGATCTCATCTGCTCCTGCAATATCCATGGCCGCCAGGGTTTTGGGATTGATCCGGTCCGTTCCTTTCATAACCGGAGAACAGGCCGCTACCCGTTCTACTCCTGCGGCCTTGGCCGGGATCACCAGCATAAGAGCGGTAGAATAAAGAGGATAATTTCCTCCCGGTACATAGCAGCAGCAGGACTTTACCGGAATGATCCTGTGTCCCAGAAAGATCCCCGGCGCAGGGCTGAAATTTTCCAGAGGCTTTATGGTTTCTCTCTGCGCCCTGGCAAAAGCCCGGATATGTTCCGCCGCTTTCTTCAGATCCTGGATCTCCTGTTCTGTAAGCTGGGTATAAGCTTCCTGGATCTCTTCTTTTGAAACCAGGAATACAGATCTTGTACTGCCGTCAAACCTCCGGCTATATTCTCTTAGCGCTTCATCTTTTCTCTTCCTCACATCATCTATCATATCGCCTACCGTCTGCGTAAGCTTCTTTTTATCTTCTTCTGTCCGTACACAGGCTTCTTTTAAAATCTTCATAACTTATCTAAACCTCCCTGAGTATAATGCCTCCATGTTTTATCCTGGATGTCCGGCTGCAGATCTGTGGAACTGCAGGAGCCATGATTTCCGGCTCTGACATCATAATCCATATTATAAAATATCGAGCCGGGTCCATGTCAATCTTGTTTTTTCTCTTTTTTTCTTCAAACCTTGAGTATACTCCGTGTTTATGCTACCATAAAACAAAGATTAAAAGGGGAATTCCCGGTTTAACCGCCTTGCAGTTCATATACCAAAATTTAAGAAAGGTTTCTGAAGCACCCATGCGTATAGGAAAAGTATCCGAACTTTATCATATATCCATTGACAATCTCTACTATTATATCCATTACGGTCTCCTGGTCCCTCCCAGACCCAGGGGACAGTACGTCTTTGACGAAGCTACCTGCAAAGATCTGGAGTGGATCCTGGAACTAAAGGATCTGGATTTTACTCTCCGGGAGATCCATATCCTTCTGTCCCTAAAAAGAGTTTCCGGCTTTGCAGATCCTCAGGATCTCATGGAATTAAGGGAAATGTACAAAAACAAACGGCATCTCTGTCTCCAGGAAATGGCGCACAAGAAAGAGGTTGCTGACAGGCTGGAAAAAAAGATACAGGAACTGGAAATTCCCGTATCTGCCCCTGCTGCCAGAACCGGCGTCCCTCTTTCCATGCTTTCTCTGCTGTGCTGCCCCTGCTGCGGCGGGGATCTATCCATGACGGAAGTAGAAATGAACCATCGGTATATATCTGAAGGGATCCTGTCCTGTTCCTGCGGTTATCAGGCAGAAATCCGTCACGGTATCCTGATGACCCCCAATAAAAACCACAACCTTCAGGACGCTCCGGATCTGACCCGGGAATTATATAAAGATCTTCCCCCGGATCTGATCAGCCTGTTCCAGGGTTCCTACAACCATATGCTGAAAAACATGAAAGAAGTTGGTCTCCAGAACAAAGTTATCTGTGAAACTTATATAAATGCCTGGTTTTTCATCCACAATCATCTGGAATACCTGCCTGGAAACAGCCGTTATGTCATCATTGACAAATATCCGGAGACCCTTCTTATGTATAAAAGGCTCATTGAGAAACAGGCGCCGGATCTGGATATCCTGTATCTGGCAGACAGCAGTACCTGTTTTCCTCTGAAGCCTGGCTGTATCGACCTGCATCTGGATTTCTTTGCGGCAAATGAACATAACTTTTATCACGATACCTTCTTATATAAAGAGTTGTTTCCTTATCTTGCGCCGAAGGCAGACCTTATTGGCACTTACTTTTACTTTGATTATGCCCCCAGATCCATGAAACAGCTTCTTAGCCAGTATCCGGAATCCTACTATAAAAATTTTAACCTGGAGTATTTCCATACTTCCCTGAAAGAAGCCGGCTATGAGCTCCTGGAAGAAGAAGACAGCGGCTGTACTACAGACTCCGGCGCCAATCTGGGATTTGGTTTCCACGTCAAAGGCGAAAAAATGCACCTTCTTCCCTATCACGGAAGAAAGTGCACCTGAAATTTTATGATACCAGGGTCAAAAGGTCTAATCCCACGATATGCAAATATCGGGGCGGATTGTATGAGTGCGTAGCACGCAGCAATCCGTAGGTATCATAGTTAGGGGCTTTTGCCCCCAACATCATTTTATTCTATTCAAAAAATACAGTGGCTGCCTTTATAAAATAATCGGTATCTTCGATTCCTGCTGTCTCGTAAGGAGAGTGCATAGCCAGTTGTGGAAGGCCGATATCCACTGCATTCACAGACACCTGGGCCATGGAAATGTTGCCCAGCGTAGATCCCCCCGGCATATCGGACCGGTTGGTAAAAGTCTGAAAAGGAACTCCTGCCCGGCGGCAGATATCCTTAAACACAGCAGCAGAATAGCCATCGGTACAGTATTTCTGATTCGCGCTGTGTTTGATGACGATTCCCTTATTGAGAAAAGGCCGGTTCACCGGATCGGCCTTCTCCGTATAGTTCGGATGGACCGCATGGGCATTGTCTGCCGAGATCATAAAACTGTCTGCCACACACCGGAGATGATCCTCATAATCTCCTCCCAGACCTTTCTGTATCCGGAGGAGCACATCATAAAGGAAGGTTGACGCAGCGCCCTGCTTTGTTCCGCTTCCCACTTCTTCATTATCCATCACACAATGGATCGCCCCGTATTTTTCCTTAGGGCCTGCCAGAAAACCTTTCAAAGAAGCAAAGGCACACTGAAGATCATCCAGCCTTCCAATAGAAATAAATTCTTCCTCTGCGCCCCAGATAGTTCCTTTCTGACGGTTATACAGAAAAAGATCATGGCCCAGAATCTCTTCTTCTTTTACCCCCGCAGCTTCTGCCAGGATCTTCTGGAACCTTCCCTTTGCGGAAGCTTCTCCAAACAGAGGAAGAAGATCCTTCTGGGGATTGTATTTATATCCGTTATTGGCTTCCCGGTTCATATGGATAGCCAGGTTGGGGATCATCACCAAATCCCGGTCTATATCCACAAGTCTGGTGACGATCTTCCCTTCCTCTTTTACAGCGATCCGTCCAGCCACAGAAAGAGGACGGTCCATCCAGGGAGCGCAGAGCATTCCTCCGTATCCCTCTGTATTCAGTTTCACATACTGGTTTTCCACCAGGATCTCCGGATTTTCCTTGATCTTAAAACTTGGGGAATCGCTGTGGCTGGCAATGATCCGGAATCCTGTCAGTTCTCCCCTTGGAATGGAAAAAGCGATCAGGGCGGATCCGTTCCGGGTAGTATAATATTTTCCTCCCAGGTCCAGATGCCACCTGTCTTTTTCTTCCAGTTTTATGTAGCCTTCCCTGTCCAGCATATCTCCCATAGTCTTTACGGCATGAAAGCTGGTAGGGCTTTTCTCAATAAATTCCATCAGTTCTTTTGCTGTCTCTTGGCTCATGTTTCTTCTCTTCCTAATCTTCTGTCTTATTTTCATCCGCCAATGCCATGGCGATCTTTTCCGGCGTAATAGGCATTTCCCGGATACGGACTCCTACTGCGTTGTATACGGCGTTTGCAATAGCCGGGCAAGGGGTATTGATCACCATCTCTCCAATGGACTTAGCGCCGAAGGGATGGCTCTTTTCATAGCTTGGAATAAACTCTACCCGGATATTTTTCAGATCTGTACGGGCAGGGATCTTATACTGCATAAAAGAATTATTCCGCATCTGTCCCCGGTCATTGTACTGGATATCCTCATAAAGAGCCATGCCGATGCCCTGGGCCAGTCCTCCTTCTGTCTGGACTCTTGCCAGATTAGGGTTCACAGGCGTGCCGCAGTCTACCACTGCCGCATAGTCCAGGATCTCCAAAGCGCCTGTCTCCTTGTCGATCTCGAGTTCCACGATACCGGCCATAAAAGGCGGCGGAGAGATCTGGGAGGAACGGGTTGCGCCCGCCTGGAGACTGGTATTATTTCCGCTGGTTCCCTTTACCGCTACCGCCTCCAGAGACACCTCTCCCTCACCATTTAATTTATACACACGTTTTCCGTCAAATTCTACCTGGTCCGGCTCCGTATCCAGCATGGAAGCTCCCAGTTCTTTGATCTTTTCCCGCAGCTGTTCGCAGGCGTCTGCTACCGCCATTCCTGTTACATAGGTAGTAGCAGAAGCATAAGAACCTGAGTCATATGGAGAGATATCTGTGTCTACGCCAAATACCACAATGTTATCAAAGTCTGTTTCCAGCACATCTGCCGCCATCTGGGACAGGATGGTGTCACAGCCGGTACCCATATCCGTGGCGCCCAGGCCCAGTGTATAGGAACCGTCCTCTCCTAATTTAATGGAAGCTCCTCCCACGTCTACCTTGGCAATAGAAGAGCCCTGCATGGCAATAGCGGCTCCCACTGCCCGGACCTTTCCATTGCCCATATCACGGCAGGGATATTTTTCATCCCATCCGATCATCTCTTTCGCCCTTGCAAGACACTTGTCCAGAGTACAGCTGGTCACCCAGGGACTTCCATCGTAACCGATAAACCGGCAGCCTTCCTTTGACAGGTTCATCTCCCGGAATACCACCGGATCCATTTTCATCTTATGGGCCAGCTCGTCTACCGCAGACTCCAGTGCAAAAATCCCCTGGGTGGCTCCATATCCCCGGTAAGCTCCGGCAGACATCTGGTTGGTATATACTACCTCATAGCTGAACCGGTAAGCCTCTGTATTCCGATAAAGGCCCAGAGGCTTGTGTCCGGAAAGTCCTACTGTGGTAGGTCCATGTTCTCCATAAGCCCCTGTATTGGACAGTGTATGGATATCAATAGCTTTCAAAGTTCCCTTCTCATCCGCTCCCAGCCGTACCCTTACCTCCATCTCATGACGGGGAGAGGAACAGATCTGAGACTCATACCGGGAATAGACGATCTTTGCCGGCTTTCCGGTCTTCATAGTCACAATGGCCGGATACATCTCGCAAACTGCTGTCTGTTTTGCGCCGAATCCTCCTCCGATCCTGGGTTTGATCACCCGGACTTTCGAAGCCCCGATACCCAGAGCCCGGCCCAGGATCCTCCGCACATGGAAGGGAACCTGGGTAGAAGCTACTACGTTCAGTCTTCCGAAATGATCCAGATAAGTGTAGGCCCGGAAGGTCTCCATCATAGTCTGCTGATTTGCCTTGGTGTGATAAGTCTTGTCCACCACATATTTACACTCTTTCAACAGGGCGTCTACATCCCCCAGACTCTCTTCCTTCTGGGCACAGAGATTTCTCTTGTTATCCGCTCCCACAGGCATCTTAGCTTCCCAGTTATCCTCCGGATGGATCAGGATCTCATTATCCTTGGCTTTATGGAAATCCAGCACTGCAGGAAGGACTTTGTATTTTACTTTGATGAGTTTCAATGCCTTATCCACTGCCGCCTCTGTCTCTCCTGCCACAATAGCCGCTCCGTCTCCTACGAACCGGACTCTCTGATCCAGGATCAGTCTGTCATAAGGGCTGAACTCCGGATAAGTCTGTCCCGCCAGGGTAAAACGCTGCTGGGGAACGTCTTTATATGTAAGGATACAGGCGATCCCCGGCACTTTCATAGCCGCGTCTGTTTGGATCTCTTCGATAAGAGCATGGGCATAAGGACTTCTCAGCACCTTCACGATCAGACAGTCTTTCGGAGCAATATCATCTGTATAAACCGGCTTTCCGGTCACCAAAGCCATTGCGTCTTTTTTCACTATAGGCTGATTCACATATCTCATTGTCCTTCCCCCTCTCTTTGTTTTTTCTTATATGCCAGGTACTTTAAGATACTCCTGGTCTGTCCCATAAAACCTGAACAGCGGCAGAGATTCCCTGCCAGATATTCATTGATCTCTTCTTCCGTAGGATCGTCAAGTTCTTTTTCCATGGCAAAAATGTTCATCATAAATCCCGGATTACAGAAACCGCACTGCTCTGCTCCCTCTCTTGCCAGAAATCCTCCCAGTTCCTCTGCCTTTTCCTGAAGTCCCTCTAAAGTGACCACGTGTTTTTCTTCCACTCTAGCAGCCAGCATACTGCAGGATAATACAGGCTTATCCTCAACCAGAACTGTACACAGACCGCAGTTGGCCGTCTCGCAGCCTCTCTTTACACTGTAACATTCCTTTTCTCTCAACAGGTCCAGGAGAAGGGTGTCTGCCTGGATCTGTGTCTGGATCTTTCTTCCGTTAAGCCAAAACTTTATTTCCATGTTCTTTACCTCCTGCCTGGATCAGTGCTCTTTTGACCAATACCTGGACCAGATGGCTCCTGTACTGAGCCGATCCTCTCATATTGCTCCCTGTGCGGACATGTTCCCTTGCGTAAGCGGCAAAAGCTTCTGCTGCTTTCTCCTGCTCTTCGGAATCTTTCTTCAGGAAATCCCTCAGGATCCCTTCTTCGTCTTTTACAAGAACCGCCTTATAAGGACAGGCTCCCAGGGTGACTCTTGTCTCTCCGTCTTCAAAAAGGGAAACTCCGCAGGCCAGGACAGGGAAGTCCGTACTGCTGTTTCTCTGGCTTATATAGGACATAGCCGCCGGCCTTTTCTTCACCAGGATCCGTACCAGGATATCCCGATCCCGTTTCATCTGGACAAATTCTTCCATTGGAAGGATGCCGCCCTTATATAGTTCCACATAAGAATCCATGGCAAGAAACATGGTAAGAACATCGGAAAAACCGAATCTTCCGAAAATACTGCCCCCTGCTGTGGCACAGTTGCGGAACTGTACCCCTACGATATGCCGGAGACTCTCTTTTACTGCGCCTCCTGTATAGGCTTCCAGTCCCTTATGGGTCTCCAGATCCCTCAAACTTACCATAGCCCCAATGTGAAAACCTTCCTCATCTTCTTCAATAGTATCCAGTCCCAGCCCGGACAGGTCTATGGCGGTTCCCACATTCCGGTTTCCCATCTTCAGCCAGACCATTCCTCCCAGGACGCAGGCCGAGCGCTTCTGATTCAGCTGGTAGGCTTCCTCCAAATCCTTTACTTTAACGTATTCTCTGATCTTTAACATATCATTTCTCCTGTTACCAGAAAAGGGACTGCCGCATAAAACCTCCGGTCTTACACAACAGCCCTCACATTCCTCGTTCTTTATAAAATCAGTATAGCATAGGCATTTTATAGTAAGCAAGTATTTTCTCTTTTCTTTTCTCACAATCCGTATTAAAATCAATAGGAAAAGGAGAACCAATGAAAAATGCAAAAGACAACAGATTTAGGAAAAGACAAAGTTCCTTTGCTGGTCCTGAAACTGGCAGTTCCATCTATGATCGCTCAGTTTGTGAATGTGCTGTACAGTACCGTGGACCGGATGTTTATCGGAAATATCCCCAGGATCGGTGATGAGGCACTTGCAGGGGTGGGCGTATGCGGTCCTATTGTTACCCTCCTGACTTCCTTCGGAACTCTGATAGGACTGGGAGGTTCTATTTTAATGGCCATGCGCATGGGGGCAGGCAGAAAGAAACAGGCGGAAAACATACTGGCCCACAGTTTTATTCTGCTGGTATTGTTCTCGGCTCTTCTGACCTTCTTCTTTTTGCTGATCAAGGGACATCTGCTGAACTGGTTCGGCGCCAGTGCCGCTACTTTCCCCTATGCGGATTCTTACCTGACCATTTACACGGCAGGTACCTTTTTCGCCCTTATGGCTGTGGGGCTGAACTATTTCATTACCTGCCAGGGCTTTCCCGGGATCGGCATGCTTACGGTGATCATAGGCGCGCTGACCAATATCCTGCTGGATCCTGTATTTATTTTCGGATTTCATATGAATGTAGCCGGAGCAGCTATCGCCACAGTGATCGCCCAGTTTGTATCCTGTGCCTTTGCCTTTCGATTTCTCACCGGCAAAAAGATCCCTGTAAAGATCACCCTTCTCAGGAAAAGAAATTTATCGCCTGTGATCCTCCAGAAGATCCTGACTCTGGGGATTTCTCCCTTCCTGATCCTGGCCACAGACAGCGTGATCCTTATTGTACTCAATACCGTACTCCAGACCTATGGCGGACCCTCCGAGGGCGATCTGCTGATCACCTGCGCTACCATCGTGCAGAGCTACATGATGCTGATCACCGGTCCCATGCTGGGGATTTCCAGCGGGACACAGGCAATCTTAAGCTACAATTACGGTGCGAAAAACATTGATCGGGTAAAATCGGCGGAAAAATACATATTGCTGCTGTGTCTGTGCTTCACCGCCATGATGTTCCTGGTGTCCAGAACGATCCCGGAGTATTTCATCCGTATCTTCACCAGAGATCCCGGACAGACCGATCTGTGCGTATGGGGGATACATGTATTCACCCTGATGATCATTCCTCTCAGCTTCCAGTACGTATTTGTAGATGGATTTACAGCCCTGGGGAGAAGTAAGACCGCGCTCTTTCTTTCTGTATTCCGGAAGGGAGACTACATGTTATTTACCATCGTCCTCCCTGCATTCTTCGGAGCCAGAAGCGCCTTCTACGCCCAGCCTCTGGCAGACGGGATCAGCGCGGTCATGTCCTCTGTGGCTTTTCTGCTGATCTTCCGGAAGCACCTGGAAAAACGAATGCTGGCATAAAATACTTTTGAATCTATTATCCTATCTGAAACAGGAGGTATTTGAATGAGAAAATTTTTGCTGCTGATGATGACCTTAACCATCTTTCTCTCTTTTTCCGCCTGCAGCGGAAGAAATTCCCGGGAGGAAGAAGAAGCGGAACTGGATGCGGTTTCTTCCTCCATGACAGGAACTCTTACAAAGTATACCGGTTCAGAAATTTCTATTGAAACAGATGAGGGACAGGAACTCTCCTTTGAAGACTGCTCCTCTACAGAAGTCGAATGCGTAAACGGGATCATTCCCGGCAATGAGGTAACGCTCATCTACGTAGGAGGAATAGACGGCACAGATACCAGCAATGTCCGGGTCCGCAGGATCATAACCGAAGAGGATAATTCCAGCGTTATGGCACTGGCAGAAAAAGCCAGAGACGGTATTTCCAGGTCAGAAGACGGAACTTATTCTGAAAATGAGGAAGAAGAAACAGAGGCCGGCCAGGATCTTCCTGACAGCGGCGTTGAGGTAGAATCCACCCGTCAGACTGCCTACGTGGTCAGCTCTGTCAATGTCCGGGCCGACGCCCAGAGCGGATCTGAAATATTAGGGATCCTGGACGGAGGAGATTCTGTAACCGTCACAGGGATCTGCGCAAATGGCTGGTACCGGGTGATCTATGAAGGGCAGACCGGTTATGTGTGGAGAGATTATCTTTCTTTATGATCCAAAAAAGGAAGTTTCCAAGGACCACCGTCCTGGAAACTTCCCTTTTCTTTATATCAAAACTTTTATTTGACTAAATATACGTCTGCGTAATTTACGCCCAGTGCATTTGCCCTGTCATGGTCGTTGACGTAAATATCGATCCGGTTGCCCTCGATCGCTCCGCCACAGTCCTCTGCGGTAAATACATGACCATTGATAATAACCTGCGTGCCATATGGGATCACGTTTGGATCTACTGCAATAGTCTGGCCTTCCACTACCGGAGTGCCGGTAGCCGTAATTCCTGTCTCCACATCACAGCACAGCTCGCAGGAACAGTAATAGGTCAGTTTATAATTTCCCAGATATTCCCCGTACATATCCTCTGTAGCGTTGACTTCTGCGATGTCTCCGCTGGAATATACATAATTTGTATCATCCAGCACTCTCGTAGCCCACACAGCGTTAGCTGTATTCAGGTTTCCCTGGACAATACCGTATTTGGTGCCCATAGCCTCAACTGTCTTTCCGTTTCCCGCGTAGATCACCACATGGTATATATAACCGTCCTTTGCATAAAAGATCAGATCTCCCGGCTGGGCGTCTTCCACAGCGATCTTGGTCCCATACTGAGCCTGATCCGCTGCAACCCTTGGAAGGTCTACTCCATATTCCTTATAAATGCTCTGGACAAATCCTGAACAGTCAGCCCCTTCCGTCAGGCTTGTACCGCCCCAGACATAAGGATTTCCAATGAACTGAGAAGCAAATTCTACAACAGAGCTTCTCACTTCTCCTCCCGGTACTCCTGATTTCACAGAAGTGAGGGTATAATAACAGGCCTGGTTGTCGCCGGGCTCCACCAGCTTATCAGCCGTAGCATAGCTTTCCTCTCCGGCCTGCTCCACAGCAGTCTTTACAGATTCACCATAATCAATATATTGTCTGCTTACAAATCCCCGGACATCTCCGGATTCTATGTATACCCAATCCTGATCCTTGTCCGCCAGAATATAGCAGAGACTTCCCTGGGAAAGAGTACCTACGATCCTAGCGTCTGTGCTTTTTCCCTCTCTTACATTCAGAAGGCTTGCAGTGGTTACTGCATAATCTTTATCCACAACTGTCTGATTTACCGTAGCTCTCAGATATAAAAAAGCATTGTTTTCCAGCCACGGAACTAATTCCTGAGCCATAGGCGCCGTTCCTTCAATGCCGGTATATTCAGTACCTTCCGCAGCGGCTTTTTCCTTTGCCTGTTCCTGATATTTTGTAAGAAGTTCCTGGGCCCCATCGCCGGTCATCACCTGTTCTGTCTGTACAAAACCTCTGACTCTTCCAGACTCCACATACAGCCAGCCATCTTCTTCCTTAAGAATATAGCACAGTCCGTCTTTTTCCAGGCTTCCGATGCTTCTGGATCCTTGATCCATTTCCTCCTTGATCTCAATGTTATCAACGGCAAAAGCATATTTTCTGGCCACTGTCCAGAAGCGGAAGTCTTCCACCATTACCGGAAGCTGTACGATCTGCTGCTTGGCCACAAGTTCCTCGTTAGTAGAAGGCGCCTCTTCGCTGACTGCTTCAATCTGAGGAGAACCGTTCTCCAAAAGGATCACAAAGCCGTTTTCATCCAGAACATACTGATATCCTTCCGGCAGCACATAGCCGGTTCTGGCCTCGTAGGCTTCCGGAGTCTCATTCTCAGGTTCCTCACTATTTTCTTCTGGTGTTTCTCCGGTTTCTTCCTCTTCCGGGGTTTCTGTTTCTTCTCTCTCCGGCGCTTCAGGAGTAATCTCTTCTGCATTTTCTCCTTCCGGAGTTTCGATTTCCATTTCCTCGCCTTCTCCGCTTTCCGACGCTTCAGGCTGATTTCCTTCTACATCTCCGGATTCCGGATTTTCCGGCGCAGGATCTTCTGTCCCCTCTTCCGGCATCTCCGATCCCGGATCTTGGATTTCTTCTGATGTCTCCGTTTCCGGATCTTGGGTTTCTTCTTCTGATGTCTCCGTTTCCGGATCTTCGGTTTCTTCCTCTGGTGTCTCTGTTTCCGGATCTTGGGTTTCTTCCTCTGGTGTCTCCGTTTCCGGATCTTGGGTTTCTTCCTCTGGTGTCTCTGTTTCCGGATCTTCGGTTTCTTCCTCTGGTGTCTCTGTTTCCGGATCTTCGGTTTCTTCCTCTGATATCTCTGTCCCCGGATCTTCGGTTTCTTCTGATATATTCTCCTCCATCGCTGCGCTTCCATCATCCAGGATCGTCACAAGTCCGTTCTCATCTAATATGTAATGAAACCCCTCCGGCAGACATCCGCCTCCGGCTTCATATTCCTCTACTGACATTTTTTCTCCCGGCTCCGCTGCCCAAACACTTCCCGGAACCGCAACAGATACCGCAACAGATAGAGCCAATACTTTCTTCAGCTTTTTTAATTTCAATCTTAACCTCCTGCCATTCTGTCCGTAAAATATAACTTATTTCACCATAAATTCATAAATGGCAACTCTTCGCTTATGTTCAGACTACTTACTACAAGATCTCAATCCCAGCCTCTTCACAGGCCTTTAATGTCTTCTCATCCCAGATAGAAGACTGTACTTCTCCGATATGCGCTTTTTTCAAAAGCAGCATACAGATCCTGGACTGCCCGATCCCACCGCCGATGGTAAGGGGAAGTTTTCCCTCCAGCAGCATTTTGTGAAATGGCAGCTTTCTTCTTTCATCACAGCCCGCCTTAGTAAGCTGCTCATCCAGAGATCTTTCATCTACACGGATTCCCATAGAAGAGATTTCCAATGCGCACTGAAGAGGTTCATGCCAGAACAGCAGATCCCCATTCAGTTTCCAGTCGTCATAATCAGGAGCTCTGCCGTCATGTTTCTGACCGGAAGCCAGCAGGTCTCCGATCTGCATGATAAAAGCAGTCTTATGCTCTTTTACATAGAGATTCTCCCTCTCCTTTGGAGAAACTTCAGGATACATATCTTCCAATTCCTGAGAAGTAATAAAAGAAACCTCCCTGCACAGCTCTGTATCCAGATTTTCATACTGATATTTCACCTCATCCAGAGCATTGCAGATAGCTCCCGCAATACGGTTCACCGTATTTTTCAGGTATTCCAGATTTCGGTCTTCTCTTGTTATGATCTTTTCCCAGTCCCACTGATCTACATATACAGAATGAAGATTATCCAGCTCTTCGTCTCTTCTGATCGCATTCATATCTGTGAGAAGTCCTTTTCCTACATGAAAATCGTAACGATAAAGGGCCATTCGTTTCCACTTTGCCAGAGAATGGACTACCTGAGCCTGGGTTCCCGCATCCGGGATATCAAAAGTAACAGGTCTTTCCACTCCGTTCAGATCGTCATTTAATCCGGAAGCCGGGTCTACAAACAGCGGGGCCGTCACTCTTTTCAGCTTTAAAGCCATACACAGCTTCTTTTCCATCACATGCTTGATCACCCCGATAGCTTCCTGGGTCTCGTACCTGGACAAACAGGAATGATAGTGTTCCGGTATTATCACATTGCTCATATTTTATCCTCCTGAAACCGGTTCAGAGCGGACATCCATATCCGTCTGATATATCTAAACAACCTTAGTATCTTCTACTGCCTGAATGCAGCTAAATCCTGCCTTTTATTCTATTACAAAAGCTTTCGGATGTAAATATAAACTTTTTCTTATGTTTGAACTTCCCCTGAAAATATGATATCCTAATATAAAGACGCCGGGGCAAAGATCCCGGCTACGATACCCCGGATCGTGACCTGTTGCCTGCCGTCACAATCCTCCCCATATTCGACCCTGGTATCTTATAAATACATTATAGGAAGGAGCCGCTGTCATGAAGATACAGGAATCAGCAGAAAATTATCTGGAAACTATTCTGATCATCGGAAACCGTAAACCGCAGGTACGTTCTATCGATATCGCCAATGAACTGAATTTTTCCAAACCCAGCGTCAGTGTCGCTATGAAAAATCTTCGTCTGAACGGATATATCCAAATGGATCACGATGGATTCATCACCCTTACCCCTTCCGGGAAAGCGATCGCTGACAAGATATACGAGCGCCATCGTCTTCTCAGCTCATGGCTGGAGCAGTTGGGCGTTGATTCTAAAGTAGCTGCAGAGGATGCCTGCCGTATGGAACATGTGATAAGCGCAGAAAGCTTTGAGGCTATTAAGCGTCACACCCGTCTCATGGAGGAAAAGTTCCAGACTTCAGAAAAGGATCCCTAATTTTCAAAAAAGCCGCTGCGTAAAGTCCTGAGAAGATCAGTTCTTTACGCGGCGGCTTTTCTTGGATCTCCGCCAGCAGCGAGCCAAGGGGACATACTGGTATGTCCATTTGGCGGTGCTGTGTGCCAACGGTACATATTTAGCACCCACCGAAGGGGTATTTTTTACCCTATTTTTCTTCCTGTGCCACTTCTTTTTCAATCTTTTCAATCTGTTCTGCGATCCGTTTTTTAATACTGTTCATATCCTGATAGGTACCTGCCAGCTTCTGCTGGGTTTTATTCAGGACATTCACGTACTCTGCGATCTTATACTGGACTTCTGATACCGCACTATGTACTCCTTCATAGTCCGCTCTGCTTCCGATTTTTCCCCTGGCCTCTTCCAGTTTTTCCTTCAGGATCTTATTCTCTTCTCTCAGACGGAGGATTTCTCTGGCCAGCTTGTCCTTGATCATATTTTTCATCTGTTCCGTCTTCAGATAGTCCTGCTGGGTAAGTTTCAGCTTCTCTTCAGAAACCGTCAGTTCCTCCTGCAGGCGGTTGTTTTCCTTAGTCAGGCTCTCCAGACGCTCATCCTGTTCTTCTGCCAGCACGGTGCATTTCCCTTCTTCCTGCTTCAACAGATCTTCCAGTTCCTGGATCCTGTCCTGATATCCCTTGGTCTCTTTCTCATGAGCCCTGGTCATCTGATCAAGCCTATCGTTCATGTTTTCCACGTATTCCAGAACATCATCTTTCTTGTAACCGCCTACCGCGGTCCTGAATTCCAATTCTTCACCCATTATTTATAATCCCCTTTCTTCCTGTCACTGCCAGTGTACCGGCACGGCCATGATCCGATTGCTGTCGTTCCTTTAAAAATAATCGTGTCCGCGCCTTAATTCTCCCGGCCTGAATGTCTTCTGATCCAGTCGTCTCTCAAAACTGCGTAAAGCTCTGCATTTGTAGCCGCCTGATAAGGCGATACCCAGAAAATCCCTAAAATCCCGCATGTGATCACAGAACCCAGCCACCATCCGATAAAAGAAAGATCCAGTCCAAAAGCTTCCAGCTTCTGTCCCCTCATCATTTCCTTACTGATAGCAAAAGCATCGGTGCTGCTGATATCCGGCTGTTCCGCAAGAATATAAGGGACCATCCTGTACTCGTAAGTTTTTATAATACCCGGAACAATCAGAAGCAGTGTCCACAAAAATATGAGCAGATCTCTAAGGAACATCACAAGCACCACATTTCCGTAATGGCCGGACTGAAATCCGAAAAGGATCTTGGAAATCCCCGCCTGATAATCCCGGTTTTCCACATAAAATCTGCAGGCTCCCATTTCCAGTACAGAAAATACCAGGATCTGTATTAAAAGGACCACCGCCCCTGGGATCAGGATCCATAAAGCAAATATATGGTCATCCATCCACCTGTCTATATAAGTGGTGACCCCGGTTCCTGTTATCAGACTGATGATCAGGCTGACCAGAACACAGCTACCATAATTTCTCCGGAATTTCTCTTTTCCATCCGTCTTCAGTCCTATCCGATCCCAAAACATAAAGCCCCCTCCTCCCAAATCGTGTATTACGATTTTATTCTATCATGTTT
>ERZ1090879.874-NODE-874-length-17509-cov-6.495302_pt1 | contig 17509 bp, 12 predicted proteins | sample MGYA00478472_ERZ1090879 | MGnify/ENA primary metagenome ERZ1090879 (study PRJEB33644, sample SAMEA5815723) | chicken gut metagenome | biome: Chicken; feature: Gastrointestinal Tract; material: Caecum | place: Ireland | collected 2019-01-01 | study: A study of the...
AAAATTCCCACCCCATCCCGCGCCGCCCCAAACGCCGAATCTACCCGTGGACGGCCCCGCCCCCCCCCCGCCGCGGCCGCCCCACGCGGGGGGGGCGGGGGGCTGGGGCGGTCTTCTGGTTGTGGCGGTGGGAGGGTGTGAAGGCGGGAGGTATTGGCTGGTAACAATGGGGTTGGCTCCAGCCAAAAACCTACCGCCCGCCCCGCGTCTCCCTCTTCCCTCCGTCCCTCATTCCGCTTTGTCGAGGGTGAAGATGAATTCGGTTCCGACGCCTTCCGTACTGATCACGTTGATGTTCTGGTTATGGGCATTGATGATCTCTTTGACGATCGACAGTCCCAGCCCGGTGCCTTTGCGGTCTTTTCCGCGGGAAGCGTCGATCTTGTAAAATCTTTCCCAGATTTTGGAAAGGCTTTCTTTCGGTATTCCGATTCCGGTGTCTTTCACGGAGACGAATACCTTCCGGTATTTTTCCGTCGTCTCTACGGTGATCGTTGAATCGTTGTTGGAAAATTTGATAGCATTGTCGATCAGGTTGTAGAGTACCTGCTGGATTTTCCCCATATCCGCTGACACATACAGGGTCTGGGAGGGGATCACCAGGCTGATCGTGATTTTTCTCGAGGTACAGATGCCCTCAAATGCCGCGGCAGTGTTTTTGATCACTGCGTTGATATCAAATTTCGTGATTTCCAGCATGTTACCTTTGCTGTCGATATCGTTCAGTGTGAGCAGGCTCTGGGTCAGTTTGTTCAGCCGTTCGGTCTCGAAAAGGACGATATTCAGATAGCGGTCCTGCATTTCCGGCGGGATGGTGCCGTCGGCGATGGCTTCCACATAGCCTTTGATGGAGGTCAGCGGAGAACGGAAATCGTGGGAGACGTTGGCAACGAATTTTTTCTGATATTCCCCGATCTTATTCAGTTCCCCGGACATGTAGTTCAGGGTTCGTGCCAGATAGCCTAATTCGTCCTGGGAATCTACTTGAATCTGATAGGTGAGATTTCCTTCCGCGTATTCGTCGGCTCCCTGGATGATTTTCTGGAGCGGACGGTAAACCGTAAAGGCGAAAAGCGCCAGAATTCCGAAGGAAAGAAGGAAAATGACCAGAAACATCAGGTCGACCCGCAGGAGCAGGGACTCCCGTTCATGGTAGAGATCGGTGAGCGGCCGGTGGATGGCAACATACCCGTTGATGGAATAGTTGGAGGTGACGGGAACCATGACAGTGAGCATTTCTGTGTCAAACTGCCCGAAAAAATCTCCCGTAGAATAATAATTGCTGCCAAGTTCCACCGGATCAAACCCCTGGATGGTTTTGTATGTTTTCGTATCCAGGGGTTCCTCTGTGTTCAGCAGGATCTCCCCGTCGGGGCTGATCAGCCAGATCTGGGCGTCATGAAAAGAACTAAGTGCGGACAGGGTGTTGTAGAGGGACTGGAGAGTGCGCTCTTCCTTGTAATACAGGCTTGCCTGCCGGCTGGCGATGCTACGCGCTTCCCTGGTCAGTGAGGAACTGCAGGATTCGATCAGATACTGTTCGATGACGCGGGAACCCACGGTGGACAGAAAGACGAATCCTGCAATGCCAAAAATGACGTAGGCAAGGATGAACTTTTTGTAAAGTGTTCGGTTCATGATGTTTTGACCTCAAATTTATATCCGATGCCCCAGACAGTGCTGATGGACCAGGTTTCATGATCTTTGATCTTTTCCCGGAGACGTTTGATATGTACGTCAACGGTGCGGGTGTCACCGATATACTCGTAGCCCCAGATGTGATCCAGAAGCTGTTCTCTGGTGAATACCTGGTTGGGTGAGGAGGCGAGGAAGTACAGAAGTTCCAGTTCCTTTGGCGGCATATCGATGGCTTTTCCCTGGTAAATGACAGAATAGTTGGTCTGGTTGATGATCAGATCCGGGTATTCCACACACTTCGCGTTTGGCTGTGCTGCGGGTACCGGCCGTGCCGCCTGGAAGCGGCGGAGCACTGCTTTGACCCGTGCCACCAGTTCTTTGGAATCAAAGGGTTTGATGATGTAATCGTCCGCGCCCAGTTCCAGTCCCAGGACTTTGTCGAAGACTTCTCCTTTCGCTGAGAGCATGATGATCGGCACGTCCGAACTGTGGCGGATCTCACGGCAGACCTGATAACCGTCCATTCCCGGCAGCATCAGGTCCAGCAGGATCAGATTCGGGCGGAAGGTTTCAAATGCCCGGAGCGCCTCCTCCCCGTCATTGACGATCTGGGTATCATAGCATTCCTTCGTCAGGTACAGGGAGATCAGTTCTGCAATATTGTTATCGTCATCGACGATCAGGATTTTCTGTTTGGATACCATGGGAGCCTCCTTTTTACATGTACTGATTTTGTATCAGTTCAGCCTGCTGAACTGTTATCTACTTTTTAAAAGTGACAATGGTTACGCCTGCGTCGCCTTCGCCGAACTCTGCGAGATGGAATTCGGAAACGTACTTCAGGCGGCGGAGATAGTTGTGGACGCCTTTGCGCAGAGCGCCGGTTCCTTTTCCGTGGACAACGCGGACGCTTGGCAGATGCGCAAGGTAAGCGTCGTCCAGATATTTATCCAGTTCCGCGATCGCCTCGTCAACCGTCTTGCCAAGAAGATTGATCTCGGTGGAGATGGAAGCGGATTTGGAGAGTTTCAGTTTTCCCGTTCCTGTTTTGGACAGAGAAGGTCCGGTGATCACCGGCTCGTCTACCAGTACCAGATCGGAGATATGCACCTTTGAGCGCATGATTCCCATCTGGACGAACAGAAAGCCTTTGCTGTCCGGTTTGGAGCTGACCGTTCCTTTCAGGTTCATGCTGAGAACCTTGACGGAATCCCCGAGGGAAAGGTCGGATGGCTTGAGGTTTCCGGTGCGTTTTGGCTGTTCGGCTTTTGCCTTTTTCTTTTCCATACGCTCCATTTTTTCCCGGAGAGCGGTACGTTTCTTTTCCATTTCACTGACGGAAACATTTTCTTTTCCGAATTTCTGGAAGTCCCGCATGGTCTGGTCCGCATAATCCTTTGCCTCCCGCAGGATAGCTTCCGCCTTTTCGGAAGCCTGGGCAATGATCTTGTCCCGGCGTTCATCCAGGCGTTCCCGTTCTTTTGCAAGACGGGTCTTCAGTTCCTGAACTTCCTCACGGTAACGGCGCAGTTCCTCCTGTTCTTTTTCCATTGTGATGCGGTTCTGCTCCAGGGTTGTCAGAACGTCCTCAAAAGATTCATCCTGCTCGCTGATCTGTTCCTTTGCTTTTTCGATAATGTAGTCCGGAAGTCCCAGCTTGCTGGAAATTGCAAAGGCGTTGCTCTTTCCGGGAACACCGATGAGCAGACGATACGTCGGACTCAGAGTTTCCACATCGAATTCGCAGCAGGCATTTTCCACGCCTGGTGTGGAAAGGGCGTAAATTTTCAGTTCGCTGTAATGCGTGGTCGCCATGGTCCGGATTCCCTGCTCGTGGAGGGAAGAGAGGATGGCGATGGCAAGGGCGGCGCCTTCCGTCGGGTCGGTTCCTGCGCCCAGCTCGTCGAACAGGACGAGGGAGTTTGGATCTGCCTTTGAGAGGAAGGAGACCACGTTGGTCATATGGGAAGAGAAGGTACTCAGAGACTGTTCAATGCTCTGCTCGTCTCCGATATCCGCATAGACTTCATCAAAGACGGCAAGAGAGCAGCGGTCCAAAGCCGGAATGTGAAGGCCGGACTGTCCCATCAGCGTGAGCAGACCTACGGTCTTCAAAGAAACGGTTTTACCGCCGGTGTTCGGTCCCGTGACGATCAGCAGGTCAAAATCCTCGCCCAGGGTAACGTCGATGGGAACGACCTTCTTTTTGTCAATCAGCGGATGGCGGGCTTTTCTCAGATGGATTGTCCCTTCCGTATTGAAGATCGGCTGATTGGCGTTCTGTTCCATGGCGAGAGAAGCGCGGGCGAAAATGAAATCCAGGGCCACCATATTTTCCAGATTATAGCGCAGGGTTTCCAGATGTTCGGCAACCTGCTCGCTCAGTTTGGAGAGAATGACCTGGATCTCTTCTTCCTCCTTCAGCTCCAGTTCGCGGATATCATTGTTCAGCTTTACAACAGCCATCGGCTCGACGAAGATGGTGGAGCCGGTGGAAGACTGGTCGTGGATCATGCCCGGAACCTGGCTTTTGTATTCTGATTTGACAGGGATACAGTAGCGGCCGTCACGCATGGTGATAACGGCATCCTGCAGGTAGGTGCGGTAGGATCCGTTGACCAGAGAATTCAACTGGGTATGGATCTTGTCGCCGGCTGCACGGATGGAGCGCCGGATCTGTTTCAGCGTAGGGCTGGCGTCATCGCTGACCTCATCCTCCGAGACAATGCATCTGCGGATTTCCGTGGAGAGCGGTGTCAGCGGCTCCAGAGAATCGAAAAGAATATCCAGGGAATCCCCGGCGGTATCGGCATTTTCATGACGGCCGTAGGATTTGACCCGGGCGGTGTTTTCCAGAAGCCCGGCTACCTGGAGCAGTTCCGGAATGTTCAGGGAACTTCCGATTTCCAGGCGTTTCAGAGAACCGCGGATGTCCTTTGCGCCTCCGAACGAAATATGGCCTTTCTTGAACAGGCGGTTCAGCGCATCGTGGGTTTCCGTCTGCATATGCGTGATTTCGGAAATATCGGAAGACGGATGCAGATCCTGGCACAGCTTCTGGCCCATCGGGGAGCTGGCGTAAGTGGTCAGTTGTTCTATAATCTTATCAAACTCAAGAGTCTGAAGAGCTTTTTGATTCATGTTTGTTTCCTCCGGATGATAAAATAGGTCAATCAATCTCATTATAGCGTAAAATTCCTGGGAGGGAAAGGGAATTTTCCGAACAAATTCCTTACAAACGGCGGTGTATCTCATGCAGAAAATAATTTCTCAGTATACGCTGAAAAGGGTGGAAAATTCCGGGGAAAATGTTCATGCATTTCTTCATAAATTGTTCATATTTTTCTGGTAAATTATTAATATATATTTTGCATTTTGTTATCGGGAGGATTGTGCCTATGGACAGTAATCCAAAATCCTATAAATTTATCAAAGAAACGATTAAAAAAGACCCTCCGGACAGAAAAAAATGGATCACCCGCAGCGTACTTTTCGTATGTGCAGCCGTGGGCTTCGGACTTATCGCGGCGGTGACATTCGCGATTGCGGAACCGAAGATTTCGGCAGCGGTCCATGGAACCGGAAAGGTGGATATCCCGGCGGATGAAGAACTGGAACCGGATGCGGATCCGGAAAGCGGCGCGGCGGCTTCCGCGACGCCAACCCCGTCCCCGACGCCAACTACGGAACCGGAACGGGAAATTACCCTTGAGGATTATCAGAATCTGTACAGTGAAATGCTTTCTGTGGCAGAAAAACCACAGCGTTCCCTGGCCACTGTGATCGGGATTACGAATCAGATGGACTATTTCAATCAGAATTATGAAAATCAGCAGCAGATCACCGGTCTGGTTGTTGCGGAAAAAGGCGCGGACCTGTTTATTCTGACCGAATACCGGATCGTGGAGAATGTGGAGAGGATCCAGGTGACTTTCTGGGATTCTTCGACGGTGGATGCCATTTACCAGAGGCATGATGCCAATACGGGGCTGACGGTTCTGAAAGTGGAAGCGGCACAGCTTTCCCAGTCTACCAGAGACGGGCTGGAAATCGCGCCGCTGGGGAATTCTTACAGTGTATCCCAGGGGGATCCGGTGCTGGCTCTTGGAAGTCCGATGGGGTACAGTGATTCCGTTGCGTATGGAGTGGTGACGTCTGTGACCAATAAAATATCCACGCTGGATACGGAATACACGCTTCTGACTACGGATATTCTCGGAAGTCCTGATGGAAGCGGAATTCTGATCAATCTGGAGGGAGAGATTGTCGGGATCATCGCACAGAATTACAGTTCCGACAGTAAAAATATTGTGGTCGGTCTGGCGATTTCACAGATCAAGTCGCTGATCGAAAGTCTGTCCAACGATGAGGCACGACCGTATATCGGAATCAAAGGGCAGGATGTCACGGAAGAACTTTCCGAACAGACCGGTATTCCAAAAGGTGTGCTGGTCAACAGTGTGGCGGAAAATTCTCCTGCGATGTTTTCCGGTATGATGGAGTACGATGTGATCGTAAAGATCGGAGAGGAAAAAGTCCAGACGGTGAAACAGTATCAGGAGCAGCTGGGCGAATGCAGCCCCGGCGAGACAATCCGGATCACCGCGATGCGAAAGGGCGCGGAAGGTTACGCGGAAATGGAGTTTGACGTTACGGTGGGAGAAATCTGAGTGGCTGTACAGTCAGATCTGTGCATTTATTCCCGCGGGCAACGAGCCAAGCGGACATGCTTGCATGTCCATTTGGCGACTGCCGCGAGGGTCAAATACCCCGCAGCTCTGCTGCGTTACAAGTTTGATGCCCCGTAGCTTGCTGCAGGGTATTTGACTGTGCAGACCGTATGAAAATATAATGCCTGTGCATAAGCATAAAGAGATTGCAAGCTCATGAAAGATACTATATAATAAAGCAGTTAAAGTTTCTTAATGCCTGATCGGGCATAACAGGAAAGATCCTGCAGCAGGGCGGAAACAGAATCATTGTTACGGAGACTGCGGCAGACAGGAAAATGAGGAGTACAGACAATATGAAGTATATCAATGAGCTGCGCGAAGGAAGCCGCATGTCAGGGATTTATCTGTGCAGGCACCGTCAGGCGGCAGTTACAAAAAATGGAAAACCTTACGAAAATGTGATCCTTCAGGACCGTACCGGAACCATCGACGCGAAGATCTGGGAGCCGAATTCCCAGGGGATCGATGAATTTGACGTGTTTGATTATGTGGATATCGTCGGAGACGTCAGCAGCTACAACGGCGCCCTGCAGGTTTCCATCAAACGTGTGCGTAAAGCACAGGAGGGAGAATACAATCCGGCAGACTATCTTCCCACCAGCCGGTATGATATTGAGCAAATGTATCAGGAGCTTCTGAAATACATAAATGCTGTGAAAAATCCATGGCTTCGGAAGCTTCTGGAGAATCTGCTGGTCAAGGATCCGCAGATGGTGAAACGCTTTAAAATGAGTTCCGCCGCAAAAAGTGTCCATCATGGATTCGTCGGAGGACTGCTGGAGCATACGCTCAGCGTGGCACGCTTCTGCAATTATATGGCAAAAGCATATCCGATCCTGAATTGGGATCTGCTGATCACCGGGGCAATCCTGCATGATATCGGAAAAACACGGGAACTTTCCGAATTTCCTCAGAATGACTATACGGATGACGGGCAGCTGCTGGGGCATATTATGATCGGCGCTGAGATGATCCACGACGAAGCAAGGAAGATTGAAGGTTTTCCGGCAGATCTGGAAAACAAACTGAAACACTGTATTCTGGCACACCATGGAGAACTGGAGTATGGTTCCCCGAAGAAACCGGCACTGGCGGAGGCTATGGCTCTGAATCTTGCCGACAACGCAGATGCGAAGATGGAAACGCTGACGGAATTGTTCGCATCCAGCGGGGAAGCGTCCGGGGACTGGATCGGTTATAACCGGTTCTTTGAGTCGAACATTCGAAAGACAGGAGAAATATGATGAATTACCAGAAGAATGATATTCTGACGGTGACAATCGAAGATATGGGACACGATGGAGAGGGTATAGGCAAAGCAGATGGCTATACCCTCTTTGTGAAGGATGCAGTGATCGGAGATGTCATCGAAGCAAAGATCATGAAAGCAAAGAAAAATTATGCCTATGCGCGGATGATGAGGATTCTCGAACCGTCTCCCCATCGGGTGGAGCCGGTCTGTCCTATGGCACGTCCCTGCGGGGGATGCCAGCTGCAGATGATGGATTATCAGGAGCAGCTGCGTTTCAAACAGAAAAAGATCGAGGACAATCTGCGGAGGATCGGAGGATTTGAACAGATTCCCATGGAGCCGATCCTCGGTATGGAACAGCCGTTCCGGTACCGCAACAAGGCACAGTTTCCGGTGGGAACAGATAAAGAAGGGAATCTGGTCACCGGATTTTATGCGGGACGTACTCACGATATTATCAATAACCGGAACTGTTATCTTGGCGTGGAAGAAAACCGGCAGGTACTGGATGTGGTACTGGGCTGGATGGAGAAATATGGAGTTTCTGCTTATGATGAAAAGACCGGAACAGGGCTTGTGCGCCATATCCTGATCCGCTATGGCTTCAAAACCGGGGAGATGATGGTCTGCCTGGTGATCAATGGGGAGCGGGTGCCAAAGCAGGAAGCTCTGGTGGAACGGCTGCGGGAAATTTCCGGAATGACCAGTATTACCACCAGCACCAATCAGGAGCGGACCAATGTGATCATGGGCAGCAAGATCCGGACGCTTTGGGGAACGCCGTATATTTCCGATTATATCGGAGAGGTGAAATACCAGATTTCCCCGCTTTCCTTTTATCAGGTGAATCCGGTACAGACGGAGAAATTGTACGGAACGGCGCTGGAGTACGCGGGACTTGACGGAAATGAAACGGTCTGGGATCTGTACTGCGGAATCGGGACGATTTCTCTGTTTCTGGCGCAGAAGGCGAAGAAGGTATACGGTGTGGAGATCGTTCCTGCGGCGATCGAGGACGCAAGGAGAAATGCGGAACTGAATGGCATCACGAATGCGGAATTCTTTGTCGGCAAGGCGGAAGAAGTGCTGCCGGAGATGTATGCGAAAGGCGAGGCACGGGCGGATGTGATCGTGGTGGATCCGCCGCGGAAAGGCTGTGACGCGGCGCTGCTGGAAACGGTTGTGAAGATGCAGCCGGAACGGATCGTGTATGTTTCCTGTGATTCGGCGACGCTGGCGCGGGATCTGAAGTGGCTTTGCGCGGAAGGGTATGAGTTGAAGAGAGTCAGAGGGGTGGATATGTTTCCGATGACGGGGCATGTGGAAACTGTGTGCCTCTTGAGCAACCGAAAATCAAAGCCTGACACTCATGTGGATCTGACCCTGGATATGGAAGACTATTACAGGATCAAGGATCAGGAGAAACAGTCAAATAAATAATACACAGAACTTAAATCGGCAGCTGCTGATGCGTGAATGCATTGGCAGCTGTTTTGGGTGTGCCCGGCGGGCACACGTTCTAACGGGTGAAAGTCCCTGACCCGCCCGGCAGTGGGAAGGGTGCAGCCAATGGCAAGGGCGTCATCGTGAGGTGGGGTCTGAAGGAAGCCGGAGGCAAAACACTGGCCTGTAAAAGTTGCCCGGATAGGCTGTGAAGCGTGGATAAGGCTGCAAGACAAACCGAAGTCCAATAACTGCACGGAACGCCAACAGTAAACGGGGCAGGTATAAGTGGGAAAGAGCGTGTGAGTACCCGGGGAGGTCTCATGGACATGACAAAGACGATAAAACATTCGTAGCCATGGAGTAAAGCTTGCCATGAGAAGTCAGCAGATGTCATAGTACCGGAACAGCTATAGATGTCCCGGGAAGGACGGAACAATAGGATTTTACCGAAACAAAGGGAAATGCCGTATGCGGGTACACCCTAAGTCAATCAGGAAGATGAAGAACCATCTCAGAGAATTGACAGTAAGGGGGAACAAGTGGAGCAACCCGGAGAGAGAAGAAAAACTCAGGAGATATACGACAGGGTGGATAAACTATTATCGGCTGGCGGATATGAAAAGCCTGATGGAGACCACGGACGAATGGCTTCGCCACAGAATCCGTGCAGTGTATTGGAAACAATGGAAGAAAGTGCGGACGAGATATAAAATACTCCGGACACTACATCTACCAGAATGGAAGGTGCATGAATTGGCGAACTGCCGGAAGGGAACATGGAGAGCGGCGAGTACGCTGAACTCTGTACTCACCAAAACAGTAATAGTGGACAGACTTGGATACCCATCCATGACTGCCCACTATCTGAAAGTACGTGTAAACTATTGTTCCGTGTCTGACCGGGATTCTGGCGATCGTTTACCGGCGGGGAATGTCCTTTGGAACATTTCCGGTGATAGATTCTGATGAAGATACAGAAATAAAACGATTAACTGGAAAGATGCTCCATGTTCATAAGTTACAAAAGAAAGGAGTGTTTTTGTGCGTAAAATAGAAAATTATATGATGTGTTGCAGAATTAATTCCGGGATATTGACGGAAATAGAAAGAAAACGTATAATCCATTTATAAGTAAAACGTTAAACAAAGCGAGAGGAGGGAAACTGTGAATAACAATTTACAGGAGATGATACAACCGGTCTGGAAGGGAGAAAAACTGTATCGGGAGACCTTTGCAATGGTTTTGGAAGAGGGAATCTGCCGTGCACGTTTTCTGTTTCATCCGTCAAAGGTACTCAGGGTGGAAAGCTATGACGGGGCAAAAACGTATCTGGAAGGGAAAGATTATGTTGTGGAAGAGGATTATCTGATAAGAACAGCAGACAGTGAAATTCCCTTTGCCGACTGGAAGAAGTTTTATTTTGACACCAGAGAAGAGGCTGTCAGAGAAATGGAAGAACGAAAAGAACCGCTGGGTTTCGGACCGGTACAGACGGAGGAGGGCAGCTACGTAAGCCTTGCTGCCGTTGGGGCACCTTCTTATGTGACTGAATGTCAGGTGACGGTTACGTATCTGACAGAGGAACAGTGGACATATGAAATACCGGAAAGACAGCTGGAACAGCTCCCCGGACTGGAAGAAAGGTTCAGAAAAAAACTGCCTGTAAGGCTGGTGCTTTTTGGCGACAGCATTTCCTGCGGCTATGACTGCAGCGGGATGTACGGTCTGAATCCGGGGCAGCCGATCTGGCCGGAACTTGTAAAACAGGGAATAGAAATCGAATATGGTGTGCAGACAGAATTTTATAACACCTCGGTTTCCGGAATGGATACTGACTGGGCAGTGCAGAATGCGGAAGAAAGAGTGTGCCGGTATCATCCGGATCTGGTAATTCTGGGGTTTGGGATGAATGACAGATGCCGGGGGGCAGAATACCGTGAAAAGACAAGACAGCTGATAGAAATGGTGAGAACACAGAATTCAGAAACAGAAATTCTGCTGATGGCTACTTCACTGCCGAACCCGATACTGCACACGCCTCCTTTTTACTTCTGTGGATATCAGGAAGAGCAGGGGGAGGCTCTGAGAGAACTGTGCGGAAAAGGAATTGCGCTGGCAGATATTCAGACGGTGCAGAAGAATATCATGAAAAAGAAGCGATACATTGATCTGACCGGAAATCTTCTGAATCATCCCAATGACTATCTGTCAAGGATTCAGGCGCAGATTGTTCTGGAGACGATGAAAAAAAGTTGAGACAGGGGGGAAGTTTATGCGGTTGGAATATCAGAAGTACCGGATGGAGTTCAGGGACGGGGGGGTGGAAATCAGAAAGAACGGACAGGTGTTATACTGCAACTTGATGCCTTTGTTTGTCACAGTAAAAACCAATACAGCGATTAATGTGGATTACAGCGGTGCATATCATGTAGTTCGCAGAACAGAGGATAAGATTCTGGCAGAAGGAATACTGGAACTTCCGTCTGGGAGCAGTTTTCGGTTTGAAGATTTTTATGGGGTGGACAATTCAGGTTTCTGGATGAAACGGAAAGTACAGGTGCTGAAAAAGGGAAGTGACCTCGGATTTTCCACTCGGTTTTCTCTGAAACTTATGGAATCAGAGGATCCGGAACAGTATGACTGCTTTGCGCCGGGCGCATGGTACAGACAAAATCAGTTTGCACCGGAAGAGCTGATCGGGAAAGATCTGAGTCAGGAATATTTCTGGCAGCTGGAAACCAAATTTGCTCTTCCTGTTTTTGCGATGCAGAATCAGAAATCAGGGGAAACGATAGCCGTTGCCCGAAGACATGCGGATATTAAGATGCGGACTCTTGAAGTGGAACAGTCAGAAAATTACGTGGATGAAAATTTTACAATTGGTTCTATCGGAATGAGCAGGCCTTCGGAACAGACCCTGAATTATATGTATTATGGATTTGCGGTGCGAACGCCGAATGCAGTCTGTCCGAAAGGATTGTTTACCGACTATGTATATCCGGGAGCAGAAGGTCAGATACCAGGAAAAAGTCATTATGCCGGTCTGGATTTTCAGAATCAGCCGATGGACTTTAAACGTATGAACCATCCCGTTCGTGAAGGGTTTGAACAGGCGTATTCTATCGTGATTACACCGGCTTGCAGAAAGAATTACGGTGAAATGATGAAATATATCTGGCGGCTTACGTGCGTGAGAATGTCAGATCAGCTGTTTTCTGTAGATAATGAAAAGCATTACCATAACTGTATGCAAATCTTCCTGAGGTATACCGGAAAATACGGAAAAGCCTATGGACTTCCTTTTGCATGCCAGCTTCCGAATATGGATATATCGTCAGTATCCTTTCAATTCGGTTTTGTTGGACAGCAGCCGGGAATCGGATATCTTCTGCTGCGTTACGGTAAAGAAGAACATTTGAGAGAGGCGGAAGAAAAGGGATTGGGAATACTGGAATTCTGGACGCACACAGAACAGACAGAATGTGGTCTTCCTGGAATGTGCTATAATCCGAATATCAATGGGTTTGAACCATATCCGTATTATCTGAGAATGATAGCCGACGGGATGGAAGCGATCGCTGACGCCTATGTATATATGAGAAATATCGGAGAAGAGAAACATGACTGGTTGAGTTTCTGCCGTCGTACGGCAGATTGGCTGGTTCGAGCACAAAATGAGGATGGAAGTTATTACAGAGCTTACTATGGGGATGGCTCTGTGAGGATGAAGTCCGGCTCCAATACACCGAGTGTGATAAGATTTTTGGTTCAGATGTATCTGATTACGGGAGAAGAAAAGTACCGCAGAGCGGCTGAAAAGGCAGGAGAGTGGTCGGCGCGGGAGCTGTGCCCGACGATGGAATATCGTGGAGGAACCTGTGACAATGCAGATGTACAGGACAAAGAGGCGGGAATTTACGCGTTATTTGGTTTTCTGGCGCTTTATGATCTGACGGGAAAGAAAAAATGGCTGGAAGCTGCACAGGAGGCTGCGGATTATACGGAAACCTGGACTTATATGTGGAAATTTCCGGTAGCCGTTCCGTGGAAAAAGCATCCGTTTGCCAGATATACGATCAGTGGACAGAGTATCATTACCATTGGAGGTGGTGCGGATGTATACATGGCTGCCTGTGCATATGTATATTATCGTCTGTATCTTTTGACTGACGATCCTCACTATCTGGAATTCTCCCGTTTTATTTACAGAAATACAAGACAGGCAAATGATATCGATGGAAGTTGTGGATACTGCATGCCGGGGCTTGGACATGAAAGCGGTGGTATTTATACACAGAAGATGAGAAGTCAGTACCATTGGTTGCCTTGGTGTACTTTTGTGGAGGCGGAGCCGTCCATGCGTTTTCACAGTACTTTTGGATATTACGAGATTGAAGAAATTGAAAAAATGCCGGAAGAGGAAAGAAAAAGGAAAAATCAGATCTATCGGTCTTTTCCGAAAGCAGACCTTATACAGCAGAGAGAAATATAGTACGGAAAATTTTATAATCACAGCAGAGAGCTGAGAAGGAGATCGAACATGGTAGAAGTAAAAGAGCAGAGCGCATATCTGATGGTGTACACAAGAAAAGTTCTTGCGGATTCCTATCCGGATGGACTGGCGCGGAGCGTCCATATGGCTGTCAGCCATGATGGGGTATGTTATACCGCACTGAATAAAAATTACGGAATACTGTTTGCGGAAGCGGAAATTCTGCCGGACAATACCCTGGCACCGAGAGGGGTAAAGGAACCCTGGATGTTTGAGGCAGAAGAAGGATATGGAATTGCGGCGGTCCGGGTACGGGAAGATGGAACACCGGAATATGAGTCCGGAGCAGATGTTCTTTTCTGGTATACGGAAGACCTGATTTCCTTTGAACAGAAGGCGTGTGTCCATCTGGTTGCGGATACTCCGGTAGAAGTTGTTCAGTGTACCTGGAAGGAAGAGAAGAAAAGGTATGAACTGTTCTGGAAGGATCAAGAAGAAAAATGGTATCAGGCAGAAGTGGAAAATCTGTGGAAAAATCAGACGGTATGCGGAAAGCAATCTTTCTGCGAGAAAAAACCATTCCGGTGGTTTCAGAAACCGGAAGGAGCAGAAGCAGGAAACATACTGGAGATACGTTCTGATGTCTGTGCCAGAGCGGAATCAAAATGGAAACCGGTGGTTCACACGAAAACTCTGGTGCCGGATAAGGTAAAGGTGAGATATGTGGAAGACCTGAATTCGGTACAGGCACAGGCAGTGTACTCCGATGGTTCCGTATGTGCAAAAAAAATAAAATGGGATCTGCCGGATACAGAGAAGAGAGGATACGGGAACTGCGAAATAACAGGAACTGTCTATGAGGAGGGATACAAATTTCCTCTGGCCGTTGGCTATGGAGATCCGGTGCTCTTTTTCTGGGAAGGAAGCTGGTATTTTATTGCAACAAATGACAATGAAGAGGATATAGCTCTGTATGCAAGAAAAGCGGACAGTGTGGCAGAGCTTTTTGCGGAGGAAACTCCTCAGACAATTATTCTGGATCTCGATGAGGAAAAGGATTTCATGCAGACATTCTGGGCACCGGAATTTCATGTCATAGGGGGTGAACTTTACATTCTGTTTGCTGTGAGTGGAAAAGTATGGGGACCGCAATGTCATATGATGAAACTGAAAAAAGGAGGGGAAATCCTGAATCCGGAAGACTGGGAGGAACCGGTCAGAGTAAGGAAAAAAGACGGAAGTTTTCTTGGAGAAACGGGAATCACTCTGGATATGACGTATCTGAAAACCGCGAGGGCATCTTATATGGTATGGTCTTACAGAGAACATATCGGGACACCGAAGGACACAGGATCCATGCTTTATATTGCAGAAATTGATGAAAACAGACCATGGCAGTTGACAAGTGATCCTGTCCTGCTTTCCAGACCGCTGTATGGATGGGAGAATGTCAGCGGCACAATCAACAACGAAGGGCCTCACGGATTTGTGAAGGATCACAGGGTTTATCTCGGGTATTCCGGCGGATCCGCCAATTCGTATACGTATGCAGTGGGACTTCTGACGGCGGATGATGATGCGGATCTGCTCTGCGTGGAAAACTGGAAAAAATCAGAGACACCGGTTCTGTCGTTTTATTCTGTGGAAGGAGAGTACGGCCCCGGACATCATTCGTTTTATACGGATGAACAGGGAGAACTGATGATTGCGTATCATGCAGAGGATGCCCTGGATCATGTGATACGCTGTGATGGGATACGAAGAGTGCACTTTGACATTGAGGGAAGACCACGATTTGACATGAGCGTGTGTCAGAGTCTTGATCCGGAGCTGTGCAGGGTGAAAGTTCAGGTGGAATGGGGGGATTGATAAGAATACTGTTTGGAATACAGTAGGAATATGGAATGTGGTCGGAGACAATGGAGACAATGTATGATATAATTAAAAAAGGTGTATGCAGAAAATATGATATTTTCTTTCAGCACGATCAAAGAACAGGAGAAATAAAAATGGTTACGATTAAAGAGATAGCCAGAGAATGCAATGTTTCACCTACAACGGTTTCCAATATTTTGAACGGACGGCCGAATGTAGGGGAAGAGACAAAAAAAAGAGTTCTGGAAGTTGTCAGAAAGAGGGGATATCAGCCTAATTATATTGCCAGAGGTCTCCGGATACAGAAAACACGAATGATCGGAATTATTGTGGAAGATCTGGTACAGTTCAGTACGGCAGGTGTTGTGGACGGAATCATGGAACAATGTGAAAAGCTAGGGTATCGTACCATAGTCCAGAACCTGAGACTGTATTCCCGATGGAGTGATGCATGGTTTGATGATGAAAATGCATATTATTCAATTCTGAATCCGGCTCTTCAGGAAGTCCGGCAGATACAGGCGGATGGAGTGATTTATGTAGCAGGACATGAAAGGTATATCAGATGTTTTCCGGAAGATTTTTCGCTTCCCGCGGTGATGAGTTATGCTTATGAAAAATCAGGGACGATACCTTCAGTGGTATTAGATGATGAACGGGGAGGGTATGAAATTACACGGTATCTGATTTCCATGGGACATCAGAAAATAGGTGTGATTGCAGGAAAAGAAGATAATATACATACGCAGAAACGTCTGCTGGGATATCAGCGAGCATTGTATGAAGAAAAACTCTTTTTTAATCCTGATGTCGTATGCTATGGAAAATGGAAAAGGGAGTCCGGTTATCAGATGACGGGAAAACTTCTGGAAGCAGGGGTTTCTGCAATTTTCTGCATGGCAGATCAGATGGCTGGAGGAGTGTATGACTATCTGGAAGAGCATGGATTAAAGGCAGGAAAAGATCTGGCGGTTGTCGGGTTTGATAATCAGGATATGGCAGAGTACTTCAGTCCGCCGTTGACGACAATGAAATTGCCGCTCAGAGAGATAGGTAAGAAAGCAGCGGAGATTCTTCTGACGGAGCTGGAGGGGGAAGAAAAACAGACACAGGAAAATGAAATAAAAATTTCATGCAGTCTGGTCGTGCGGGGATCCGTTATGAAAGTGGACAGAGAGGAGCCATAATTATGGAAAGACATGCAATGGCGATGAAAATCAAAGAGGGGCAGATGGAGAAGTATCGTCGTACACTCGGAAAACTCTGGCCGGAACTGACTGCATTTCTTGACCGGAACGGTATTCGGAATTTCAGTATATGGAATGCTGAAAATCTTATTTTTCTTTATTATGAATGCCGAGAGGGAATGGAAACGTTTTTAAGTGAAGCGGAAAAAGAAGAAAAGGAAAGATTTGTTTCTGAGATGTGTGACATTCTGACATGGATTTCAACGCCGGGGAAGGAAATGCGTCTGATGTATCATAATTTTGGAATCATTCGTGAATGCAAGGAACTGATCCGTCATCGGGTGTTTATCACAAAATTGAAGGATGGATGTGAAGAAGAGTATAAAGCACGTCACGATAGGCTGATTGAGCAGCGGGAAGAGGCGGCGGATCCGGGACCGGACAGCAATTTCAGTATTTGGAGTGCGGGTGGATATATTTTCGGTTATGATGAAATTGATATTACAATGGAACAGGAAGAAACCCCTGAATCCCGAAGACAGACGATTGCGTGGGAAACCAGGCAGCTGGAGATTATGGATTGAATTACCAACGATATGGACTGGATGACGGGAGAACATCATTCTGCAATTATGCGCCTTGCTTGGCATGAGGGGAAATAAAGAGAACACAATAAACCATCTGCCTCGTAAACAGTCAAATGAAAGTAGATACAGGAAACTATTTTGAAAGTGAAGGAATTACTTTTTGTGGTGTCTTCATTTTTTTTGCAATGAGTATAATAAATACAAAATATGAAGTTGTAAAATGTCGATAATGCGACAGATATAAAGGAAATATGTCAGATAACGGCATGGATTGTTTGGGAAATTTGCTGATATAATT